>Ga0207752_1000099_pt1 | contig 36741 bp, 27 predicted proteins | sample Pon2CUnioCityCA_6_FD_187272 | JGI IMG/M metagenome (GOLD analysis project Ga0207752, IMG submission 187272) | Marine sediment microbial community from Union City, CA, USA - Pond 2C Sediment 2 (SPAdes) | ecosystem: Environmental > Aquatic > Marine > Intertidal zone > Salt pond sediment ... | reverse complement strand
CGCTCGACGTCGCACGACCACCAAGGTCCTCCACCAGACGTTGCGCTTCGTCCCGGGTGTAATCCGCCAATTCACCCGTGAAGACAAAGGTCACACCATCCAGCGGTTCTCCGCCGCGGTGAGCGGCAATGGCCCTTACGGCCACACCTGCCTCAGACAATTGCTGTAAGACGCGGCGATTCTCATCCTGCCGGAAGAAGCTGTGCACGCTGCGCGCGATTTCAGGTCCGATCTCCCGAATGCTTTGCAGGTCTTTCAGTGCCGCTTTCTGAATTCGTTTCATCTCTTGGAAGTGCCGGGCTAATACCTCGGCGACGTGCTTGCCAACGTGGCGAATGCCCAGGGCATACAGGAACCGGTCCAAACGCACATCGTTTGCGTTGTGTATCGCCTCGTGAAGCTGTTTTGCGGATTTGTCCGCGAACCCCTCCAATCGCCTCAAGTCCTCCACGGACAGACGGTACAAGTCGGCGATCGTCGTGACCATTTTCTTCTCGACCAGTTCTTTGGCGGTCTCGTTGCCCAACCCGGCAATGTCCATGGCCTCGCGCGAAGAATAGTGAATGATCCGTCCGGCCAACTGCCCACGACAGGACAGTGAGGCCGGACAGAAATAGTACGCCCCCTCCTTGTCTACCCTGGAGCCGCAGGCGGGACACTTTCCAGGCATGGAAAAGGCACGGCCCCGTTTCTCCCCGCGCCGCGGCACCCGTTCCACCACCTCCGGAATGACGTCCCCGGCGCGCTCAATGCGAACTTCGTCACCTTCTCGTACGTCCTTACGCCGCACTTCATTTTCATTGTGGAGCGTCGCCCGGCTCACCGTCACGCCACCCACATCGACAGGCTCCAAAAGACCCACGGGCGTGAGCATCCCGGTTCGCCCCACCTGCACGACAATTTCGTGCAGCGTCGTGACCTCTTGCTTGGGCGCAAATTTCCAGGCCAAAGCCCATCGCGGGCTCCGTTGACGGGTTCCCAGCCTCTTCCGCAGCCCATAGTCGTTCAGTTTGATGACCACGCCATCGACCTCATAGTCCAGATCCTCGCGCCGGTCGGCCAACTGCGAGTGATATCTTTTCACCTGCGCAAGGCCGGAACACTTCTTGTTCTGCGGATTGGTCCTGAGTCCCCATGCGGGAAGGCTCTGAAGCACGTCCCAGTGTGACTCGAAGCTCTGGCCGCGTATCTCCAGGATATCGTAGAAGAAGATATCGAGCGGGATGGCCGCTACTTTGCGCGGGTCTAATTGCCGGACGGTCCCGGCGGCTGCGTTGCGCGGATTCGCGAAGGGCTCCTCGCCATTCTCAACGCGCTGTTTATTCAGCTCCTGGAATGCGTGCTTGCGCATGAAGACCTCCCCGCGTACGGCGAGAAAGTCGGGTGCGCGCCGCCGGCTGTCGTGCAGATGCAGCGGGATGGCCCGAATGGTCTTGGCGTTCTTCGATACGTCTTCGCCCGTCTGTCCGTCGCCCCGGGTCGCGCCTCGCGAAAAGGCGCCTTTTTCGTAGACGACCTCGAGGGACAGTCCGTCAAACTTCGGCTCGACCACATACTCAACCCGTCGGGATTGGGCCTCGCGTCGAACGAGATCATCGAAAGCCTCGACCTCATTTGCCTCGTACACGGCATTCAAACTCAGCATCGCGGCGGAATGCTTGACCTTCTCGAGCCGGTCCATAGGCTTGGCGCCGACGCGCCGGGTCGGCGAGTCGTCCGTCGCGAACTCGGGAAAGGTCTCTTCCAGGTTCTGGAGCCGTCGAAGGAGCTTGTCGTACGTAGCGTCCGAGATCTTGGGGGCGTTCTTCACGTAGTACCAGTAGTCGTGATACTCGATCCCCTCGCGCAAAGCCTCGATCTGCCGATGCGCCTGGTCCTTGTCAAGGGTCTCCACATCCCGGAATCTCGTGTCAGGCTCTTTCTTATCGTCCATTCCACTGCACCTTCGCAGTCTCATCGCTTCAGGCGTCTCTTGAGCTCTTTCAATGAATTGGTGTTGATCACATCGTCCGCCTCGAGCCAGCCCCGACGGGCCTGGCCCACGCCGAAACGCATGAAATCCAGATCGTCCACGCGATGTGTATCCGTGGAAAGAACCACTTTGACTCCCATGTCCTTCGCCATCTTGCAGTGAGCGTCGTTCAGGTCGAGCCGATCCGGGTGCGCGTTCACCTCGAGAAAGCACCCCTTGTCCTTGGCTGCCGTCATGATCGCCTCCATATCCACTTCGTACGGCTCACGTTCGTTGATCATGCGTCCCGTGGGATGACCCAGGATGGTGAAGTAGCGATTCTCCATGGCTCTGCGAATCCGGTCGGTCTGCCGGCTCCTCGAAAGGCCGAACTTCGAATGCACGGAACATACCGTCAGGTCCAATTCCTTCAAAACGTCGTCGGGCAGATCGAGCGACCCATCTTCCAGGATGTCCACCTCGATGGCCTTCAGGACTGTGAACTCTTGCAGTCGGCCATTGAGATCGTCGATTTCCTCGATCTGTTGGCGCACGTCCCTGGGCGTGAGCCCATGGGCGACGGTGACACGTTTCGAATGATCGGCGATGGCGATGTAGTCGTAACGTCTCTTCCGGGCGGCTTTCACCAGCTCTTCGATGGTATGGCGCCCATCGGTCCGCTTCGTGTGGACGTGCAGGTCGCCACGGATATCCTGGGGTACGACCAGCCGGGGCAGCTCGTTTTTCCGGGCGGCTTCAATTTCTCCGCGATTTTCGCGCAGTTCGGGATCGATAAACGGCAAACCGACTTTTTCGTACACTTGCTCTTCGGTCCGGCCTGCGACCCGCTCGTCGTCCTTGAAGACACCGTATTCGTTCAGCTTGAGCTTCTTCTCAATGGCGATCTTGCGCACCGCAATGTTATGCTCCTTCGAACCGGTGAAATAGAGCAGGGCGCTGCCGTAGCTGACCTGGGGAACCACCCGCAAGTCAACCTGAAGGTCCGAGCGCAGCCGCACCGTGGATTTCGTCTTGCCCTGCGAGATCACCTCGTCGACGTCGTCATACTTCACGAAGCGACTCATGACCTCTGACCCACGTCTGCACGTGATCAGGATATCCAAATCGCGAACCGTTTCCCGGCGGCGCCGGTAACTGCCCGCCACCATGATGTCCTTGACCCCTTCTGCTTTGGCGAGATGATCCACGAGCGATTTCGCATATTGCTCGGCCACGGCCAGTTTGGTGCGCTGTTGTTTCTCCTGACGCAGGCGCTGAACCTCCTCTAAAATCTTCTTCTCCGTCTTCTTTCCAAATCCCTCGACGTCTTCAATGCGCCCGTCTCGCGCCGCCTCTTCGAGGTCGTCCAGCGTCGTGATATCCAGCTCCTTGTTGAGGATGGCGATGCGTGTGGCGCCGAGTCCTGAGATCGCCATGAGGTTGCTGAGTTCCACAGGCATCTCATTTCGCAGGTTTTCGAGAAGGGTGAGGCGTCCCGTTTCGACAACCTCCCTGATCTTGCCGGCGAGGTCCGCTCCAATACCCGAGAGTCTGGACAGATCGCGGCCGTCTTCGATCATCTCGCCGACACTTCGCGACAGACCGCTTACCGTCCGGCCGGCGTTGCGGTAGGCTCGAACGCGAAAGGGGTTCTCCCCTTTGATCTCGAGCAGATCCGCGACGGTAGTAAGGACTTTGGCGATGTCGTTGTTCTGAACAGGCATCAGGACTTCGTCTCCAAGAACGCTGGAAGGCGTCGGGCGACGACATACTGGATCGTCGCCGCGCCTTCTATGGGCATGATCGCAACGGGCCCATTGCCGGAAGCCTACTTCCAGTATTTCGGGCGACCGTAATAGTCATACATCTGGATTTCATACTCCCGGTTCACCGGCGCCGACGGATCGTACGGCGGGCTGTCCTCAACCTGCTTTCTGGCAACCTCAACGTGTACGCGTTTCTCACCCCAACTGATCTCTCGGACCCACTCGGGAGAGATAAGCACGCTGCGACCGGGTAGCCAGTTGCGCGTGTCGACGACGAGGTAGCGAATGACCCAATCTTCGTCGCTGGCGATGAAGTCGTCTACATGTCCGATGTCGCCGTCGCTGGCGTGGATGCGATAGCCTTTGACTTCGCGGGTCATGCGGAGATTCGGGTCGCCTTTGGCCGCTTCCGCCACTTCCTTTTCACTTTCGGCTTTCGGAGGCGCCGTCATCGTGACGGGTCCAAACGCTCCGCCCCAATACGGCACCCAGTTATAGTACTGGTGCAGTTCGATCTCTCGCTGCCGGGAGACGGGTTTGTCCACCTCGATCCCCGGTGCGTTCTTTACCTGGTCCCGCGTCAGCGCGACCGGGAACACACGACCATCCCAGTTGGGTTCGCCCAGAGCCGTTGCGGCTATCAGCACCTTGCGGCCGGGCAGCCACGTGCCCGTATCAGCGACCAGGTAACGAATGATCCACTTGGAACCATCGAATAGAAATGAATGGACCTTGCCAATTTCACCGTCGGTGGCCCTGATGGCGAAGCTCGTGAGGTTGTTCAAGCTACGAAGCATGTTCGTTCTCCTTTCAGATCGTTTCAATCGTCCTACGGATCCGTGTGATGTCACAACGCCCAAAACAAGGACGGATAGTAGCGCTCGGGATAGAGCTGTTGTGACGTGTCACGAATTTGCAGCTTGTTCTCGACGCCTTTGGCGCCGGCTTGAAACACGTCTTCGACGGCCGCCCTGAGTTCACGCCAGCTATCGACGGCGCCACGCAATGTGGCTACTCCGTCGTCGACGTCCACGATGATGTCGCCGCCGTCGACGAAAACGCTCCAGAAGAACTGGTCTTCGATGGCCTCTTTGATCTGCGCATCACTCTTGACGGTCGGACTCGTCGCCACTTCGATGTGGTTGGCCACAGCGGCGACCCCGAAGATGCGAGCGGTCACATCGTCGGCTCGATTCCTGACGTAGTACGACGGCGCCTCACCATAGAGATGGACCTTTTGATTGCGCACCAGCGCCGTTAAATCGTACGGCTCAATCACGGAGTCTCGCGTCAGCGCTCGCTGAATCTGCTGACGAATGTACTCATCAGATGGGGGATTGACCGGCCGAACCTTGATGTGGTTTTCCATCTGCAAGACGCCAACCGTGTCCCTCGCGTCCCGTTCAGCGGCTCTCTTGGCCTTCAGGTTGTCGACGGTCCCTGCCAACGTCACCACGCCGCCTGAGGCTGTTACGCCAACGGTAAAGGATGACACTCGAGGGTCGTGCGCAAGCGCCGTCTTGACGGCCGTCGCGATCTCTTCGCTGGACCTGAATTCCAGACGCGGGGGACGCTGCATTCCGTCCCGGCGCCACCACTCGATCTTCAGGCCGGCCGTATCCACACCTTTCACACCGGTCACCCAACCGAGGTGGCTGGCGTGTGATTTCTCCAGCAGACTCATGACCGTCCCGGTGTACAAAACGCGCCCGTCGTTGACCTCAACCTCGATGGCATCGGCGTAGAGATAGGGATCGGACGCAAGAAGACGCTCAATCTCTGCCTTGATCTCGCTGTCCCGCCGGTCCATCTCGTAGGTGACGTCGACGTTGTTGCGAATTTGCGCTACGCCCTTGATTCCTTTGGCTACCTGCTCCGCCAGTTTCTTCTCGGCCCATGAATCCACCCTGCCAGTCAACGTCGCACGCCCTCCCTCCACGCTTACGGCAATTTCGTAGGAGTCGGTGGCGGGATCGAGCAGCAAGGCGCGTTCGATATCTGCCTTGACCTCTTCATCGGGACGGCTTACAGGTCGAACCTGAAGCCGGTTGACGATCGCGCGGACACCCTTCGTGATCTTCACGATCTGGGCTGCACGGTCGCGCGCCAGCAGATTCCCGACCGAGCCGGAGATCGTCACGACGCCATCTTCCGTTGAGACGTCGATCAGGTGGGCGCTGACAGCGTCGTCCACTGCCAATTCGCGCACGATTGCGGTCGTAATGTCCTCGTCAGCGATGTCTCTCGATTGCGCCTGTGTGGGCAGTGGACGCATGATGAGCAGCAGCGCGGCGAGCAGCCACATCATCCAGAACAGCGTGGCCCACTCGACCTCCAGGGCGTGGCGAATGAGGGTCGCCTCCATCGCCTTGGCTTGCTTCATGTGCATAGTCCATCCCCTTTCCTGATGCAGCGCGACACGATTATCTAAGTACAGAATATTCATGGGTTTCGGCTCTCTCTATTTATACGTCGCACAGCAGCGTCCGGAATCGGGAGCTTGCCTAATCGGCATATCGCAATTGCTTATGCATGATGACGCCGTACGATCTACCGGCGCCTGTCGGGATCGATCCATGCCGTGTACTTGACTGCGGCACTATCTGCCAGGCCATCGGCTTGGCCTTTTCGGCTGCGCTAATACAAGCTCCTACGACCGCAGTATCTGGAGTCGCACTATCCTATGTCAGGCGATAGATGGTCTCGAAAGAGGTTATCAGATCGATGTATTGCTCCAGCAGTCGACTGAGCAGGAACCGTTCTTGGACAACCTGGCGCGCCTGCGCTCCCATCCGGTCTCGAAGTGCGTCGTCCTTGATGAGCCGGACGATTCGCTCGGCCGCTTCGTCCACGGAAGACACCAGAAACCCATTGGTCCCATTCTCAATCTGATACTTGATTCCGCCAACGTTTCCTCCGATCACAGGCGTCCCCTTCCACATGGCCTCTGCAACCGTCAACCCAAATCCTTCTCGAATCGACTTCTGCAGCACCACCGCCGCCTTACGCTGCAGTGCATTGACTAATGCGGTGTCCTCCACGCTCAAGATGATGATGCGTTCACTGCGACGGCTGAGCAATGATTCGTAGACTCGGGCGCCCTCCGGATCGTCCGTGGCCACGTTTCCGAGGAGCACGAGTGTGGCGTCGACTTGCTGTTGTGCCCGTTTGAAAGCCTCCACGACGCCCTCGGGGTCTTTCCAGCGATCGAAACGCGAGATCTGAACCACCAGCGGCAGATCGGTCGGAATATCGTAGTGCGCGAGCCGCTCGGCAGCCTCGTCCTCACTCAAGTCCTTATTCTTGATGGAGAAAGGATCGATGGCGGGCATGAAGAATAGCTGCGGCGTCTCAAGCTCGCGCCGGTACTCCTCAATGCTCAGGACCACCGCGTCATAGCGTTCCACGACGCCCGACAGGTACCGCCACAAATCGCGGTCCGGCCCCGACAGGTCCACGTGACAACGCCACACCCACGGCCCATGCTTCTTGTAGTGTCGAACCATGGGCAGCGGCTGGGGATCGTGCACGATCACCAGGTCGTGGTCGAGGTGATTTCGAACGACGTTCTCATAGACGACCTCCTCGTAGAGCTGTTTCTTGCGGTCAGACAGATTGATCTCGCCGCCCTGCAGGGCGTTGTGCATCTTCTTGGTAATACTGAAGAAATCGGGCGATCCCTGTATGACCCGCCAACCCGTTTTGATGCCGACACTGTTCATGAGAAGCGTCAGGGACGACAGCAGTGTTGCCACACCCCCGCCGTAATAGGTAGAGTTGACGTGCACGAGGTGAAACCCACGGAGCCTTTCCGCCTTCCGGGCGATCCTGTGAACCGTTTCGGCTCCGACCAAGGGCTCGTAATCTTCCAGTTGAACGAGTTTGCCGTCCGGCGTCATAGTCCCTTCCAATCATGCATGAAGACACAGCAATGCCGGCAAGATCGGCCTTTTGCCGATGCCATTCTCCTCCTTACGCCGTTGGCCCGCATGCTTCCATAGGGCAAATCCCGATTCCACCGTTGGTAAAACCCGCAATTACGACTAGCGCCGGGACAAGCACTCGCCCGGCACTGTCCGCGCGAAGGGCCCTGCGCGTGAATCACCATATTCGCGCGATCCGCACCAAGACGGTGTAGCTTACGGGTTTGCCTGCGCCAAATTGAGCATGCTCCCGATCCCGCTGCCGCGGCCCTTCCCGTAGACTGTAAGTCGAGTATTCGCGTTGCAGTCGACTCAGGTACAACCGGAAGCCTATGGAGGGCCGTTCGAAAATGCGCGTTGCAGCAAAAGAAGGACGAATACCAGTGATGCGTCACGGGGTCAAGGAGCGATGCGCGGGACAACGTGCGATCGGCTGCGCCGGATTGTCTGAAACAGGCAACGCGTCCCAGGACTTCTCCTATGACGTGTGGTAGAAGGAGGTTTGTCATGCAAGTACGAGAGATTATGAGCAGTAATGTGAAACAGATCGGCTCGAGCGCCATGATCGCTGAGGCGGCGGAACGTATGCGGAAATATGACGTTGGCGTCCTGCCGGTCATCCAGGACAGAAAGACGATTGGTCTCATCACGGACCGTGACATTGTGATCCGCGCGGTCGCAGCGGGCATAGACCCCCGGACGACCCCGGTCAAAGATGTAATCACGCCGGGGGCGGTCTGCTGCAACGAGCACGAGGAGGTCGAGAAGGCCGCACGGCTCATGGAGGACAATCAGGTTCATCGGGTGCTTGTCGTCGATAGCGAGAACAAGATGGTCGGAATTCTCTCCGTCGGCGATCTGGCGATGAAAACAAGCGATGAGCATCTCGCCCACGAGGTGCTCGAGCGAGTGTGCGAACCCGTTCGCGGCGAGTAGAAGGTCCGGAGTGTAACCCGAGACGTATGATCCGAAAGAGATAGAGGCGCACTGATGAAAGCACGAATCACTGAGGATTGCATTGCCTGCGGTCGCTGTGTGGAGATTTGCCCGGAAGTGTTCGAAATGGGCCAGGACATAGCCCATACGAAAAGCAGCGAGATCGCCCCTGAATACGAGGAGGCCACTCGGGAGGCTGGGGATGAATGCCCAACCAGCGCGATCGTGATCGACTCCCGGCAAACGTAACCTGTGCGATGATCGAGGCCGCGGACGTCTGCGGCACGACATTGGACAAACGATGGAGACAACACCATGTCTGAGTTGAGTGAACACATTCAAAGGGCCGATTGGAGAAAGGAAAAGCACGTTCCTGTCATCGAGTGTCCGGACTCCGTGAAGGCGGGTGAGGTTTTCCAGGCGACGGTCACGCTGGGCAAGGAAGTAGCCCACCCGAACACAACCGAGCACCACATTCGCTGGATCGGCCTGTACTATCACGATGAAGGGGGCAAATTCGCTCATGAGGTCGCGCACATAGAGTTCAGCGCGCACGGAGAATCGGTGGACGGACCGAATCAGGGTCCCGTCTACACGCATCACAGCGCGGCTGCGAATCTGAAGATCAGCAAGTCCGGCGTGTTGCATGCAATGTCCTACTGCAACATTCACGGTCTGTGGGAATCGAGCAAGAAGGTTGCGGTCAAGTGACCCCGAGGGCGCCGTTCGAAGCGGCAGACGGCCCTGCAACGCCTGGTGAACCTGATTCTGGTGGCCCTCGCCATTGAGATGTTCATCAACGCGCAGGCGATTCCCTGAAACGGCCGATTTTCGAGTGTCTTGCCGCGCGCCTGCGGGTAGCAGGAAGCTACAGGCGATCGGCCAAAGCCACTCTGCAGTTTCTCTATCGCGATGCGCGTTCATTCGGCCGGGGCGTTTGGTGAGCCTGGCACAGCAGATAAGGTGATGGTCGCTCGGCCGACATAAGAACGGAACGAGTGACGCTGGGAATGTGAGTAATTCGCTCGCCCGCAATCGGGGATTTGCCCATCACACAGGACAAACCCCTGTGTGAGATAATTCGTGTTTAGCAGTGACCTTGAGTGAACGAATAGGCGCAGCGTCTTACGACAAGCGCGCCAACAGACAAGGGATATTTCTGATGTCGCTACGGATACTCATGTTGGGATGGGAATTCCCACCCTTCATCAGCGGTGGACTGGGGACGGCATGCTACGGCTTGACCAGGGCGATGGATCGGCTTGGTATACCAGTGACGTTCGTTCTTCCGAGATGTACACCTATTCGTTTCGCCAGTTGTGCAAGGACTCCTGACGCCTCTGGTGAGGCCTCGGTCTATCCGCACCCCGAGTTCAGCCACGTTCGCCTGAAACCGATTCCGACAGGGCTGAGGCCCTATGCCGGCTCTCACGTTGCCGCCGGGGAACGAGGCGATCCGGAAAGCGCCAAGAACAGCCCAACCGGGACCGAGTCCAGTGAAAGCAATGCAGTCGATCACGCAATCTACGGTCGTGACCTGATCGCAGAGGTTCAGGGGTACGCCGAGAGAATCCAGAAACTCGCGACGACAGAAGACTTCACCTTGATCCACGCTCATGATTGGATGACCTTTCCCGCCGGCAGCGCCCTGACCGCCAGCACGGGGAAACCTCTCATCGTGCATGTCCACTCCACCGAATTCGACCGAAGCGGTGAACATGTCAATCAGGCTGTCTACGATATCGAGCGCGCCGGTATGCACGCAGCCGTCAAGATCATCGCGGTCAGCAACTACACCCGGAACATCATCATAAACCGTTACGAGGCCCCGCCTGAGAAGGTCGAAGTCGTCTATAACGGGGTCGAGTTCGACGGTGACGGGAAGGACACCGAACGACCGGATCTGCCGGCCAGATCCGACAGAATTGTACTATTCCTTGGGCGGATCACGATGCAGAAAGGACCCGAGTACTTCCTGCGTGCGGCCCGCAGAGTCTTGGAGAAGATGGAGAACGTCAAATTCATCATGGCGGGAGATGGGGATCTGTTGTACCCGAGTATCGAGTTGGCGGCGCAACTGGGCATTGGCCACAAGGCCTTCTTCACACGGTTCTTGCACGGCGCCGATGTCTCCAGGGCCTATCAGATGGCGGATTTGTACGTCATGCCTTCCGTGTCCGAGCCTTTTGGCATCGCGCCGTTGGAGGCTCTTCGCCACAACGTGCCGGTGCTCGTCAGCAAGCAGAGTGGCATTGCTGAAACCCTGCACAACGCCTTGAAGGTCGATTTTTGGGATATCGACCAGATGGCGAACAAGATGGTAGCAGTTCTCCGATACCCGGTTCTGCAAGAGGCACTACGCATGAATGGTCATTCGGAAGCTCTCAAATTCCGCTGGGAGGATTCCGCAGCAAGTGTCAACGACATCTATCAGGCGGTTCTCAACCATCCTTGAACGGTGCGGTGCAGAGATGTGTTCATGACGTCAACCTGTCCTTGTCTCCAGTGCCGTTCAGCCTGGCTGGCGGCGACGCGTTGCAGTCTCCGATATGGGCTGTGATTGCCTCGATACTGTTCAGAACACAAAGCTCACTATGGCAAATGCGATCGAACGGATGGGCGGTTGCGACGCTCCCGCCATGGATACTCTCCGAAGGCACAATACTGTCTCCGGCAGGATCGTGCCAAGATCACTGCTTGATTCCGTCACGGCCTTAACGAAGGGATCTATTTTCGATGTTTCGAGATCGACAGGATGCAGGACAGAAACTGGCTATGGCCCTTGGTACGTATGAACGCGAGAACCCTCTGGTTCTCGCAATTCCGCGAGGCGGAGTAGAAGTGGCGTGCCATGTCGCCAGGCGGCTCCAGGCGCAGCTGGCCATTCTCGTCGTTCGGAAGCTGCCCCTGCCCCGGAATCCAGAAGCGGGATTCGGGGCCGTGGCTGAGGACGGCAGCATCGTCATTCTTGAGCACATGGCCGCTGCGCTGGCACCGGAGATCGTGGAGAAAATCATCGAAACGCAGAAGCAAGAAGTCCGCCGACGCATCGATGTGCTCCGTGAGGGCAAGCCGCTTCCGTCACTGGCCGGACGAACCGTGATCCTGGTGGACGACGGCATTGCCATGGGCTCGACCATCCGGGCCGCGATTGCCATGTGCCGGAACGAGGGCGCCGAGAGAGTCGTCGTCGCGGTACCCGTCGCCGCCCCTTCCACTGCTGACAAACTGAGCAAACTGGCCGACGACGTCGTGATCGTCGAGAAACCGCTCTTGTTTCGGGCCGTCGCTCAGGTCTACGAACACTGGCGCGATATCTCCGACGAGGAGGTCGCCGGTATGATGAGGAAGATGCAGACGCCATAGTCCGGCGAAAATGAACGGGCGAGGATCGATCTGCGTACGGACTCCGGCATGGTGCTACAAGCACCGACGAGGTCCTTCCTACTCGAAAGACAGGTGCAAGAATGAGCAAGCATTTGACTGTTACGCCGATCATTTTGACACCGTCGGGATCTGCAATGCCTCCTGCCATCCGCCGCAAGAAGAGACGCTGTTACGTGAATTCGTCCTTTGAAACATTGTTCCCGATCCACACGATCACCTCGGCGCGACTGTCTTAGTTGCCAAGCTTCGACTATGACAACGGAACTGACCATTCTGGTTCTGCTGGTCGGGTTGGCCATCCTGCTCTCGGCGTTGATCAAGAATGCGCTGGGTCACTTCGACCTGCCGGCGATACCGGGCTACATCCTGTTGGGATTTGGCATCCGGGCCTTGGACGCTCATATAGACTTCCTGCCGGAACAAGCCGATAGCACCATCGAATTCTTGGCGCAGATCGGGGTCGTCACCTTGCTGTTTCACATCGGGACCGAGAGCAAACTCAAGAAGCTTCTCCAGCAGTTTGGCCGGGCTTTCCTGATCGGCATGGTGAGCATCGTCGCCAGTGGAGCCCTGGGATTCGTCGGCGCGTTCTGGATCCTCGGACAGAGTCTGCTGACCAGTCTGTTCGTCGGTTCCGCCATGGTGGCGACGAGCGTGGGCGTAGCCGTTGGCGTCTGGGAAGAGGCCGGCGCCATAAACACCCGGAACGGCCAACTCCTGCTCGACGTGGCCGAGTTCGACGACATCGTGGGCGTCATCCTGATGGCGCTGCTGTTCGCAGCGGCGCCCGCTCTGGCCGGCCGGCAAGGCCACGCCTTGCTTCCGACCCTATTGGCAACCGGGGCCGCCGTCGCCGGCAAGTTGGTTCTGTTCGGCGCGATCTGCGTAGCGTTTGCCCACTACGTCGAGAAGACCGTGACCGGGTTCCTTCGACGATTTGAGAAGCCACCGGAAGAGACGCTCACCGTCATCGCGATGGGGTTGGCCATTGCCGCCGTCGCCGGCCTTCTTGGTTTCTCCGTGGCGATCGGGGCGTTCTTTGCCGGTCTGATCTTCAGCAGAGACCCGGAATCGCTCAAAAGCCGCACGGCCTTCACCGTCATCTACGAGTGCTTCACTCCGTTCTTCTTCATCGGCATTGGCCTGGACATGCGCGTCGGCTCGTTGGGAGCCGCCCTTGTGCCCGCCCTTTTGTTGACCGCGGTCGCGTTCGCAGGCAAGTTTGTGGGAGCGATGGTCCCTGCCCTGATCTTGCAGGGACGGAGACCCTCGGTGCTGCTGGGACTGAGCATGATTCCGCGCGCCGAGGTGGCGATGATTATCTCCCAGCGGGGTCTGACGCTCGAAGGCGAAGCGATGCGGGACCACATCTATTCGGCTCTGGTTTTCACCTGTTTGGCGAGCTGTCTGATCCCGCCGGTGCTGTTGAGGAGACTGATCCGTCGATGGGCCCTTTGATGACGGGCACGATAAGGCTTTGGCCTGACCGGCTTACGGCTTGATCCGCAGTTCCGCGGACAATGGTCGGTGATCTGAGGCCACGCGGCAGAGATAGTCATCGCCCACTTCCACCCGAACGACCTCGACATCGGTGCTGACGAAGATATGATCGATCCGCGCGAGAGGATGGTGGCCAAACCAGGTTCGCCGGGGCACGTGTGATCGCACCGCGAGCTGAATATCCCGCAGTCTGCCTGCGCAGAGTCTCCAGACGGGTGACGTGGGGCCGGCGTTGAGATCTCCGCACAGGATGAAAGGCTCGGCGTAGCTCTCGCCGCCCAGCCAATGGGGCCCGAGCAAGGCCCGCATCTGTACGAGCTTCTCCTGGGCCCGCAAGCCCAGATGCGTATTCACAAACTGGATTGAGATGGCCCCCAGTTCCAGGACCACCCACAATGCCCCCCTTGGCTCCAGTGCCAGGTGTCCCGGCATTGTGGGCAGCTTTTCGGCCCTGACCAGGCGCATGGGCAGGCGGCTCAAGACGCAGTCGCCGTACAACTCCTCTTCGACGCGCATGACAGGGTGAAAGTGAAAGTCCATGTTTAGGCACTCAGCGATCAGCGCCGCCTGATCGCCGCGGCCGGTCCGCGAACGACCGACATCCACTTCCTGCAGCGCCACGACATCAGGCTCGTATCGCGCAATCACCCTCGCGATCCTTCGCGGTGAGAGTTTCCCGTCAAGGCCGACGCAGCTATGTACGTTGTAGGTCATCACGCGCAACGTCCTTCGTCTCATATCGAGCGGTGCGACCGGGCACGGCCTGCGGGTATGTCTTCCGAGGTGTTGCAGGGCTGCCTGCCGCAACGAAAGAGGGCGAAGGTACGTTCGCTCGTCCCGAGGCAGCGGCGCGTCGTCGGGCAATAATGCGAAGGCATGTGTCTCACCTGGGCTCGGTCCGGCATGAGCTCCGTTTTCCGCAGGGAATGTGTAGCATCGCCCATCACGATTCCAGCCGGAAATGACGAAGTCCCCGGCGTCGGCATGGTGACACAGTGCGACCAGATCACGCGCCACCTCATCCAGAAACGGATGATCCGCCGCCAGCACGAGACCGGCGTCCTCGGGCAGTCGGAAGACCCCTGCGTTCGTCCAGGCGCGCGCCCGTCCGGCGCCGTCAGCGGCCAGAACCATCGGGATTCCGGCCTTTGCCGTCAGGGCAGCGGCAAGTCGGTCACGCTGGTCGGTGTGCAAGGAGCCCTCCCCATAGACATGCCCCACCGGGCCCATGCACGCCACCATGGGACCCTTCTCGGCAGGAACCGAGGGAACCGTACCGGGCATCGTGCCCGATCTTGCGCCGGGTCGCCAGTCCAGATATGCGCCGGTGCGTCTGGATTGAATGCCACGGTTGTCCCTTGCGGTCGCGATGCTCGTTTGCGGGCTGCGTTCAAAGACTTCCGCCACCGCCTCCTGGACGCTTCGTCCGTACTCACGAGCATACGAGAGTGTGTCTTCGTTGCCATGGTCGGAGAAGATCCAGACATCGTAGTCCCGGCGGGCGGACCGTTGCGCGGCCTCCCAGATGCGCCGGATGGCACCATCGATCCCCTTGAGCGTCCAGCGCGCAAAGCGTGAGGACGGACCCCGACGATGACTCTGCTCGTCAAAACCTATCAGATCAAGATAGACAACCGGCAAGCCGCGCGCGACGTCCATCTTGGCCCCGATGACAGACAGCTCACGCATCAAAATGCACACGCCGACACGTGAGGGAACGAACTTCAGCTCCTTCCACAAGTCGTGTCCCGCGATGAGTCCTCGAACGCAGTCGACCAATGCCAGGAGGAACTCCACTGCCAACAACACCATCGTCCTGACCATGCTGTATGCGTGGAGCACAAACAGCAGCATAAGCCGGAAGGGATGCTTCCGGCGCAACAAGTCACTGATCCCGCTTGAGGCGGCACAGAAATGGCTTTCCTGGGCTCCGCCCGTGTAGATGGACGCATAGACGCTCCCGCCGGTGAGTAACGGGTCGCCCTGTGACTGCAAGCGGCCTTGTGTCTCTTTGGCCGCTCGCGGCTCAAACATGCGAAAGAGCTCGCCACTCGTGCGATCGAAGAAGCTGAAAGCCGGAACGCAACCTTTGACGCCGTAGAGCAGTTCACCGGTGACTGCCGGTGTCGTCGAAGGCATGCCGCTGTAGAGGGAATGAAGACGATATCGTTGTCGGGCGAGCAAACGTTTGAGAAAAGGCACGCGTCCCTCGACCATCGCTTTTTCCAAATCTGCACGGGACAATCCGTCAATCTGGATCAATACCAGTCCTGGCTCCGACGCCGTTTCCCTCGAGCGCGGCAACCTGAGCAACCTGATCAGCCATTCACTGCGGCTCAGCGAGCGCCGCAGAGCCCTGATGTACGTCTCAATGGCGTGCAGCATTCGGCTCTCCGAGTCGATGAGGTTCTACTGTGTAAAGGTATCGGCAGCCGCTTCGGCCACGTTCCTCATCAACTCCCATTCGGCCCTGATCCGTTCCACGGCATGATGCCACAGGCTCGTATCTGTCGCACGGTCCGGCTGACGGCGCAGCGCACGCTCGTACACCTCGACCAATCTGGCGGCGGACCTGTCCATGGAGAATTCCTCGGCCGTTTGACGGGCGGCCTGTGACATCGCGTGCTTGCGGGAGGCAGGGTCTTTCTCAAGGTCTGCAATCGCGGCGGCAAAGTCGGCCGCACTCTGCGTTTTGAGCAGGCGACCGTTGTACGTGTCTCGAGCCACTTCTCGCACGCCGGGGGCGTCGAGAGCCACGACGGGTTTGCCCGCCGCCATCGCTTCGGTCAACACCATACCTTGTGTCTCGGTATAAGACGCAAAAACGAACACGTCCATGGCATGATAGGCGTCGGCCAACGCCTGGCCGTCCAACGAGCCCGCCAGGTGTAAACGCTCGACCAGACCCTCATCGGCAAACGTCTTTCGGAGTGCCCCTTCCGAGACACCCGACCCAACAACCAGAAAATGGCCGCGTTCGCAGCGCGCTGCGAACGCGCGGATCGCCTTCGCCAGGAACGCAAGGTTCTTTTCCGGCGCCAAGCGCCCCACGTATCCCGCGACAAATGCGTTTTTCGGAATGGCGTGCGCCTGCCGGAACCGGCCACCGTCACCGCGTCCAAACTGTTCCGTATAGACACCCGTCGGGACCACGTCGATTGCCGTCTCGACGTCGCGTTCCCGGAGGAGCTCGGCCACCGATCCGCTTGGCGCAACAACGCGGTCGCACAGATTGCAGTACCCGGAGACGAGCTCGATGACGAATTTGCGAAACCTTTTCGCATGTGCCGGAACGTAGTGCACGTAATGTTCGTACATCGTGTGATACGTGAACACGAGGGGACAATCGAATCGGCCGGCCGCGCGCAGCGCCGTGCCGCCCAGCAGATGCGGGTGGTGCGAATGGACCAGGTCGGGCTTGAAATGGTGCAATTGCGCCGAGAGCAGACCCGGTATCGGCAATGCGACCGCGAAGTCACTCCCATTGAAGTGCTGGATGGCCGGAATTCGAATCACGTCTTTCTCCGACTTCGGCACTCTCTCGAACTCCGGCGCAACGATCATCACGCGATGTCCCATCGTGCGCAGCTCGCGTGAAAACGATGTCACCGAACGAGACACTCCTCCCACAAAGGGCGGGAACGTATTCGTCATCATCAGTATCTTCACTGCGGTGCCCTCCATGGAAGTCCATATCGCGTAGAAGCCATGACTGTTCCTTTCTCATCGGTGGTGTCGTTCCTCACGGACCAGTTCCGCGTTCCGAACGGATGCAGGGTCCGGGCTGATCTTCGTGCCCAGCGGGCTTCTTCAGCCGCTCGGCCCGGACATCCGCGAACCGCCTCACATGACAGCGCGACCGCGAATGCAGTCACCTCAGAGAACGCCGCCCTGGCGTCCGGAGCCGGCGCACCGTTACAACGGCCATACCTCCTCAGGAGGCTCAGACCAGAATCGGTCGTACAGTCTGTCGTTTGCCTCGACTCGGAGGTAGCTGCGCACGGACTTTGCCCCACCCTCGAAGGCGTTCTCGACAGATTCGAGGTATTCGTGCCATGAGTCTACTCTGCCGGCCAATTCAACGTGTCCGTCGTCGACCCGGATCGCAAGATCGCCACCATCGACAAACGGACTCCACATATATTCGCTTTCAATATCCTGCTTGATCTCCGCGTCGCTCTTCCATTGCCATCTGTCACGAACGACGAGGTTGTTCTCAATACTGGCGACGCCATTGATGCGGGCCGCGACGTCCTCGGCGTGTTCCTTCTCAAAATGACTGTCCACCACGCCCGCAAGGAATGCTTCATGGTTGCGGACAATCACAGCGATCTCGAAACGATCGAGGATGGGATCCAACCCGATCGCGTCACGGAGGTTCTCGGCAATCTGAGTGTCCACCGTATCCTGTCCCGGTCGGACTTTAATCCGATTGTCAATGCTCACAACACCAACGGTGTTTTTTGCGTCAAGTCCGGCCGCTCGTTTCGCCTTGAGATTGTCTACTGTACCGGTGAGGGTCACACGTCCCTCTTCCACGGCAACACCGATCTTGAAGGAGGAAACGCGCGGATCATACACCATCGCATCGTCTATGGCCTTTTTGATGTCGTCATCCTCAACGAGAGCAACTTTGTACTCACGCTCGAGCTCGTCGCGCGTCCACTCCCTGACATCGAGATTCTCATCGATAATCCGCTTGAGGCCCGCCACACGGGCGTCGTTTAGAACGTAGGACTTCTCCGCGACACTCCCCACTGTTCCGGTCAGCATGGCAACGCCGTCGCTGACGGTGACGTCGATCATGGTTTCGTCCACATAGGGATCGGATTCCAGGCGTCCTTCAATGTCGGCCTCGACATCGAAGTCGGACCGGTCGCTCTCGTACGAATAGGTGACTCGGTTGTGGATGTCCTCGACTCCGGCGACACCCTTGGCGACGTCTGCAGCCAGCAGTTTCTCGGCCCACGATTCAACGGCGCCGGTCAGCGTCACGATCCCATCGTCAACGGCGACGTCAATTTCATACGAATCGGTCGCCGGATCGAAGGCAAGCGCTTTGTTGACGTCCCTGCGGATTTCATCATCGGATTTCTCGACAGGGCGCACGTTCAGCCTGTCAATGATGCTCCGGACACCCTTGATTCTCGCCGCCGCCGACAAGGCTCGATCCTTCTCGAGCAAATGGGACACGGAACCGGAAAGCGTCACGACGCCGTCGATGGTTGTCACATCAATGAGATGAGACGATACGCTTTCTTCCACCAATAGCGATCTCTCAACGGCCCTGGTGATGTCGCGGTCAGTCGCCGCCTTCGCGACATCCTGCCCTGCAGCGGAGAGGCCGACCGCGATCACACAAGCGATGACGAACGGCACACGTTGACCTACTTCCACATGCCTGATGTCTTTTTGTCGCGTCTTGCTTGAATTCATTGACAAATCCCTTCATTTGCGTTTCTTCGGCAATCGTATTCACCCTCGCCTGCAAATGCGAGGCGTCTCTGATGCTATTCATACTTGGCCGCGATTTCGTCGTATCCTTTCTTGAGTTCGTCGTAGACGGTCTGAACGGCATCTTCGGCCTCCTGCAAGGCCTCGCTGCCGGCGTTCTTGACTTCATTCAGCTTGTCTTTGGCCTGGGTGATTTTCTTGTCGAAGTCGGCCTTCACTTCTTCGAATTCGGTGGCCGCCTGATCGCCCTTCGCTCCCGCTTTGGCTTCGAGATCCTCTATCTTCTGTTGGAGCTGATCCAGATTCGCCTGCATGGATTTCAGGAAATCCTCTTTCTTGGCGCTGGCAAGGCCTTGAGCCGCAACCAACGCCTCCGATGCTTCCTGCTCTACGCGCTCAGCTTCGGGTGACATGTCCTGTTCTGAATCCTCTTTCTTACCGCAGCCCAGCCCACCGGCAATCACGACTGCTCCTACCAATAGAATTCGTGCCCAACTCATGTCGTACACTCCTTTCTTGGGCTCATTGAGCATCAACATCGAGATGTTAATGCGCCCACAGAGTTTCGTTCTTACCTTCGTTGGATCCATGATCTGCGACGCCGCACGTTGCCCTGGCGCCTTTCAACCATCGGCCGTCTGGATCTCTCGTCAGATTACAGCGAATCGATCGCATGTACATACCTCCGTCAAGTCGGACAACGGAATCGTACCGCCCTGCACACCGCCGCCGCGCCGGTCATATAGCGGCAATTCCCCGTCAGTCTTCGGGCACATTGAGGACGACGTATTGACTGGTCTGTCCATCACTGACGAGAAGCAACACTTTCCCGTCCGCAGCGCTTTTCTTGACGGCCGCTTCAAACTCCGCTACTGTCTCGACTTCCTCTCGGTCTACCTGTTCAATCAAGAGGCCGGGACGAATCCCTTTCTGCGCCGCCTCTGAACCGGGTGTAACGCGCGCCACGATTACGCCGGTCTGGTCCTCATAGCCGAACTGTCTTGCCAGATCGGGCGCTAGATTCTGGACCGCCAAACCGAGCCGTGCAGAACGACCGCGCGAGCGCTGCTCCTGAGTCTCTCCGCGCATTTCCTCGATTGATGGTCGTTTGGCAAGCGTTACCGTCAGGGTCTTTTGTCTTCCGTCCCTGAGAACGATGACCTTGACTCTCTCGCCCGGCCTGTGCTCAGCCACCATGTTGCGAAACTGTGCTTCGGAGTCGATGGGTTCGCCGTCGAATTCGAGGATGATGTCGTTTCTCCGCAATCCGGCTTTGTCGGCCGCTGAACCTTCTGTCACCTGCGGAATGGCCACCCCTCTGGTGTCGTCAAGGCCGAACGCCGTCGCCACATCCGCCGTCACCTCCTGGGGCACGACCCCAAGGTAACCGCGCTCGACAGAACCGGTCTCGATGAGTTGATCCGCGATGTCCTTGGCCATGTTGATAGGAATGGCGAAACCGATGCCAATGTTGCCGCCCGCAGGTCCGACGATCGCGGTGTTGATCCCAACCGCCCGCCCCTGCAAATCGATCAGCGGGCCTCCCGAATTGCCCATATTAATGGCGGCGTCCGTCTGGATGAAGTTCTCATAGCTGGCAAGCCGCAGGCCGCTTCTGCCTTTCGCGCTGACGATACCCGCCGTCACCGTGTGGCTGAGCCCCAATGGATTACCGATGGCCAGCACCCACTCGCCCACTTTCAAGCCATCCGAGTCCGCCAACGCGAGCGTGGGCAGGCCGTTCGCCTTAACCTTGATCACGGCAACGTCCGACTCGGGATCGGTCCCGATGACTTCCGCATCGAGGGTCTGTCCATTCTGCAGGTCTACCTCGACGCGCTCGGCCTGGTCCACCACATGGCTGTTTGTGAGGATGTAGCCGTCCCGGGAGATGATGAAGCCGGAACCCTGTGCCTTTTGCCGTCGTTCTCGTGGCTGGGACGGCTGCTGTTGGGGCATGCGGCGGCGAAAGAAATGCTCGAACAATTCCTCGGGCAGACCTGGAATCGCGATGGCCTGCTGTTCGACCGTCCACTCGGCTCTGATGCCCACCACCGCCGGTGACGCCTTCTCCGCGACGGATGCCAGTGCATCGCCCATTTGTTGAAGCGCGGCGATGCCCCCTCGATCCTGACTGCGGCCCGGCCCGGCCAAGACGAAGACCAACGTGCACGCGCACATCAGGGTAATCACGATCCTGCTTGATTTGTGCCTGCTGGCGATCTTCTGCTTCTTCACCATTCTGACTCTCCTAACCAGTTAAACAACGTTGCACGGCTATTCATAGATTACTCCCCTGTGAACTGTACTCGCCCACGTTCCGCGTAGGCATCGGGGAATGTCTGAATCCCTATGGGTAATGCGCTCAGGGGGCTCCTTCCGGCATCGTGTCTCAACATACAGCAGGTCCGGCGGCATACTCTCGTTGACGAATCACACGATTCCAGAACAGCGGGCGGGGGCTCTGATGCTCACAAACGTGGTGATCTTATCGAATCGGCCCGCGAGGGTCAGCGAAAGAAGAAGGCCGGAATCGGGTATTAGCATACGCCTGATTCAGGGTTTTCCCTACGCTTGCATATCCCGATCAGGCTATTATTAGGTGGCGCCTCGAAGATACGGACTCATTGGGCATTGCGCGCCACAACGGATCTAAGATGGCAGGAATTATCGGTGTCATTGCGTTTCTGACGGTCCTCGGGCTTTCGCTGGTCATAACCCGCGTAGCTACCATAGCATTGGCGATGACCGGGCTCTCCTCGGAAACAGCTCGATTTCAAGCTCGCTCGGCGTTTACGGGGACCGGTTTTACGACTGCGGAAGCGGAGCAGGTAGTAAGCCACCCGGTGCGCAGGCGGATCATCATGTGGTTGATGATCTTTCGCAGCGCAGGCATAGTGACTATCGTCCTGTCGTTGATTCTTTCCCTCGGGGGAAGCGAAGCGTCCGGCCATCGCGCTGCCCGGCTCCTATGGCTGCTGGCGGGTGTTCTGACCCTCTGGCTAATCGCCCGGAGCAAGCTCATCGAAGTATACCTGGGCCGTTTGATCCAACGCCTGTTACACGACTGGACCGACCTCGACACGCGAGACTATGCCAGCCTACTTCGACTCTCCGGTGACTATCGAATTATGGAACTCCAAATCGAACGGGGTGATTGGCTCGCAGACAAATCGATCGCGAGCTGCAAGCTTCGGCAAGAAGGCGTCAACATCCTCGCCGTCAAACGACATAACGGGGATTATGTCGGGGTCCCGCACGGCCAGACAACGATCCGCCCGGACGACGTTCTCATTCTGTACGGCCGCGCGGAGAATCTGCGGGAACTGGACAAGAGAAGATCGGACACGGCCGGCGATCAGGCACATGACAGGGCCATCGACAGGCAGAGACAAGACAAGCACATTCAGGATGAACGGGACACGAAATTCACAGTGCGTGGATAGACTCAGAATCGATACTGCACGATAGAGGTCGGAGACGTGCGATCGTGAGTTCACGTTTGAGCGATCAGTGGGCGCTCCTTCGCAACAGCAGATGGACGCCCAGCGCAGCGCCGAGCAAGAGCATCAGAAGGATGCCGGATACGATCACATCGGGCGTGAACACATCTTCCATTGACTGAATGCCCAACAATCTCCTGCCCGCATAACTGAAGACGAGAATACCCGGCAGGGAACCCACCGCCGTCGTCCAGATAAAGGTCCGCAGCCTAACCCTTGTCAATCCCGCGGTCAAATTCACCCAGAAGAACGGCACCATAGGAACCAATCTCACCATGAGAAGGTACAGGTGACCGTACTCGTCGATATGCCGATTCAAAGACCGCAGTTCCATCACGTGACGCTTCTGGACCCACTTTCCGCAGAGGTTTCGGCTTATCGAGAAGCTGAGAACCGCCGCTCCGGTCGTTGCCGCATCTACATACAGAGTAGCCCGCAGGGTCCCAAAGAGAAATCCTGCCAGAAGCGTCAATAGCGCCGCGCCCGGCAGGAACGAGCTCACTATGACAAAGACGACTACGAAGACGACGCCCGCGCCGAAGCCATATTGTTGGGCTGTGCTTCTCAACGACCCAGCATGGGTCCGGATCGTGCCCAGCGTGAGCACATCTTCTGACCGAAGCAGGACGTTCCCGGTGATAGCCATCATCAGGATGAGAACGATAACAAGAATGACGTTCCGGTACGGCCTCACAACTGCCTCGAAAAAAACGTCGTGCCAAGGGGTCTCTCGCGGACGCGCGGCGGCGAAAGCCGAGACACAATGACGCCAAAGAACCGATAGCAGATTTGAGCAGGGCCGAAGGCTCCATCTCACTCACTGTATCCGCCGCCCGGGAAGATCATCTCAACGATGGCCCGGCGGTTCAACCGGTGGGCCTTGCGTGGAAGCAATCTGCACCGTCGTCGCCTGGGGCCCTTTCTCACCTATCTCCATCGTGTATCGGACAACCGTCCCGACGGCGAGTTGATCAAACCCATCGTGGAGGACACTGTTCTTGTGGAAGTAGATCTCCTGCCGGGTATCCAATCGCCTTAGAAAACCGAACCCCTCTTCCGGAAGAAGCCTGTGCACAACGGCCGTGTTCGCCGCATTGGGGTGTGTCTTGGTCTTCCCTTGCTGTTGCTCGGAAAGCCGCCTCAGCCGGCGCGCCGCCGCATGGAAGGCGTCTTTAAGGATAACCTCCAGCGGATCGTGCATGTCTCCCTTGCTGGACTCACGTCGCACAACCAGCTCATGGCCGGGTGGAACCGTCATGTCAATGCGAACCCGGTAGGGATTGCCGACATCCTGGTGCCTTTGTGGTTTCTCGATGGCGACACGGCAGCTTGTCAGGTGATCGCAGACTCGCTCGAGCTTGCCCACCTGCTCCCGGACAACCGCTTCAACGGTATCTCGGTTCGGAATATCTTTGATGCACAGTCCTAATGGGACGTCCATAGCCTTACCACCTCAGCAGTTGATCTTCGTGGCCTTCGTGCGAGAAGTTGCGCGCCCTTGCCGGACGCCGTTCTCATGGCCATATATCACGAATTGGCTCAGGCAGGATATTCCTGACGTCCTGAAGTTCGCCGCCCGGCATCTTCTCTTCCAAGACAGCGAACACGGATCGCGCCGCCTCTGCGGCGTCATACCGCCCCATGAGCTTCTCGTCCACCTTTCCGAGGAATTCCTGCCGGCGACGAATTCGTTCCGGCTTGTCTCTCGGGGTCCACTCGTGATAGTAAACGCCCTGGAGCATCATGGGCAACTGCGCAGCGAACTGTGCTGTTTCGGCAATCGTAAGCCGGTCTCTCAACGCATGCAACACAGCGCGTATCACGACGAAAGCCTCTTGCTGACCGGGAAGGCCCATCCGCTCCTGCACGGCGGCCAACCACTGCCTTGTCGTATCTAGAGAGTGATCGAAAGTCCTCAGGCCTGTAACTGTCATATACGGTCTCCTTCGTAACGAACTGTTTCCATGATCGAGGTCAGGCCAAAACGTGCCCGATTGACAGTACACAGAGTCGACGAGTGACGAGTCCATGTGTATCGCGCCGTCGCCGACCGTGCGTCTATTCAGGCGTTTCTCGAACCCTGCTCCTGACCTCGGGGGTTCATACTCAAATTAGCATGATATGATCGGACCAGAGAATAGGCATGGTCCTCAATTCAGTCTTCGCAAAGGGCTGAGACGCGTTCTTGTCCTATGTACATCCCTAAGACACAGCCTCGCCGCACGATGCGAAGATCTCCAAGATTTGCGTGTTTTGCTGAGTCACTATAGGAAGACAGCGCATATACTTGGCACACAAACCCCCGTATGATGCCACAGAACATCGCGCATGTTGCTGTAATGACACGAAATTGGACCGACCAATGCGAACTGTAACGCCCATTGAGCAGGTACGTGTATCTCCGGGTCTCCAGGAGGCCCCCACGAACGTCCAGCGTCTCGTCCTCGCCATCGGTGTCTTCACGATCGCCCTGGGAGGAGCGGCGATCGTTCTACCCTCAGTGGCGGCCCTGACAATCGACGTGTTCCTCGGGATGATCCTTGTGGTGGTCGGCGTCACCCATATCTTGGGTGTGTTCCCATGCCGCTCGGTCCAGGAAATGATCCTCCGCGCGCTGCCTGGAGTGGCGTATGGTCTGGTGGGCTTCCTGCTGCTGGCTTTCCCACGTCAAGGCCTGTTCACGCTGACTGCGCTGCTGGCCGCCCTGTTCATCATCGTGGGTGCACTGAAGATGGCGCTTGCCCTTCATGCTCAGCCTGTACGGGGGTGGGGCTGGCTCATGCTCAACGGAATCGTCGCCGCCGCGTTAGGCACGCTCATGTGGGCGGGATTGCCGGGCGCTGCGGCGTGGGTGATCGGGCTGCTGGTGGGCATCGAACTGACGCTCGCGGGTCTGACCCTCGTCCTTGCGGCAGTGGCGACGTGGAGTGAAGGCCCAGTTCAAGTGCAGGGAAAGGAACTACGCTGATGACATCACGCGAGTCTTATCTGAAAGAACTGCAAGGCCGGCTGAATGAATGGCGCGCCGAGATCGAAGTCCTCAAAGCGGATGCTATGCGCGCAGAACCGAAGACGAGAGCGGAATTTGAGAAACGCATTGTGGAGCTGCGCCGGCAGTGCGACAACGCGGAGCGAAGAATCGATGAAATACGGTCTTCCACGGACGCGGGGTGGGAAGAGTTGCGCGAAGGCGCCGACCACATGTGGAGTGGTATCAAGCAACTGTTGAAGGACACCCGGGCCGCCTTTCGCGAGGGCCGCGAGTCTGCAAAGTAACGTGCGCGGCTCTCAACGGGGCCGCACAAGGGCTCCAGGCCTGGCGTAGGGTCGTTTCCGAATCCCGACGTTTCGGCGTCATTCAGCAACGCCGTTCAACCGGCACATGATGCCGAGGGGAATTGCTGATCTTGTACGTGGTAGAGATGCTCGATGCATGTGCAGCACGGGAATGAAAGGCAATTAGAGACGCCGTGGGCCGAAACCGCCGGCCGTGTTGTCGCTGCGATCGATACATCGAGCGAGACCGGTCTCACACGCGACGAGGTGAAGCGACGCCGACGACAGTACGGCCTCAACCGCATGCGGCGGAATAGACGACGGCGCGCGATCGAGGTCTTCCTCTACCAGTTCAAGAGCATCATTGTTTTGATTCTCGTGGGAGCAGCCCTGCTGTCATTCGCATTCGGGCACGCCGTCGACGGCCTGGCGATCTCGGTGGCCGTGCTCGTCAATACACTGATCGGCTTCGTGATGGAGATGCGCGCCACACGCTCCATGGAGTCTTTGCGTCGCATGGAGCAAATCAGGGCCAAGGTGCTTCGGGATGGGCAGGTCCAGGAAGTCGCGGCCGATGGGCTTGTACCGGGAGACATTGTCCTGTTGGAAGCCGGTGATATCGTCAGCGCCGACATGCGTTTGCTCGAGGCCAACAAGGCCCGGGCGGATGAATCCGCCCTCACAGGAGAGTCGGTCCCCATCGACAAGAACACGGACCCCACGCCACACGATGCCCAACTTTCGGGCCGCAGCAACATGTTATTCAAAGGCACGGCGCTAACCGCCGGCTCGTGCAAAGGCGTGGTGACACATACGGGAATGGACACGGCGTTGGGCCGGATCTCTTCGCTGGTCCAGGAAGCGCAGGATGAAACGACGCCCCTGGAGAAGCGGCTGGAGCGGCTTGGGCAGCGGCTACTGTGGATCACGCTGGGCATCCTCGTTGTGGTCGCGTTGGCGGGTATCGTTCGGGGCAAGGACGTGATTCTCATGATCCAGACGGCGGTCGCTCTGGCAGTCGCCGCAATACCGGAGGGTCTGCCGATTGTGGCGACAGTGGCGATGGCCCGCGGCATGTTGCGCATGGCTCGACGCAATGCCCTGGTCAATCGTCTGGCCGCTGTGGAAACCCTCGGCAGTACGACAGTTATCTGTACCGACAAGACCGGCACACTGACTGAAAACAGAATGACGGTCAAACGCATCGTTCTTGACCAAAGCGAATTCTCGATTGACGAGGATTCCGGGAATTCATCCGTCTTCTTTCGAGATCATGAGTCCGTTGAGCCGGGAGCGCATCCAGCACTCATATCGCTGCTCCAAGCGGGTGTGCTCTGTAATAACGCCTCGCTGGGAGCCGAGGCGGATGGTCCGGCGGTGGGAGACCCGCTTGAAGTGGCCTTGCTGGAGGCGGGGGCAAGGGCAGGTATTGAGCGTCGCAGGCTGATTCAGCAATACCCCGAGGAACGAGAGGAGTCCTTTGACCCGTCCGTCAAGATGATGGCGACATTTCACCAAGACGATGCTCGCTACCGCGTGACGGTGAAGGGGGCGCCTGAGGCCGTTCTGGACGCTTGTTCGAGCGTGCAGTGCGATGAGGATTCTCACGACTTGACCAGCGAGGACAGGCAGCACTGGAAGGACAGGAATCTACGCCTGGCGGAGCAGGGATTGCGCACTTTGGCGCTGGCGCACAAGACGAGCGAATCCGTAGACGCGGCCCCATACAACGACCTGACCTTTCTGGGTCTGGTGGCGATGGCCGATCCACCGCGCGCGGCAGTGGCCGAGGCGATCAGTCGCTGCCGCAGCGCGGGCATACGTGTTGTGATGGCTACCGGCGACCATACCGCCACGGCCAAGGCGATCGCCGCGGCAGTCGGGCTTTCAGATGACCAAGACGAAGCGATCGAAGGCAAGCACATCCTGCCCGTGGATGAGCTGTCGGAGCAACAGCGCGAGCATCTCATTCACGCCTCGATTTTCTCGCGGGTAAGCCCGGAACAGAAGCTCCACCTGATCGATCTGCACAAGACGGCCGGAGCGATCGTCGCAATGACCGGTGATGGCGTCAACGACGCACCGGCCCTGAAGAAGGCGGATATCGGCGTCGCAATGGGGCAGCGCGGCACGCAAGTGGCGCGCGACGCAGCCGACATGATCCTGAAGGACGACGCCTTTTCGTCCATCGTCGTCGCGGTGGAACAGGGCAGGATCATCTTTCGCAACATTCGAAAGTTCATCCTGTACCTGCTTTCAGGGAATGCCAGCGAGATCCTCGTCGTTTTCCTGGCCTCACTCTTGAACTGGCCGCTGCCGATATTACCGCTGCAAATCCTGTTTCTGAACATCGTCAATGACGTCTTTCCGGCGTTGGCGCTGGGAGTTGGAGAGGGAGAGACGGACACGATGAAACGCCCTCCGCGCGACCCAAGGGAACCGGTCTTGCCGGTCGTTTATTGGTGGGCGATTGTTGGCTACGGGCTGTTGATTGCGCTGCCCGTGTTGGCAGGCTTCCGGTTGGCGACCGCTGCGTTCGGCCTGAGTGAAGAAAACGCGGTCACCGTCTCCTTCCTTGTATTGGCGTTTGCGCGAGTATGGCACATCTTCAACATGCGAAATCCAGAAAGTCACCTCTTGCACAATGAGATCACAGCGAACCGATACGTCTGGGGTGCTTTGGTGCTCTGCGGCGTCCTACTGGCAGCGGTTGCATATATCCCGGGTCTGTCGGCGGTGCTGTCCTTGTCGGGTCCGCGACCGGCCGAGTGGGGCCTGATTTGCGTCCTCAGCCTCATTCCTCTGGTCGTCGGACAGGCGATCAAAGCGCTTCGAAGATTCACCTTCAGCCGCGATGATGGATAGGCTCGCCCTGGTTGCACTATCACACGGCTGTTCCGCTCATTACTGTTGAGCCGGAATCTTCACTTCGGTCCGCCCCTCTGACGAGACAATGACAGGCTCAGTATCGGGCAATCGAACCTCTATCTCCGGCCGTCGCTCGAACCAGTCGGCGTCCCAGCGCACGGTGACAGTATCGGCCACACAATCCAGAGAGAGGACGACCGGGCCCCACGAGGTAGGTGCCGGACCGATGGAGATGCGCCGATTCCCGTGCAGCCATTCCGGCAGAATACCAGCGCCAATGATCAGCCGGTCCTGCCGAGTCTCCTCATACAGAAGGCAATTTCGGATCATCATGATCCATTCGGCGGCAGCCCATGCATGCTGACCATCGCCCATGCACCCTCCATTCGTACGCGGGTGGATGGCCTCCGGCCATTGGCCCGTCGGCGACGCGAGGTCCCTTGTAACCCGAAGCAGATCCGTAAACCGACGATCTCCAGCACGCAGAAGCACCTGAGCGAGGTGCAATGTGAGATAGGCGTTGATCCCCGAATGGATCATATCCTGGAAGAAACCGCCATCGACCCGGCAATGCTCCATAAGATAGTCCGTAGTGTCGAGAAGTCGTGGGTCACGGGCTTCAAACAACTGGAGAGGATATCCCGCAACGATCGAGCCAATGGCTCCCGAATCGAGGCGCCGGTGGCAGGAAGCGGGCATCGCAGGTCGCCCCAGCTTGTCGCGCGCGAACAGGAGGCTGTGCTCGATCGCACGTTCAAGGTCGGCGGCCTCGGCGTTACACAGGTCCCCATCAGCCGGCGCATCCAACGATCGCAACAGGCGTGCGGCGGCGCGCAGGCCTGCCACTGACCAGAAGTCGTCCCAGAAGTAGAAGTCGTTGGGTCCCAAGTGCTCAGCACTGAAGCCGGCGGGCAATAGCCCCGCATGGGGTGCCCGCGTTCCGCCCGATGCTCGTTTCTTGGCAATCCACCGCCATGCCTTGCGGACAGGCCGGAGCCACGCCTGCTCAGGCTTACGATGAGCTAATTCGCAGAAGCGCTGTAAGATCCAAAGCACTTGTCCATTTGAGTCCCATTCTCCCTCTTGCGAGCGAAAGTATCCGCCGGTGGTCTGGCGCGGGAAGAAGTCCCGAATGACACGCTCAGCTCGCTGCGTCAGCCCGGCACACAACATTGCCTGGAGGATGAAGACGGCATCACGAAACCAAAAGCGTTTGTATGTATAGGGACCAGCATAGACATCCTGGGGTGAATGAAGAACAAGGGTCCTTAGAGCCGCGTCGTACAGGAACTGGATGCGCTTGTCTGGTATGTGAAGCGTGCATGCCGGGGCAAGAACATCGGGCCACGGACAAATGCTCTTCGCAGGGTGCTTTCTCACGTGCCTCGTTCTCTCTCTGAGCGGCACACGCACCCTGACCTCGCGACTGCCTTGGGCGGGCACGGCAAAACCCGCTGCGGCGGTGGCCATCCCCACGTCACAGCGCATCGTGTCGGCAGGGCTATCCTCGAACAGCCGGTGGACGACATCGCCGTGGGCATAGTCCGACACTGCATGGATCTCCACCGGCTGGTGAAAGTCCACGTATTGCTCGTCATTGATGACCCACGCATCCCGCTCGTCCGTCAAAGCGATCCTGTGAATGAAGCTGACTCCTTCCGGATTGTAAGGTCTTGCTGAGACAACCAGCCAGGCGTCTGTCTCGGCCGTGGCCCGCCAGGACAGGGTGCACGTTGGGTCGCCGTCCCAGAGGACCTGGGCGCGGGCGACTAATTCGAGGTCTGCGTGCCTGGACAATGTCTCCACCGCCACCCCATTCGTGAGGTCGAGGCGTTGGTCGACGCTGTCCAAGCGCGATGGGAAGAGCCCACAACCGGTTCGTGTGACCACCCAGGCATCCAACGACCAGCCGTCCCAGAAAGGCGTGATGAGACCATGCGGGTCCACAATGGGCAACTCGTCGTAATCCGGCACGCCGATAGCGGTCCAGTTCCGTCCGGTCAAATTCAGATGGGTTAGGGAGAACGCGCGCGGAACGAATGACTCCGATCGCGGATCGAACTGCCGGTGAATCCACATCGGCCAAATCCAATCCAGGTTCTGCTGGATCACCCGACTGTTGATGAATCCACGGGCGTGGAATACCATGCCCGCTCGCAGCAATTCTATCGGAACGGTCACCTCAGACGGCTGCGCGAAGCGCTGAACGTGAGACAGCAACCCGATGGGATCGATGAATCCATGCGATCGCGCCACCCGGCGCACCAGGTGCTTCCACGGAAGCCATTTCAACCACATGTACCCTTCTTTCGCCCCTTCCTATTTCTGGCCGTGCAGGATGAAAGTGACCTTCATGTCGACACGAAACTCGACGATCTTGCCATTTTCGACGCGCACCTGTTGTTCTTTGACCCAGGCTCCGCGAATATCTTGGACCGTCTCGGCCGCCCGGGCGACACCCTGACGCACGGCGTCTTCAAAGCTCTCTGCTGAGGCGGCGCTGATTTCGATTACCTTGGCGATAGACATAGTTAGACCTCCTGGTTGCAGAAACCAATAGACTGAGATTCCGTTCTGTTGTCATCGTCGACTGCGAAATCCCTTCGCAGAACGGGTCGCCCACACTCTGCCGCATGTAACCCTGTATCCTGTTTGCCTGTGTTGAGTAGTGGAGTCCTTTCGTTGTCCTTTCACGCACGCGGGCTCTTTTACAGGTAGCCCAGGAGGATCACAATGGCAAATCCCAGCAAGAGAGCCCAGAAGAACACATCGAACACTCGTTCGACGGCGCGTTCCTGTTGCGCTTCTTCGCGACTTTCCGAGATGGTCTTGACATGGGGCGGGCGCTGAGGCGGAACCGCCGCCAGCAACAGAGCGAAAAGCAAAGCCACGAGAACGACCGGTAACCAGTAGACGCCGAGAAAGAGCGGACCGCCCGGACTGATCCAGAGACTGCCCGCCCACGCAGCGAGGAAGACGACCACGAAAAAGGCAAGAACATTCGACCAGGGACCCGGTCGGCGAAGACCCACGCAAAAGACCATCGTGAAGAGCATCGCCATCAAGAAGGCAAACAACAGGTCAACGATCCACATGCAGCTATCTCCAGGCTATTCGCATCTATTCGTCTATGCGGCTTCTCTTAGTCTATGCACGCAGCGATGTCCTGGAGCCAAGGACATCCCCTATACCCGATGAGCAAAAGCCTGATGTCCATTCTGCCGTTGTTCGCTTAGGCTGTTTATGGTATAGTACACGTGTTGTACCTTTCCGCGCGCCACGCGGGAGGCAGTGCCTGCGACACCATAAGACACGAGTCGGCCAAGAAGAATGCCAGCGACGTGAGGCAAAGCCAAGGATGAAAGGCCCCGGCTTAAGACGATAAACACCCCCGAAACGACACGGGAACCATGGATCAAAAGGGCAGACAATCAGAAGATTCACGCAACTTCAGGGAGAAGGCAGAACGCACCGTACAGTTCGAGTCGATCCCGTTGCACCGTATGTCGGGTGCCGACATCGGCGCTCTGTTCCACGAGCTACGGGTCCGCGAGGCCGAGCTCAAGATGCGGAACGAGGAGTTGCGAGAGATAAAGGCCGAGTTGGAGCAATCGCGCCGCAAATACGCCGATCTGTTCGACTTTTCCCCGATCGGTCACTTTGTCTTCGACACGAAGGGTTGTATCGCAGAGGCAAACCTGACGGGTGCGGCGATGCTTCGGACGGACCGCCGAGATTTGAACGGCGGGTCGTTCAATGCGTTCGTTGCCCCTCAAGACCGGGACCGTCTCCGACAGCATCTCGAGGTCGTTTTCAGCACAGGCGAGGCCCGACAATGCGAAGTCCACCTGCTTCTGGAGGATCAATCGACGATAGCGGTGCGCCTGCACAGCCGGCCCATGACGGACGCGAACGACGAAGAGGAAGCGCGGCGGTGTCACGTGGCGATGATCGATATCACCCACCGCAAGCAGGCGGAGCAAGCCATGCGTGAAGCCCATGATCTGCTGGAGGATCGCATTCACAAGCGGACGGGCGAGCTTCAACGGACGGTGGATGTGCTGCAAGAGGAAGTGTCCGAGCGCATCGAAGCGCAGGACCAACTCCTGCATCAGAAGGAAATACTCCAGAGGATTATCGACAATATCCCGGTAATGCTGTGTTTCTACGACGCTGATGGCAACGTGCTGTTGATCAACGAAGAGCTACACAGGGTGCTTGGGTACACCCGGGAGGATTTCCAGAACAACGACGTCATGGAACGCTGCTATCCTGATCCAGCGTATCGCAAGCAGGTTTGGGATTACATGATCGCTGCCGAACCGGGCTGGCGGGAATTCCAGGTGCAAAGCAAGACGGGCGACGGCGTCATCAGTAGCTGGGCCAACGTTCGGTTTTCCGACGGCTCTTACGTGGGCATCGGGATCGATATCCGTCAGCGCAAGCAGTATGAGGAACGCATCAAGGAGAGCGAAGAGCGTTACCGCACCCTGGTCGAGCTGTCGCCTGACGGTATCGGTGTCGAGCGAGACGGCACAATCCAATATGTCAACGCAACCGCAGCCAGGTTGTTGGGTGCCGAGCGGACGGAAGACCTGACCGGCAAGCCGATCCTTGACTTCGTGCATCCGAACCACCGGAAACGCACCGAGAAGCAGCTCGCATACCTGCGCCGCCGAAGAAAACCGCTACGGGTGGCCGAGGCCAAGGTTCTCCGTCTGGACGGCACGATTCTGCACGTCGAGCTGTCGGGTATACCGATTGCGTATGAAAGCAGACCCGCCACGCAAATCGTGATGCGGGATATCACGCAGCGCAGGAAAGCCCAGGAACGGCTGGGCCAGAATGCCGCTCAGTTGCAGGAGCAGGCGAAGCTGTTGAACCTGGCCCATGACACGATTCTGGTGCACGACTTGCAGGGCAGGCTCACCTTCTGGAATCAGGGCGCCGAGCGAACCTACGGATGGACAAAAGAGGAAGCCCTGGGCCAGATCAGTCACGAACTGCTGAAGACCCGGTTTCCCGAAAGCCTGATGAATATCACTGCCGCGCTTCTGAGACAAGGCCAATGGAACGGAGAGCTCAAGCACACCTCCCGCTCCGGGCAGATCCTAACCGTATCCAGCCGCTGGGCCCTTCAGCGGGACGAGAACGGTGTCCCGACCGGCATCCTGGAGATCGACAGGGACATTACCCAGCGCAAACAGGCCGAGCAGGCAAGCTCCGAAGCTCGCCGATTCGCGGAAAGCGTCATCGAGACTATTCAAGAGGCGCTCATGGTTCTGGACACGGATCTCAAGGTGCTGTCGGCCAACCGATCCTTTTACCACACATTCCAGGTCACGCCCGAAGAGACCGAAGGCAGACCAATCTACGAAATCGGCAACCGCCAGTGGGACCTGCCCGATCTGCGTAATCTCCTGGAGGACATCCTCCCTCACAACAGCAGCTTCGATGAATTCGAGGTCGAGCACGACTTCGAGCGCATCGGTCACCGGGTCATGCTGCTCAATGCTCGCAGAGTCCACCAGGAGACCCAGGAAACGGGGATGATCCTCCTGGCGATCCAGGACATCACCGTACGGAAACAGCAGGAGCAGGAGATCCTTGCAAGTCAGCGGCAATTGGCGGAACTGACGGAGGAACTTCTCCTCACGGAGGAACGGGAGCGCCGCCGCATTGCGACCGCCTTGCACGACTCCATCGGGCAGTCTCTGGCCTTCTCCAAACGCACGCTCGGTGTCCTGCGCAAAGACTCCCCGGAGTCACTGTGGGTGCAGATCGAGAAGGCCAGGCAGCAGATTGACAAAGCCATCCAGCAGACACGGTCCCTGACATTTGAGCTCAGCCCGGCCACGTTGTACACATTCGGGTTGGAGGCGGCGCTCGAGGAACTGGCGGAGCAATTCTCACAGCGGGAGGGACTGCAATGCCACCTCGAGGCCCAGGACGGCGCGGATCCACTGCCCGAGCAAACCAAGGTGCTTCTCTACCGGTCGGCGCGCGAGCTCTTGACAAACGTGGCCAAGCATGCCGGAGCTCGAAATGTCTCGATTCGAATTGGCCGCGTCGGTCGGGATGTGCGGATTGAAATCGAGGATGATGGGAAAGGATTTGAACCTTCTGAGTTGCAGCCCGTTCAGGGCAAACGAATGAGCTTCGGGCTTTTCAGCATTCGCGAGCGAGTAGCTCACATGAAGGGCTCGTTCGACATTCAGTCGAGATCGGGTCATGGGACCAAGGTGATGATCCAGGTGCCTGTCCAGACAACCCAAGAGAACGATTCGAGGAGCAGACAATCATGAGTATTCGAGTTATATTGGCAGACGACCATGCGATCACACGACAGGGACTGAGAGAATTCATCCGACAGGAACACGACATGGAAGTGGTTGGCGAGGGCCGGGATGGACATGCAACGGTCGACCTGGCGAGGGAGCTGAAGCCCCACGTGATTGTAATGGATATCACCATGCCGGATCTTAACGGGATCGAGGCTACCCGGCAGATTCAGCGAGAATCCCCACAGACCAAGGTGATCGGATTGTCCATGCATTCCGCCAAACGCTTTGTCAGGGAGATGTTCAGGGCAGGAGCTTCAGGGTATCTCCTGAAGGACTGCGAGATGGATGAGTTGATCAAAGCCATCCGATTGGTGGCAGGCGGTCAGAGCTACGTCAGCCCGGCGGTCACTGCGGTGGTGGTTGACGGCATCACGCGCAAGCCGCGCGATGAATCGGAGGATGCATTTTCTATTCTGACGCCGAGGGAGCGAGAGGTCCTGCAGCTTATGGCGGAAGGATACAGCACGAAGCAGATCGGGCTGCGTCTGCACATCAGCCCGAAGACCGTCGAGGCGCATCGACTGAAGGTCATGAACAAACTGGATATCGACAACGTGGCCCAACTTACGAAGTATGCGATCCAGGAAGGGCTCACGTCTCCCCAGCCGTGATGTCTCCTACGCGATTGAATTCGGCGCATCGTTGCTGATGGAACCCGACGGATTCGGCAAGCTCCCCTCTCGCGAGCGAAGGCCCTACCTTGCGGTTCTTGTCGAGAGGCCGCTTGTACGTGTTGGCCTCCTTTGTATAGAGACTTCGGTTATTCCACGTCGTTTGCGTCTGCCGGAATTGACCCGGCGATGTTCGACAGGCGCTGCAGTGCGTCTTGAAGCGCTTCCAGTTCGCTTCCGGCCTGGGTGAAGTTCTTCTCGCCGAGAGCCGTCAAGTAATTTTCGAAGGACTGGTTGGCCCGTCGAACCATCTGTTCCAGCGAAGCGTCGGCTTGCACACCGCGCGCCATCCGCTGCGTTATTGGTTCACCGTATAGCCCCTTGACGGCCTCATCGAAGGTAGGTGCGTAGCTCAGCTTATCATTGTGCATCACGGCGACCAAGCGAAGTTCCGGGTAGGCAGCCGTCTCGGCTTGGAGATAGATCGGCTCGACGTAGATCAGTGTTTCTTCGACCGGAATGACCAGAACGTTGCCCCGGATGACCCGTGAACCGCGTTGATCCCAGAGAGACAACTGCCCGGACAAATAGCTGTCCTGATCGATCTTGGTCTCCATCTGCTGCGTGCCGAGCACCCGCTTTTCCTTCGGGAATTTATACACCAGCAAACGGCCATAGTTGCAGGGGTCGCACATCCCGGCCATCCAGCCGATGAGCACTTGCCGGTTCTTCGGCGTAAACGGGAACATCAGCACAAACTCCAGATCGTCGGTTTCGGGCAGCTCCCACATGATGTAGTACGGCTCGACCGGCTGGATTTGCCCGTAGTACTTCTCAGTGGCGCGAATCCACAGGTCTTCCTGATTGTAGAACACCGTGGGGTCCGTCATGTGGTACTTGGCGTACACCATGCCTTGAGTCAACAGCATGTCGGAGGGGTAGCGGACGTGGGCGAGAAGCTCGTCGGGCATCTCCGACCGTTTTTTGAACAGCGCCGGAAACACATTCTGCCACGCTCGGATCAACGGATCATTCGGCTCGAATACGTAAAGATCGACTGAGCCGTTGAAGGCGTCTACCACCGCCTTGACTGAGTTGCGGATGTAATTGATACCTCGCAGCCGACGTCGGCCTGCGAAGAAGCGCCGGCGAGGATTGTCGTTTGCGCCTATGCCTGAATACAGGGGTTCACTGTAGGGATAATTCCCCGATGTAGTGTACG
>Ga0207752_1000098_pt1 | contig 36761 bp, 31 predicted proteins | sample Pon2CUnioCityCA_6_FD_187272 | JGI IMG/M metagenome (GOLD analysis project Ga0207752, IMG submission 187272) | Marine sediment microbial community from Union City, CA, USA - Pond 2C Sediment 2 (SPAdes) | ecosystem: Environmental > Aquatic > Marine > Intertidal zone > Salt pond sediment ... | reverse complement strand
GGCCTCCAGAGGCGCATTGGGATAGGGCAGGCGGATGGGCATTACAGAGGTGTCTTTCGGCCCCTTGAACAGAGTCAGATAGGCCTTGACCCGGATGCACCCGTCCGCCAGGAAGTACCAGTAGTCTTCCTGGCTGCCGACAAAATCGGGCTTGGACCATTGCTGATAGCTGACGCTCGCTTCGACGGTATCGTCTGGGTCCAGTGGCTCGGGCAAATCCTCTGGGGCCACGTCCTCAGCGCGCAGGTCGCCGTAGATCACGCGATAGGTTTCCGAGCCTTTCGGGCGGTACCAGAAGATCGGCGTCTCCGCCTCGCCGAGCTTCACGTCCCGGCCTCGGTAGTACCATTTGCCCTGACCCTTATAGAATCGCAGGAACAGCAGGTATTTCTGGAGCTTCATGCCAAGAGCCATCTCCTCCTCAGAGGATAGTCCGAGCTCCTTCGTCTTCTTCTCCATGTCGGCGGCCTGCCTGAGGAAGTCCTCAAGTGCGACGCCGTCGGGGAGTTGTCCGTCGCCGAACGTCTCCGCCAGGATGCGAAGTCCCTCGATGAAGTCCGCCTCGGTCGAGCCGAGCAGATCCAACTCAACATCCTGCTGCAGTTCGTATCCTGGCGGCACGTCCATGCTGAACGCTGCCTCGCGCATCGGGACATCGAATTGCAGGTTCTTGATAATGACGTTCAACTGTCCTGCCCTGCTCTCGATGCGGACAGGCAACCCGGTGCGGGAGTCAGCCCAGAGCGTGATCGCGGCACTTGGATGCTTCGCGAGAAATCCGACCGTTTCACGGCCCTCAATCTCTCGCACGCCAAGGTCTTCCACCACGAAATGCGGGCTGTCCTGGAGTTCGATGAGAATGTTCTTGAGCTTGTCCAGATAGTTCGGGATCGAGGGCAGGCCCTTGAGATCGATGTAGGCCGCTTCTTTCTTCGACTCCTCCAACGTCAGGATGCGACCCGTTTCGAGGTCGATCACGCTGATCACCTGCGGCACATTCGACAGGGTCCGCCGAATGCGCGAGCCCGTGACCATATCGTGGATGACCGGCGCGCCTTGCTCCTCGGCTCCGATGATGATGTCGAGGATCGCCGTGTTGGCGTTCAGGATGGGCTGGATGGCTTGCGCAAACGTGACGTTGGAGCCCAACGGACTCCAAATCTGCAATCCAAGGAGCACGGCTATGGCAACGGCCGCGGCCACAGCTAATTTTCCTACTCTGCTGTTCATGATGATTCTCCACACGCGCGGCTGAGGAGTGGCAGTTCGATCCCGCCGGCGCATCTGTAAATCCCCCAGGGCATCGGCCAGGATGCGTCGATCGACCCCGGAAGGCGATTCGATCTGTGATTCGTCGATCAGTCGTCTTATCTCATCTGCTGGTTGCATTTGCCTACCTTGCCGTTGAGAATGCTCCGCAGCTTGTCGATTCCATACCGGTACCGGCTCTTGGCGGTGTTCGCGGAAATCTGCTGCGTCCGGGCGATGGCCTGGAACGTCATCTGCCCATGCAGGTGCAGCATCAAGGTTTCCCGCTGCTCGAATGGCAATCCGGCCAGCGCCTCGCCGAGCAATTCGAGCTGTTCGTTGCAGACGAGGGTCTCGAATGGCCCGTTCGCTGCTGCCCGTTCCGCTTCGTAGGGTGGGCTCTGCCCACCATCTGTCGGCTCGGTCGATGGGGATCGGTGGGCGGAGCCCACCCTACCGGCAGAGCCGCGTACGCGTTCGGCCTTGTTCCAGTTTCGCGCGTGGTTAGCGGCGCAGGTCAGCAGGAAACCCTTGAGGCTGCCGGTCAGGCGAAAGCCGTCGAGGCGCCGAACGAAGGAGACGAACACGTCGTGTACGACGTCCTCAGCCGCGGCCTTGTCGTTGAGCAGCGCCATCGCCAGCAGCAGCAAATCCGCTTTGTACTTTTCGTAGATCCGCGTGAGCGCCTCGCGGCTCCCACGTTTGCACTGAAATACAAGCAGCTTGTCTTCCATACACCGGCCTATCGGGTACCCAACAAACGTCTGTTCGCCAATATAACAACAGAACCGCGTTCCTGGGTCTATCGAGTGCGACTTTTCTGGCTAAGGCCGCGGCGATGTTGTTGGAATCCGCTGGCCGATTCTGATTCCTCGCGGCCCTTGGCGTTCGATCGGGGCAGACATTGGCCGACACAGATGGGACCGGCAGCGCAGAGAAAAAGGCCGAGTTTTGAGGCCCGGCCTTGAGTTCGACCAAGGAATGATTGGCACAAGTCTATTTCTCTCTTGGATCACCGCTTCCGTCGCTCACGTAGCCTCTTGCGGGAACCAGGGTGTCGATCAGGGCGTGCAGCTCTTCATCGGTGACCGGGCCGTTGACGGCGAGGGCCGGGAACGTCCCGGCCGGCGACTCCAGCACGTAGCCGATCCGCTCTTCGGAGGGCGGGTCCTTGATGCTGGCGCGGGCGCTTTGCAGCAGGATCTGCGAGAACCACTTCTGCGGGCCGCCGCCCCAGACCTTGAAGCCGCTGGGCGCCGTGTACACGACGCTGCCCTGCTTCACGACCGTGCCGAGCATCTTGTTGTACGTTGGCGACTGGACGAGGACGAGGTGGCGGCCGTCGTCGGCGCGGGCGGTCATGATGAACATTCGCCCGCCCGGGCTGGCCGGATCGAGGCAATCCGTGATCTCGATCTCGCCGGTCCAGGAAGGCCTCGTGGAGAAGACATAGGTCTCGAAATCGGCGCGTTCGACCATGTGCTCGACGGAAACGTTAGGTATGACCATATCCGGCGTGATGGAGACTTGCCCGCTCGATTCCGTACGCGGGGCCGCCTCCTTGATCTCGGCAAGGTCCCACGAAACCGACGGCGCCTCCACCGGCTCGCTCAGCACCCGGCGGATGAGCAGTTGCGGACGCCCCAGCAGAACGAACTCCTTTTCCGCAATGGTCGAATCTTCATCGCGCACCTTGAACAGCCAGTAGCTTTGCACCTGCCCATTGGGGTCGGGGATGCCTACCTTGTAGACATGGGCCGGCTCGCCGCTGGAAAGGGTCGCGTCTTCCACCCGCTGGACCCATGTGTCCTCTTTGTCCAGGGACGCTTTCAGGCCGGCGGCGATGCCGAGGTACTCGGCGGGACTCGTCGGCGCGCGGAACTCGGCTGCGACCGGTTGCTTAGCCACCTGGACGGCCCCATCCGGTGCGGCGGCCGCATTGTAGATGAAGCCGCCATCATAGGAGTTGGCGAAGACGACGGCGTCAGCGGCCTTCAGTATCCTGCTGAAGCACCCGTTCGCCGGGTCGTACCACGAGTGGTCCGTCACCACGTAGGGCTCGGGCCCGATGGACATCTTCAATTGATTGAACTGCAACGTGCCGTCCGGCTTGAGCGAGCACATGGGCAGCCAGACGTAGCCGAGACTCGCCACAGCTTGGTCCGCGGGGCTAACGCCTGTGCCGCCCGCGTACACGACGATCTCATTGTGAATGTGAACGATGCTCGTTCCGACAAAAAGGGATTCTTCGGCCGCACAGGCCTTCGCTAACAGACTGAAGCCGGTCTCAGAGGATGAGGGCTCCAGCCTCGATAGGCCGAAGAGTCCTGCTGCGACGATAATCGCCGCCGCGATGCCTATCTTCACCATTGAACTTGCCATGATTCGTCTCCATGCAAACACTCGCCGAATGTCGGGGCGAGTGATGGTTGTTGATTCTTCTTCCCTGCTGATTGCGGTAAACAGGCCGCTCCTGGCCGATTCATACAGCGGCTCTTCCGCCGACAGGCTCTTGCGTTTACCGGCTTGTTCGAGCAATCGCTCCAGCCGGTTCAACTCGCTGCGGCATCGGTCGCACGCAATCACGTGTGCGGTGATTTTGGCTCTCTCGCCTTCGGGCAGCTCGTCGAGCACGAAGCTCACGAGTCGATCGTTCACGTGTTTATCGTTCACCATGGTTTACCGCCGTACTCAACTCAGGTAATCGCGCATCTCGCAGGCCAGTTGCTTGATGGCCCGATGCAGAGACACGCGAACCGTGTTTCGAGAACAACTGAGGGCTTCCGCGATCGCCGCATGGCCCAGACCTTCGATCCGCGACAGGACAAACACATCAGCCTGACGCTTCGGCAACTTCGCCAGCGAGTCCGTCAGCTTCTGCTGCAGCTCGTCGAGCCGCAGGCGAATGTCCGGGCCGGAACCGCGGTCTTGAGGCTCGCGATCGTCCGGGGCGACCGGCACGGGCTGCCGGCGTCTGGCCAATTCCAGCGCCTTACGGACGGTCACACGATACAGGTACGCGCCCCAGTTCTGTTGGTCGTCGTACCGGTCCCAGCGTCGCCAGATCGCCAGAAAGACCTCCTGGTAGACGTCTTTGGCCGTTTCTTCGCTACGTGTCACCCTCAGGGCGACATTCAGCACGTCCCGGCCATGGGCATCCACCAGTTCTTCAAACCGTCCGTCGGACACAGTCAGACTGCCTTACTCGAACTAATTCGTCGGATCCAAGGCTCGGCTGCGCAGCCGCAGAGATCTCTACCTGTATAGAGGGCCCGCGTTTGTGGGCATTACCGCAGAATTGGATTTTTCCGCATTCTATCGGTAGAAGGCCCGAGGGCGCACGAAAAAGGCCGGGCGCTGTTGCCCGGCCTGTGTGTTCGCTACGGATGTGTGGTTACAAGCTACTTCGGCAGGTTCTCTGCGGTGACGTCGGCGGTGCTCAGGTCGGCGTAGATCACTCTCCAGGTCGGTGAGCCCTGGGGCTGGTACCAGAAGATCGGCGTCAGCGGGTCGCCGAAGGGGACGTTCTGGCCCGCATAGCGCCACGTGCCGTTTGGCAGAAGCCCCATGAACAGCATGCCGCGATACATGATCTGCACCTGCTGGTCCTCCTCGTATCCGGAGATCTGGGCGTCTGTGAACTTGCCCTCGCGGCCCATCTGCATGGCGATCTTGGGAATCTCCGTGCCGAGGAGGGTCGGCGGGAAGGTCCGGTCCACGGTCCAGTGAGACCACATCCGGAGGAGCTCGATGAGGTCCCCTTCACTTACTTTGGACATATCCGCTTCGAGTCCCGTCTTCATGGGTGTGAATCCGGGGGGCGGCTCGAGGCTGAACAGCGAGTCGTCGAGGGGGATATTGAACTGAAAGTCGCTGAGGATCACGTTCATGCCGGGGGCGTTGGCGAATTCCATCTCCGCGCGAACGAGCGCGTCCGTAGCCGGGTCGATCCAGACCGTGGCTGTCGTATCGCCTTCGCGAACGCGGAAGCCCTCCAGGCTCCGGCCGTCGATCTGTTTGCGGCCCAGCAGCTCATCGGCCTGCGTGGGCAAAGCCTGGAGTTTTTCCAGAGACACCCATGGGCCCGCACCGGAACCGTCCGGCATGTTGGAGGCGTCGAATGCGATATAGCTCTTCGCCGATGGGACGAGGCTGATCCCTCTGAACCGGTTCTCCGTCGAGTCGATCACCGTGACGTAGCCGTCCGCCGTGGCCGTCCTGAGGTGGCCCGGGTTCTTGAACGCGACTTCCATGCGCACCGTGGGCATGGCCTCCACGCCCGTCATCGTGACCTGGCTGTAGGTCAGGGTCCCCACGCCGTGCAACTGGTCCACCATGCGGGCGTAGACTTTGCCCGCCCCATTTCCTGTAAACAGACTCAGGCCCAAAACGACGGCGAGGATCACCCCAGCCGCCACAGCTAATTTGGTCACTCGATTCTTCATGACGATTCTCCCGAAAAGCGCCGCCGGAGATTCAGACCCGCGGCGCGTTTGGTCCTTGTTCCGCCCTCTCGCGGCCGCCGGAACTTTCCCGTATGTCAGACCGCCGGCCTTGAGGGCATCGGTCAGCACGGCCCGGTCCATGGCCGGATCCGTACTCAGATTCGCGTTCCTGTAATATGTCTTCAGATCATCTGTGTGCTTCATCGTACTACCTCCGAGTTCAGCAGGGACCGGAGTTTCTTCAGTCCGTACCGACATCGGCCTTGTACCGTATTGACTGAGGCCTTCTGGATGCGGGCGATCTCCGGAAAGGACATCTCGGCTCCCACGTGGAGCGCGACCGCCTCACATTGTTCGTAAGGCAACTGCGCCATTGCCTCGCTGAGCGACTGTAACTGCTCGCCGACGATCGCCCATCGCTCGGGCTCGAACGGGCCCGATGGGTCGTCGTCGGCCTGCTTCGCCAGGGAATTGCGATAGCGGCCCGCATCCCGACGGTAGTTCCGTGCGCGGTTGGCCACGCTCGTGATGAGCAGACCCTTGAGATTGCTCGCGACCTTGATTCGGCCGCGCGTCTGTGCTACGTGAACGAAGACATCGTGCACGATGTCCTCGGCGGCGTGGACGTCCCCGAGCAGCACCACCGCCAGCTTGAGCAGATCGTTCTTGTGCTTCAGGTAGATCCGCTCGAACGCCTCGGCGCTGCCGTGCTTGAATCGCCAGATCAGGTACCTTTCTTCCAGCATCGTGCCCATTCTATCCGCAAGAGTGCTCTCTTGCCCCTAATACACCACAGGCTGCCATTCCCGTATATGGATAATCCGCGTACAATGACATTTCCCGTAGGTGCAAGACGCCTACTCGTTCGTCTTGAGGGTAGATGGCGTACGCAGAGATTTGGCGATAGAGACAGCATGCCGGAAGACCACATACTGCTGCGGAGGTCGAAGCACGGCGACCGCAGCGCGTTCGACCGAATCTATCAGAAACAGCTGGACGCTTTGTTGACGGTGGCCATGAGTTTGCTCGGCAATCCCGGCGATGCGGAAGATGTCGTACAGGAGGTATTCATATCGTTTGTGGAATCGCTCGACACCTTCAGGCTGCGTGGCAGCCTCAGGGGCTTTCTGGCGGCCTGTGTCGCCAATAAGTGTCGCGACATGCTGCGGAAACGCAGCCGCCTTGGGACGGACGGCAAAGCCTCAGCGAAGACGGCCCATGCTTCGGAACCACTCGAACTGGTCATTCACGACGAACAGGTCCGCTGCATTCAGGATGCGTTGAGTCGGCTGCCTTACGAGCAGCGGGAGGTGATCACGCTACACGTCCACGCAGGGCTGACGTTTCGCGCGGTCGCTCGGGCCCTGGAGGTTCCGTTGGGGACGGTCCAAAGCCGGTATCGCTATGGCCTCAACAGTTTGAGAACACAACTCGATGGGGAAGACCACCCATGAAACGAGACAAGGACATCGAGGATCTCGTCGCTCAGGTACGCTATAGAGGCAGCGTACGGGCGCGCGAGCGGATACATTCGCGCATCGCCGAAGCGTGGCCATATCGCACGACCGGCGAGGCGGACACAACCGTGCGGTCGTATCTTGGACGGACAACAATGAGCAGATGGCCCAAAGTGGCATGTATCGCCTTGGCTCTTGTCGTAGGCGGCATGTGGCTGAGCCTGCTGAATGAATCAACAGGTCCGGCCTATGCCCTTGAGCAGACTGCCGATGCCGTCAGGGACATGCGCTTCTTCCACTTCCGGTACCTCGCCGGCTCGGACTGGCCGGACAGAGAGGCCTGGATCGAATATGATCCAAATGGGCTCATCCGGAATGTCCGGGTGAACTTCTATGGGATCAAGGCCACGATGGTATGGAGCCCACGCGGTACTCAGCACTGGGCGTGGGAGTCAGAAGAGTTCCTCATCTTCGACGACCAGGAATATACGGACAAGATCCTGTTCTTTGTCCAACGATATGATCCCCGCCAAGCCATCGCGTATCTGCAACAACGCGCTGAGCAGGGGGGCATCCAGGTCGATATTGGCCCATCGGACAGGAGCACAGATCCCATTACCGTCACGGTAACCTACGACCCCAACACATTCGTCATCGGAGCACCCAAGCCTCGCATGCGTGAGCTGTTTCACATCGATCCTTCGACGAAGCTGGTCACCCAGGTGGAGGTGCACGCATTCCAGGAAGGCCGGTACGTTGACAAGGGGCTATGGGACTATGTCGACTACAATCGGCCGTTTGAGCCCGGTATTTTCGATCTCAGGAGCGAAGTGCCTGCGGACGTGAACTGCTCCGACACGACGGGAATTCCTATGGGAGTCGAGCAGGGACAGCTCTCTGACGAGGAGATTGCCGTCAAGGTGGTGCGTGAATTCCTGGGTGCGTGGGCTTCGAAAGACTACGACCGGGCCATCCAAATCCACGGCTATACCGCGGCCAGGGAGGCGAAGAGTATCCGCAACAAGCTCTTGCAGAGGAAGAATGTCATGCAAGTGCTGTCGGTGGGGCCGCCCGTCGTTCCGGAGCGACCCCTGCGCGGCCTGCTCACACCCTGCACCATCGAATACGAAGAAGACGGCGAGGTGAAAACAGGATCACTCGAACTTCGCGTCAGCGAAGGCTCCAGAGGTCGCTGGCGCATCCGCGGCCCTCTGTCGGTCAAATAGAGAAGAGGCCTACCGGCCAGTATCGGTCGACGGGCAAGCCCACTGCGGAATGTAGCGACGGTGGCTAATAGTCGATCATCAACTGAGAGGGCCTACCGCCGATCCCATACCACTTTTCTTGTTGTTCTGTCTGACAGAGCACGCTATGATTGCTGCCGCATGTCCCGCAGGCCCGGATGTTGCCAATGCTTGAGGCAGCCAGACCGGGCGGGCCCGCTGCGGCCTGGACGCCTGCTCTGCCAAGAGCCAGCGCCGTTACACCGGCGAGTGGACCGAAAGTGCCGGGCCGCGTGCTGGAGGTATTAGAATCGGGAACGAGGAGGCCTGAGAACGCCTTGTGCATGGGAAGCCGGCTTCGCTTCCCTGTTCCATAGGGATGGCACGATCATCATGCCGTCTGGGAGAAACGGCGATGCCCGAGACAGTATGTGTTGACCGGGAACACAACGTCATCTTGATCGATTCACGGGATGACGTGGGTGAAACCGACTTGATGAAGTCATTGGAATCGGTTCTCCAGATTGTTCGCGATCGGGGACTGAACAAAGTCATCGTGGACACTACGCATCAGACCTCGTTGCCATCAACGGTAGCTCTCTATCGTTTTGCGTCTGAATTGTCGAAGCAGGCACGAGACCTGGAGCACGCGATTGTTGCCACAGGGCAACTGCCAGAAGAAATGCGGTTCATCGAGACCGTTGGACAGAATCGTGGCGTTAACATTCACCTCTTCTCTTCGCGAGATGAGGCTCTCGCATGGCTCAATCGATAGAAGAGCGAGCCGAACCAGTCACCCGGGGGCGCCGGCTGAAGCCGTCGGTCATCCCGTCGTTCGGCAGGACAGGTGAAGATGCAGATTAGACTGTTCCGGAAAGAAGAGAGGCGGCGGTGATCCAACTCTGGCACGACTGCAAACTCGTGGTGTCGCACAATGATCCGCACAAGGACATCCGGCGCAAGCTGGCGATTCAGCCGGACCTCTTCCTGGTCGGCGTGGATGCAAACCAGGTCGTCGCGACGGTCATGGCCGGGTACGAGGGACACCGGGGATGGCTGAACTACTTGGCCGTTGTCCCCGACCACCAACGAAGGGGGCTCGGCGGACAGATGGTGGCCGAGGCCGAAAAGCGGTTGCGCGCCCTCGGCTGCCCAAAGATCAACCTCATGATTCGACGGTCAAACGCCGGGGCCATGGCGTTCTACGAGAAACTCGGCTTCTCGGAGGATGACGTCGTAAGCATGGGGAAACGATTGGAGAAGAACTGAGCCAGGTGTTGGGCTGCCGGTAACAGCTCGCAAGTTCGCCAATGCAGAGCCGGGCCGCTTTGAGAAATCAACATGGAAGAGGAAGGCGGCAACGACAAGCAGCAAAGTGGTCAGGTACAGCCCGCGCTGATACTGTGGATCATCCCCTTGTTGCTTCTTACATTTCTGGTGCTCTTGTTGCTGCGGCCCACTCCTTGGCGTTTTGCCCTATGGATTCCATACGGTGTGCTCATGCCTCTCGGAATTGTGACGTGGAATCGAACTCGGCAGAGAATCCGGCGAGAGGAATCGCAGAGCGAGCAGGTCCACCCTGCACCGTAAGGCGCGCTGACGCGCCTCACCCGTCCGGCGCGCCGAGTCGTTGACGCCGGAGATGATGGGACGAGACAGACCAATAGTTGCCCCTGGGTAACGGGGGCACGCCATTCGTGACTGTCTCTGGGAATCCTCAGGTATGGAAGGGCCGCACGACTACCCCAGACTCGGTTTCGCAGATGTTGCTGTCCTTGCCGGCGGATGTGTGGTATCGTGGCGCCCGTCACTCGGCTGGGTGGCCGCGTGGGTTGTTGCCGTCGAGAACTGATCTGGATTGAGTGAGAGGCGCTATGAGCAGAGGCGGATTCCTGTTGCGAAGCACGATCGTGGCGGCATTGGGCGGCTTGCTTTTCGGGTTCGATACGGCGGTCATCTCCGGCACGACCGACGCGCTGCAGACGGTTTTTGCTCTGTCGAGCAAATGGCTCGGCTTCACCGTCGCCAGCGCTCTGATCGGCACGATCGTCGGCGCGATCGCGGTGGGCAAGCCGGCCGACATCGCGGGCCGGCGCAAGACGTTGTTCGTGCTGGCGGTTTTCTACTTCGTCTCGGCCGTCGGCAGCGCGCTGGCGTGGGACTGGTACTCGTTCCTGGGGTTCCGGTTCCTCGGCGGATTGGCCGTTGGCGGGGCCTCCGTCGTCTCGCCCATGTACATCGCCGAGATTTCACCGGCCCGCCTGCGAGGCCGGCTGGTCGCCGTGACGCAGTTCAACATCGTGCTCGGAATCCTGCTGGCGTTCTTCTCGAACTACCTGATCGCGAGTATGGACCTCGGGCCCGTCACCTGGCGCTGGATGTTCGGCGTCGAGGCCCTTCCGGCCGCGGCGTTCTTCCTGCTGTTGTTCCAGATCCCCCGCAGTCCGCGATGGCTCGTCGCGAAGGACAGAGGGGAGGAGGCGACCCGAATCCTGGGCATGCTCGGCACCGACACGGGTAGCGTGCAGGAGGAGATCGACGCCATCCGCCGATCGCTGGCCGCCGAGCACGACAGCCTGCAGGAGCCGTTCTTCCGCGTCAAGTACGTCCGGGTGATCCTGCTGGCCGTTCTGATCGCGATGTTCAACCAACTCTCGGGCATCAACGCCCTGCTGTACTACGCCCCGCACATCTTCAAGATGGCCGGCGCGAGCGAGGGCTCGGCCCTGAGCCAGACCGTGGCCGTGGGCGGAACGAACCTGGTCGTGACGATGCTGGCGATGGTCGTGATCGACTACTTCGGCCGAAAGAGGCTCATGCTCATCGGCTCGATCGGCTACATTATCAGCCTGGGCACGGTGGCCTGGGCGTTCTACACGTACGGCACCGACTTCACCGCCGCCGGCAGCATGATCGTGCTCGGCAGCTTCGTACTCTTCATCGCGTCGCACGCCTTTGGCCAGGGCGCGGTGATCTGGGTCTTTATCAGCGAGATCTTCCCGAATCGGGTCCGCGCTCGCGGCCAGGCGCTCGGCTCGTTCACACACTGGTTCATGTGCGCGCTGGTCTCCTGGACGTTCCCCATGATCGCCGAGATCTCCGGGGGGCACGCCTTCGCCTTCTTCGCCGCCATGATGGTCCTGCAACTGCTGTGGGTCCTGTTCATCATGCCGGAGACCAAAGGCATACCCCTTGAGGAGATCCAGCGAAAGCTCGGTATCGAGTAGCTTCTCTTCGTGCGTCTGTATTTCGCGCCGGCCCTGTGCTACGGCTTGACGGCGCGGTTGTAGATGCGGACGTCGTCGATCAGGCCGGAGAAGAACGTGCCGATGCTCAGGTTCTTGCCGGCGCCAACGATCAGACCCGCGTAGCTCTCCGCCAGGGTGGTGTCTGTGTCTTCGGCGACAAGACCGTCATCCACGTAGAGACGGCGGGCTGAGCCATCCCAGGTGAAGCCCACGCGATGCCAATTGCCGTCAGTAACGATCGCATCCGAGGACAACGGCTTGCTCAACCGTCCGATGCTCTTCAGTTCGGTTCTGAGTGCACCTGTCGTCGGATCGGGCAGCAGCCAGTTGGCGCCTGTCTGCTGGGAGAGGATCACCTGGCCGGGAGCACCGCCTTTGACCCACGCCAGGACGCTGAATGGACCGTCCGAAGGGCTCAGGACGAAGTCCGCCACGGCGAAAGTGGACCCATCGAACTCCAGCGCGCCATCGACGCAGCCGCCGTCCGGTTGCCACAGCGCAGCGCCCATTACGGTGGCGTCATGGACACCGGTGCTGTCAGAGGCGATCATGCCCTCTGTCTCATCGAGTTTCCAGTGGGCCGCGAGCGTCCCGTCCTGCACCTCCTGTCCCCAATAGCTCATCAGAACCTCGAGGTCCGCCTGATCGACGATGCCGTCACCGAAGGTGTTCGGCCCGATGTCACAGGACGAATCATTGTGGCCCCAGGACTCGATGAGCCGGAGGAGGTCCTTGATATCCACCGTTCCGTCGCCGTTGAAGTCGACGGCAGGACGTGGACGAAAGAGAACCAGGCCGCTTGCTTCGGTCCCGATCCATATGCTGCCCGCAGCGTCGTCAATGAGAAGGCGATAGAGCCGATTGTCCGGCAAGCCGGAGTTCGATGTGTTGTACGCCGTCCAGTTCTTTCCGTCGAACCGCACCAGGCCATCACCGAGCGTTGCGATCCATTTGTTCCCGTGGACATCAATGGCAAGATCCCAGATCCCCTCGGATCGAGACAAGGAATCGTCAAAGGGATAGACCGTCCAGCTCTCTCCGTCAAACCTCACTAAGGCGAGGCCGACAGGCCCTCTTCCTGCCACCCACAGGTTTCCCTCCGGATCGAAGGATATGTCTGCAATATCATTCAGCGACAGCCCGGAATTACCGGCGTTGTAGACAGTCCAGTTGGCGCCGTCAAACTTGACGATGTTGCCACCGACCGTCGCCAACCATACGTTGTCGTCGGCGTCGATGAGAGTGGTCCAGGGCTGATTGTGCGGGAGTCCGGAGTTGCTGGTGTTGTAGGTCGTCCAGTGGACACCGTCGAACTTCGCCAACCCACCGCCCCACGTGCCCACCCACAGGTTTCCCTGAGAATCGAAGGAAGGACTGGCCACGAGGTTGTGTGGCAGGCCGGAGTTGCCCGTGTGGTAGGTCGTCCAGTGCTCTCCGTCGAATACCCCGAATCCCCCCTCCGTTCCACACCAGATATTGCCCTGCGGATCGATGGCAAGACCGGTGTGGTCATTATTCGGCAGCCCGGAGTTGGCAGTATTGTAGACCGTCCAATTCTCTCCATCGAACTTCGCCAGACCACCGCCTGCCCAGGCATACCATTTGCCCGTCCCGACCCACAGGTTTCCCTGAGTGTCCAGCGCGAGGCCGGTAACGCCGTTGTACGGCAGTCCGGAATTGCTGGTGTCATAGACCGTCCATTCGGCAGTCTGCGCCCAAGCGACGGCGGGGGGCGCGAACATCACAGCGGCGAGTATGCTCACCAGGAGTAAGGCCGGCGAGCGTGAGTCAATGCCGCATCTTGCGTCGTGCTTCATCTCTTGAGTTCCCATCGTTTCATGCCTCCTTTCTATCAGATTCAGTCTGATGGTGTCACAGCCCGGCTTCGGACACGCACCCGACGCTGCGACGTAGCTTCTATCAGGCCTGTGAAGCTGTCCGTACTTCCGTAGGAAATTGCGAATCCTGCATGAATTCCGAAGAAATCCGCCAGAATCCGGGCATGAGATTCGTGATCGGCCCTGGCCTCGAGGTGAGAAGCCGATTGCCTCCTTGCCGACGCACCCGTGTAGACGATATGATGGGAAGGGATTTGCTGCGGTTCGATACCGGGTGTGTCGCTCTGGAGATGCCGGCAAGATGGCGTACCGTGATCGTACAGACATGGGAAAAGGGCGAGAGACGTTCCTCACGACCCATTGGTCGCTCATCGAGGGTGTCAAGGAGCATGAAGACAAGGACCAAGCCTTGATCGGATTGCTCCTGGAGCGATACTGGAAGCCGGTCTACTGCTATCTTCGCCGCAAGGGGCTTGACAACGAGCAGTCCAAGGACCTGACGCAGGGTTTCTTTCATGAGGTTGTTCTCAGCCGTTCTCTGATCGAGCGCGCGGACCAGGCGAAAGGCCGTTTCCGGACGTTTCTACTCCACGCCCTGAATCAGTATCTCGCCGATGAGCAGCGTAAGGAAGCCGCTCAGAAGCGTATTCCCCAGGCCAAGCTGGTCCCGCTCGACACCAGTCGTCTGCCCGAACTGCCACAACACGTCAGGCAACTCAAGCCGGAACAGTGTTTTGACTATGCGTGGAAGGCCGACCTGTTGGAGCGAGCCTTGTCGGAGCTAAGACAGTGGTACGTTGGACGCGACATGGACACACACTGGCACCTCTTTCGAGACCGCCTGCTGCGACCGAGCCTGGAGGGCCTCGAAGCCCCTTCTCTGGCGCAATTGTGTGGGCAATACGGGATCGAGAATGAGGCCAAGGCCTCGAACATGCTTGGCACCGTCAAGAGGCAATTCCAGAACATATTGACCAGGCAGGTCCGCCAGACCGTCCTCTCCGGCGAGGCCGCCGAGGAGGAACTGGGCGAGATGTTCAGATTCCTGAAGAAAGAAAGCAGGCAATAGGGCTTTCTTACGGATATTGGTGCGACGAAAAGACTCTTGTCCGGCCATAGCAGATGAAAGACGACGATTCCATATTCGGCGCCTCACCCGAAGGGTTCGACCGCCTCGTGTTCGAGGCGTGGCAGAATCCCGAGACGGACCGGCAGGCCCGACCTACGGTCTCTGCCGAGATGCTTCTGGAGCAGCCAGGCGGGAAGATCGGCCGCTACAAGCTGCTCAGCGTCCTGGGCGAGGGTGGCATGGGAATCGTCTATTTGGCCGAGCAGGAGCGGCCGGTGAAGCGGCAGGTGGCCCTGAAGGTCATTAAGCCTGGAATGGACTCGAAACGCGTGCTGGCCCGCTTCGAGGCCGAACAGCAGGCACTGGCGCTGATGGAACACCCCCACGTCGCCCGCGTCCACGATGCCGGTGTGACGCCGAGTGGACGACCGTACTTCGTGATGGAGTATGTTAAGGGCATTCCCATCACCGAGTACTGTGACAAACACAGACTGACCATTGAGGAGCGGCTGCGACTGTTCTTACACGTCTGCGAGGCCGTTCAGCATGCCCATCAAAAGGGCGTCATCCACCGCGACCTCAAGCCTTCGAACATCCTCGTGACGATCGAGGATGAAGAAGCGGTCCCCAAGGTGATCGACTTTGGCGTGGCGCGGGCCGTGAGCCAGCCGCTGACGGAGCGGACGCTCTATACCGAACAGGGTCAGCTGGTGGGCACGCCGGAGTACATGAGCCCCGAACAGGCGGACCTCAGCAATCAGGATATCGATACGCGGACGGATATCTACTCCCTTGGAGTCGTGCTCTACGAGCTCGTCGCAGGCATTCTGCCTTTTGACGCTCACACGCTGCGCGAGCATGGTATCGACGGCGCGCGAAAGATCATCTGCGAGCAGGACCCGCAGACCCCCAGCACGAAGCTCAACCGAACCTCGGTCGAGGAATCGACGAAATCGGCCGAGCGAAGGAGAACGAACGCCAGACAGTTGCAGCGGAGCTTGCGCGGCGACTTGGACTGGATCACCCTGAAGGCGATGGAGAAGGATCGCACGCGTCGCTATGCCTCTGCGGGTGAGCTCGCCGCTGATGTTCTGCGGCACTTGAATCACGAGCCCGTCACCGCCGGCCGGCCAAGTCCGGCCTACAAGGCCCGGAAATTCGTGCGACGGCATCGCGCCCTGGTCACCGGTCTGGCCGCCGTACTGGCCGTTCTCGTCAGCGGCGCCATTGTGTCATTCGCTTTCGCGGTCAGAGCTGAACGCGCCAGCGAGGAGGCGGCAGCCGTCGCCGAGTTCTTGCAGGAACATGTGTTTCGCGCCATGGATGCCTCCGAGCGGGGCGGTCGGCAGGTTGCCATCAAGGAGATCCTTGATATTGCCTCACAGGAAGTGTCAAGCACGTTTGGCAATTCACCTCTGGTTGAGGCATCCATCCGCATGAAGCTCGGGGCCCTCTATGCACAAGTGACCTGCTTCAAAGAAGGGCAGCTCCATCTGATGCAGGCCAAGGAGATCTTTACGCGCGAGCTCGGCCGAGAAAATCTGCGTACCGCCGAGGTAGTGGATCAGTTGGGGCGCCTGTACTGGGGATGGTGGCGGTATCGCGAGGCAGAAGAGTGCCTGTCTGAGGCCCTGCGGGTCAGACGCCGTCTCCTCGGTTCAGACCATCCCGACACGGTGGCCACCTCAGCCTGCCTGGGCTTTACATACTGTGCCATGGGACGTAGCAAAGAGGCAGAAGCCCTCTTGGCTAAGGCTTATGAGACATCTCAGCGTATCCACGGAGAGACCAGCTCCACAACGCGGATGTACATGTACCAATACGGGGGGGCCCTGCTGCAGCGCGGCCGGTTTGCGGAGGCCGAAAATCTGCTGCGCAAGGCAATAGAACTACCACAAGAGGCTCACAATCCTCTGAGAGGCTACTTTGCCGCACTGCTGGGGCGTCGGTACAGCCGTCAGGGCCGATACCAACAAGCGGAGGAACTGCTCAGCGAGATGCTGGCCGCGGCCAGAGAAGCCTGGGGCGAGCACTTTGGCTCGACGTTTCACTGTGTGGCCGCGCGAGCAGAGAACTACGCACGTCAGGGCCTCATCGACGAGGCCGAAACATTGCTCCTCGACTCCCTGCACAGAGGCGAGCAGACAGACGAATCGCAATCGCAGGTCGCCGTCCAAACCGTTCCCTATCTTGGCTTCTTCTACCTGTGGCAGAAACGGTATGATGATGCCGAACGCTACGCAGGCGAGGCGCTGAAGGCCAGTCTTGATGCCTATGGCCGGGAGCATCCGATTACTCTCTTGTGCATGACCGCACTGGGGATGGTGTACAGGGAACAAGGCCGATACAACGAGGCCGAGACGCAGCTCACCGAAGCGGCTGACTTCTCCCGACAGTATTGCAAAGACCAGAGCGTTCACCGCGCCAGCGTCATGCATCACCTGGCGGTCTTGCAGCAAGCGCAAGGGAAATATGCCGAGGCTGAGAAGCTCCATCTCGAAATCCTTGACATCCAACGCAACCTGCTTGTGGAGAACCATCCGCATACGTTGGGTACGATAAGAGGCCTGATCGCCCTGTACGCAGCCTGGAACAGGCCCCAAGATGCTCAGAAATGGTTCAACGAGCTGAGGACAGCCTATGCCAGTCAATCTTCCACGCGTCAACGCGCGCTAACAGCAACGGGAGGTGTGCGTTATGACCCCGCGCGCGCCGTGTATACCGTTGAAGCCCCTGCCCCGAGCCCCTGGGCAATTCACCAGGAACTGAACTTCAGCTTGCCCGAACCCACCTCTGAGATGTGGCATATCTACGATGATTTGCATTTTGCCAACAAGACGCTGCACGGCGACGGTTCGATCACCGCGAAGATCGAAGCCATAGACCCGTGCCATTACAGCGTCCAAGTGGGTGTGATGATCCGCAATACGCTCGATCCCACTTCGCCGCATGTATCTATTGTCATCACGCCGTTGGGCGAGATCGCCTTGCAGCGCCGCACGTTCGAGCTTGCGGCCGCACAGAGCACATATGCCGTCAGCAGAGCGGAGTTTCCCCACTGGGTCAGGCTCGTTCGCGAGGGCAACACGTTCACGGCCCAACATTCGCAGGACGGTCGTCGCTGGAGAGACCTGGAAGGTGGAAGTACGGGAACAGCTATCACGCATAGCCGGCCGGCCCTCGCAGAGATCGAGATGAATGAAGACGTGCACATCGGCCTGGCCGTAACCTCCCACGCCGGTCCTGGCGTGCCCGCTGAGGCGAAGTTCTCGAACGTCTCCGTGACCGGCGAGGTCGATCCGGACGGCGCGTTCTTCTGGTCCGAAGACATCGGCTTCGAGCTGATCGCCCTGCCCGACAGGTAGTCTTCCAGGCAGCCCGCCCCAAGCCTGAGGCAGGCCGCGAAGTAGCGCGCGAGGCTGCCCCTCAGAATCCTGCCGTGCGGCTCAAACACACACGCTGTTTGTGAGATCGCCGCATATTGCCCGCGCCCGCTGCGCTTGCATGCGGCGGCGAGGCGGGTATGATAGCGGGGAAAAACGGCCGACCACGTATGCAGGCAACTACGGAGGCACGACTGGACACGACGGAACTACACGCGCCGCTTTCGCGAATCCAGCGGCTGATCGCCGGGCGAATGCTGGCCTCGAAACGGAACAAGGCGTGCTTCTACCTGGAGATCAGAGCGGACGTGACCGATCTGATGGGCATGAGGCACCGATTGAGCAAGCGTCTGGGCGTCAAGATCACGAGTAACGCGTTCTTCATCCGCGCACTGGCGCTGGCGGCAGCCGAGTTCCCGTTGATGGTCGGGCGGCTTGCGGACCCGGATGAGCCGGGGGCCGGGGCGGTCATCCGGATTGCCGATCACGTCAACGTGGGCTTCGCGGTCAACACGGCGCGCGGCCTGATCGTGCCGGTCGTCAAGCACGCCGAGAGACAGTCGCTCGCCGAGATCGCGGAGGAGGAGAAACGGCTCACCGCCGGGGCGCGGAGCAACACGCTGACCCTCGAGGACCTCGAAGGCGAGACCGTCGCCCTGAGCAACCTCGGGGCGTACGACATCGATCAGTTCTTCGCGATCTGTCCGCCGCCTGTGAGCGCGATCCTGGCCGCGGGTAAGATCGGGGCTACGCCGGCGCCGCACGATGGGCGCTTCGTGGTGCGCAAGACGGTGAGTCTGTCGTTGGCCGTCGACCACAAGGGCGTCGACAGCGAGTACGCCGCTCGTTTTCTGCAGTACCTCACGGAGCAATTGGAAGATCCCGAGCGCCTTATTTAGGCTCCGTTCGTGCGGAGAGGACCATGATGCAAAGCACACGTGTTCGCATCCGGCAGATCGTTGGGCTGTGCCTTGTGGCACTGGCCTCGGCCGGCGGCGGACAGGCGCTCGATCCGCGCGGCGAGATCCATATCCCCATCGGTATCGCCAACACGCTCGATTCGCTCAAGACCTTCGTGGAGGCCGAGGGCAATTTCTCGCCGGGCGTCGGGACGTACGGCGTCTATTTCTGGCTCTACGATAGGGAGGAGGACAGGCTCTTTGCCCCGACGATGGAGGACGTGGGCTGCGAATACGGCCTTCCTGAAGGTGGCGGCCTCATCCCGTGGTCGCGCTGGCGGGCCGGGGAGGTGAAGGTCAAGAGCGAAGTGTGTCACGTCCTGTGCGACTGTCCAGCAGGCGCGGCTCACGTTGTCGCGGCGCGAGTGGAATTGCGCGGCGGCGGAAATCGGCCGAGACAGGTGTCGCTCTATATAGCCCTGCGACCGCTCGGGCCCGCCGGGTCTGACGTTCGCGGTCTGAATGTTACCGATGCGGGTGACGCATTGCTCGTGGACGGCAAAACGGCGCTCGTCGCGAAACAGCAGCCGAACGATGCGGGCGTTGCGCAAACCGATACGATCGGGCAATACGCGACGCGTGGGGCGATGCCGCCGGATCGTTCGGTGACGTCGGACGAGGGAAATTGCTCGGGGGCGCTGCGGTTCGACGTGACACTGGAGCCGGACAGGAGCCGACTGTTCGAGTTCGTTTGCCCGGTCCTGCCGGGTCGGCGGGCCGTCCGCCATCAATGGGACGGCGTCGCCGAGTGGGCGCAGTTCGATCTGGCCAGGCCGAATCCCGACGACGGCGGCGTGCTGCAGCCGGATCCCGGCTTGCCATACTATCGCGCGCTCAGCGTCAGAAATCTCTTTGCCGAGGCGCGCGAGTACTGGTCGAGGCTCACCGGCCGGGTCGAGCTTCACCTGCCGGATGTGCGATGGTCCGAAGCGTTCGCGGCGATTACAGGCCATGCGGCCATGGCCATGAACGAAGGTGCGCCGGACGTGGCGGTCGTCAACTACAACGTCTTCAATCGCGACGGCGTGTACGTCGCGAACATCCTGCAGAAAGCCGGTCGGATGGACCTCGCGGCCGAAGCCATTGATTACTTCCTCGCGCATCCGTTCAACGGCCGGTCGTATCCGGAAGCCGACAATCCCGGTCAGATTCTCTGGGGCCTGGGCGAGCACTGGCGATTCACGCGCGACCGCGCATGGTTGGAGGAGGTTTATCCCGCCGCGAAGAGACTGGCGGCGATGATTCGCTACTACCGCACGACGGAGGGCCCACACTGGGTGCAGATGGACGCGCTGGCGTTTGGCGAGGACGCGCCTGCCGAGGTGCGTCGAGAGTTGAAGCCGGGCCGTTGTGATGGGCACAATCCCGCCTACACCGAGGCCTTCGACTTAGCCGGCGTGCGTGCGGCCGCTTTGCTCGCGCGGGCCGTCGGCAAGAGCGACGATGCGGCGCAGTACGATGCACTCGCCGAGAATCTGGCCTCGCAGTACGACCGCGTCTACGGCCCGAATCTGGCCGAGAAGTACGGCAGCTACTGCGTGCTTTGGCCGTGTCGGTTGTATCCCTTCGCGGCGGGCAAGGCACACGAGCAATTCAAAGGTCTCGGTCCGCAGAAGCCTGAGAGCTGGCGCTATTTCCCGTTGGCCCGGGCGCACCAGAGCCTCTTAGCGGGAAACCGAGAGGCGGGATATGAAACGCTCGATCTCCATCTCGATCATCCGCAGATGCGACGCTGGTATGCGTTCGACGAGGGCGGTAAGAGCGGCTCCGGCGGCTGGGGCCACCTGCGAACGACGTGGAACGGCAACGTCGCGATGCCGCACGGCTGGGCCGTCGCGGCAGTGCACCTGTTGCTCCGTGACTGTCTCGTGTACGAAGACGGCGGACAGGTCGTGTTGTTTGCCGGCATTCCGGAGAGCTGGTTCAAAGATCCGGCCGGAATCAGAATCAGAAATCTCCCGACCCATTTCAGCAGCCTCGATGCAGTGTGGGAGGTCGCCGGCCGCGGCGCCACGCTCCGGCTCGACGGCCGGGCCGCACCGCCCGAAGGATTCCTGCTCGCCCTGCCGCAGTCACTGAGGCCGAACGTATCGATCGCGGGAAAGTCCATCGAGGCAACGAAACACGGATTCCTATTGCCTGCCGGAACGAGGCAGGCGCGCATTCAATTTGGCTCGTAAGGAGGAATATCGATGAGCAACTGTGTAAGAAGTGGCGTGTGTCTCGGCGTGTTGATTGTCTTGAGTCTGTCTTGCCTGGCGGTTGCGGCCGAGCCGCCGGTGGAGCTGTTGTGGCCCGGCGGCGCGCCGGGCGCGAAGGGCGATGCCGACGGCGACAAGCCGACGCTGACGATCTATCTGCCGCCGCAAGACAGCGCCACCGGCGCGGCCATCGTGATCTGCCCCGGCGGTGGGTACGGGCATCTGGCCATGGACCATGAAGGCCATCAGATAGGACAATGGCTCAATTCGTTCGGCGTGGCCGGCTTCATTCTCCAGTACCGCCATCGCAACAGCGGCGCCGGCTACGGCCATCCCGCGCCGCTCCAGGACGTGCAGCGGGCCATTCGCACCGTGCGCAGCAAAGCGGGCCAGTGGGGCGTCGATCCGCAGCGCATCGGCGTCCTCGGGTTCTCCGCGGGCGGGCATCTGGCCTCGACGGCGCTGACCCACTTCAACGACAAGGTCTACGACCCGCGCGATGACATCGACAAGGTCGGGGCCCGGCCCGATTTCGGCGTGTTGATCTATCCGGTGATCTCGCTGATCGAGCCGTATACGCACAAAGGCTCGGGGCGCAACCTGCTCGGCGCGAATCCCGACGAGACGCTGCTGCGCAAGCTGTCCAACGAGAAGCAGGTGACGCCCGAGACGCCGCCGACCTTCCTCTTGGCGACGTGGGAGGACAGGGCTGTGCCGGCCGAGAACAGTCTCTACTTCTATCTGGCTCTGCGCGAGAACAAGGTGCCGGCGGAGATGCACGTCTTCCTCAAGGGCCCGCACGGGTTCGGGCTCGGCCAAAGCCTCGGAGCCGTCTCCGCCTGGCCGAAGCTCTGTGAGAGCTGGATGGGCGAGATGGATTTTCTCAAGCATCCGTCACCATAGATAATGGCGATCAAGCGGACGTTCGCATAGGTTCCCAAATCGCGTGCAATGGCCTTTGAGGAGTCCCGATGCTCAGCCGAATCAACACAACAATCGTCGTAGTCGTGGGCGCGATGTCCCTGGTGCGTCCGGGAATGATCCTGGCGGATGAGCCGCCGCGCGCCGTCTCGACCTTTCACTGCATCGGCCTCTATTGGAGTCCGCCGGATGGAGCGGCGGAGAATGCGTGCGCCGTGCAGTACCGGCGGGCGGGCTCGGAGCAGTGGAAGCAGGCCTTGCCGCTGTGGTTCGATGCACGGGAAGCGGAGGAATTGCCGGCCGAGCACCGCCGGCAGTATCGCGGCAGCATCGTCAATCTGACGCCGGGGACGGAGTACGAGATTGAGCTGTCCCTCGAGAAGACGCAACAGCGCGCGTCGCTGCGTGCGCGGACCTGGGATGAGCGTTTCCCAATCGGTGCGACCGTAACGGTTTCCGACGGCGACGCGCCGCTGGTCGTCGACAAATCCGGCTCGCCGCAAGGCTACACTCTCTATACGCACGCAGAAGGCCGCGAGACGACCACGATCGACGTGCGGAACGAGCACGCGCAATGCGTTGAAGTCCGTGCCTCGTACGTGATCCTTCGCGGCCTGACGCTCCGGAACGCGCAGCAGCATGGAATCCGAATCTTCCGTGGCTGTCACGATGTGATCATCGAGGGTTGTGACATCAGCGGCTGGGGACGGATCTTGGACGACGGCTGGGGACGCAATCTGGATTCGGCCGTCTACTCGCGCGAGGCGGACCTGACGCGCGTCGTCGTGCAGCGCAATCGCATCCATCATCCGCGCGGCGACTCCAACAACTGGCGAGAGAATCGGCCCCGGCCCGGCAAGCGCGAGTCCTATCATCCCGAAGGGGCGCAAGCCGTATACTTCAGCAACAGCGAAGGCAACCACGTGATTCGCTACAACACCGTCTGGTCCGATGACGAGCACCAGTACAACGACATCTTCGGGGCCGCCTCGAACTTCAGCGTGCGCGGCTTTCCTAATCGCGACTCCGACATCTACGCCAACCTGCTGAGCCACTGCTGGGACGATACGATCGAGTCCGAAGGCGCGAACTGCAACGTTCGCATCTGGGGCAACTACAGCACCGAGTGCTTCGTCGGCATCGCGTGCGCGAGCACGTCGGTCGGTCCGCTGTACGTGTGGCGCAACATCAGTGACGTGATGCGCGTGGCGCCGGGCGACTGGAGCGGCGGGTTTCTGAAGACCAGCGACAAGATGGGCGGCGGGCGGATCTTCGTGTTCCACAACACGACCCTGCAGCCCATGCGTATCTCGGACAAGGGCGAGACCACCGTCGGCGCGCGGCTGGGGCTCGGCTGGGGCGGCGCGATGGTCAACGTCACCAGCCGCAACAACATCCTGCACGCCAGGTCAACAGCCATTCGCGACCGCGCCGCCGACCCGCTGGCCGATTATGATTACGACCTGTACACCGGCGACCTTCAGGCCCCCGACCGACACGAAGGACATGGGATCGAAGCCAAGCCCGTCCACGTCGACGGCTGTGGAATGAACGAAGGCAAGGGGCTGTTCTGGCTGTCCCCCGAAAGCCCCGGCTACGGTGGCGGCGTGCGCCTGCCGAACTTCAACGACAACTTCACCGGCCAGGGTCCGGACGTCGGCGCCCATGAGGCCAAAACGCCCGTGATGGAATTCGGCGTCGACGCGTACCGACGCTGAAATGTGACAAGCCCGAATAGGTTCGCCGAGACGACGCCTACAAATAGAGTGATGCCTTTCGGCGTGGCGAGTTGATCCCGATCACGGGCCGCGCGTCGTACACGCGTCTTACGACTGCGGGGTCTCGGCTTGCGGGTCGGTCCAAATCGGGACCGGGGTGTAGCAGCGCGGCGCCGGCAGGTTCACCGAACGGACTTCAAACGGTCCGGGTGTGGAAGGCGCCTCGTCGGGCGGCTCCTCAGAGTTGGCTTCAGACGACGCCTCGGGTTCGTCCTCGATCCCGAGGAAGAAATTCGCGACTCTGCGATAATCCTCGGCGCCGTTGCAGGTCGGGTCGTATTCGAAGATCGTCTTGCCATAGCTCGGGGCCTCGGCCAGCTTGATATTCCGCCGGATGAAGGTCGGCAGGATCTCGGCTTCGGACCACGCGCTGTTCGAGCCACGGGCGTTGTTGAGGAACTGCTCGATATCCGCCCGGACTTCGTTCGGCAGCGAGGCGCGGGTGTCGTGCATGCACAGCAGCACGCCCATGACCTTGATGTGCGGGTTGATCCGCTTGTTGACCAGATCGACCGTCTGGAGGAGCTTGCCGAATCCCTGGAGGGCAAGAAAGTGCGGCTGCAGCGGGATCAGCACCTCCTGAGAGGCGGCCAGGGCGTTGAGCGAGAGCAGCCCGAGCGACGGCGCGCAATCGATGAAGCAGAAATCGAACCGATCCTGGCTCGCCTGCATGGCCTCGCGCAGGACGATCTCGCGGCCGACGATGTTGACTAATTCGGTCTCGGCCCCGACGAGATTGATGTTGGCCGCCAGGAGCCAGAGGTTGGAGCGCACGAACATCAGACTCGACTCGAACGGCGCCGACTCCGTCACGACCTCGTAGGCTCCGACGCGAACGGCCTGGGGCTCGACCCCGAGATGGATGGTCAGGTGGGCCTGGGGATCGAGATCGATGACGATCACCCTCTGCCCGGCGGCGGCCAGGGCGGCGGCCACATTGACGGCCGTCGTGGTCTTGCCGACCCCCCCTTTCTGATTCACCACCGCAATCGTTCTCAATTTGTCACCCCACTACTGTCCGATCTTCCGGCCGGCGGCCTGCAGCTTCTTGAGGACGGCGTCGAGCACGCCGTTGACGAACGGGCCGGATTTCTCCGTGCTGTATTTCTTCGCCAGCTCGATGGCCTCGTTGATGACCACCTTCGGTGGCATCCCCGGGCACGACGTCAACTGGTAGACCGCCAGACGCAGGATACTGCGGTCCACCGGCGACAGCCGCGAGAATTGCCAGCGGATCGTCGAACTGGTGATGAGATCGTCGCTTTCGGCGACTACCGCCCATGCGCCGTTCGTCCATTCCCAGGCAAGCTGGCGGGTCCGCGAGTCGCCTTCCATCTCATGGAAGAACTCAGCCATCAGACGCGGCAGCAACTCGGAGCCCTGCACGTCAAGCTGATACAGCGCCTGCATCGCGAGTTCTCTGGCCTTCGATCGTTTATCCATATGTATTCGAGAACGAGCGCTGCTGCACGGCCAGGCGGCAGGCCCACCCACGCAGCGCGCGATCCATATCGTCCGTGTCCTTGTGCCGCTCCGTTCCGGGCGGCTTTGAGGGGGCCTCCGACCGCCCTGCCTGGTATTTCCGTTCCTCCGGGCCTACTGCATCTGCTCCATGACATGGGCCATTTCCATGGCGGTTGTGGCGGCGTCGGCACCGGCATTGCCCATCTTCGTGCCGGCCCTTTCTATCGCCTGCTCGAGGCTCTCGCACGTCAGGACGCCGAAGACCGTGGGCACTCCCGTATCATAATTGATCTGCCCGATGCCGCGAACGACCTGTTGGCAGACGGCGTCATAGTGGCCGGTCTGCCCGCGGATGACCGCGCCAAGGCACAGGACGGCGACGTATCGGCCGCTTTCTGCGAGTTTCTTGGCGGCGATGGTGATCTCGCAAGCGCCCGGCACCCAGACGACGCGGATCTGCTCGTCGGCGGCGCCGTGCCGCTGGAGGCAGTCAATCGCACCGCCGAGCAGCTTCGACGTCACGAACTCGTTGAACCTGCTGACGACGATGGCATACTTGCCTTTGCCCGCCGCAATCCGGCCCTTGATTTCCTCGATCATAGTCCTGCCTCTCCAAAACAATGCGTGGCACATCGTCCGGATTCACTGCGCCGGCCCTGCCGCACCACGAACTGCCATAGGCGCATTATAAGACCCTTGGCGACTCGTATCCAGAAAAAGACCGAATCGGATCCGGACCACGCGGCCCAAGCCGCCGGCTCATCGCGTTAAACACAAGGATTGTAAGGGCTTATCGCTCGGTTGACCAGCAGAATCCCCACGGCGGTAAAAACAACCGCTTCGATCGGCAGAAAACGCTAACGAACACACGCCCGGCGGGCGATAACGCCCTTGTGTAAGGACTGGTACGAATCTCTGGAGGCAGTCGCCCATATGCTGTTTGACGGCGCGGAATTCGGGCCCTATGACAGGGCTGAACGCAATGCACGCAAGGCGTACGAGTTGTACGAAGACGGCAAGATGACCCAGGCCCTGACGGAGTTGGAACGGGCGCTGGAGACCAATCCCACGAATAGCGCCTGGCACTTCAACAAGGGCCTGACCCTTGACGCCATCGGCCGGTTTGAAGAGGCCACCGCCGAGTATGAGATCGCCCTACAATTGAGCCCCAGCGATCTGGAGATTCTCAATGCATTGGCCGTGGACTACACCCGCACGGGACTGTACGACAAGGCCCTTCGCACATTCGAGCACATCCAGGAGATGGATCCGGGGTTCGAGCCATGCTACTGCAACCGGATCATCACGTACGCGGAGATGGGCCAGCATGACCTCGCCGAGCAGATGTTCTACCTCGCCCAGCAGATCGATGAGGAGTGCCCGCTGTGCTACTACAACATCGGCAACAGTCTCTTCGCCCGCGGCGCTCATAAGAAGGCCGTTCGCTGCTGGCTGCGTACGGCCGAGCTGGAGCCGACGCACCCGCAGATCAACTACCGAATCGCCCAGGCCTACTGGTCGGACGGCGACCGCACCCGCGCCCGCGAGCACTTCCTCGCGGAGCTGCGCGTCAACCCGGGCGATGTGGATGCCATCATGGATTTCGCCCTGCTGTTGCTCGAAGCGGGCGACCTGGACTCGGCCACGGAGAAATTCCGCCGCATCCTGGAACTCGACCCGGACTTCGCGCCTGCCCTGTTCTATCTGGGCGAGGTTGCGCTCGATCACAACGATTGCGCCAAGGCCGTTGGTCTGTTCGAGGAGGCCCTGTGCAAAGATCCCACGCTCGCCGGACCGCACTTCCGGTTGGCCCAGTGTGCGTTGATGGACGACCAGCGCGAGAGGGCAAGAAGCCATCTGCTGGCGGAGTTGGATCGCGAGAGCGAGAGCGCCAAGACACTGGTGTCGATGGCCTCAATGTTCCTGACGATCGACGACCCGGACCATGCCACGCAGTGCCTGCTGCGGGCCGTGGGACTGGATATGCGCAGCCCCGACGCCTACTACTATCTCGGCGTCACCGCTGCCAACAAGGGGCAGTTCACCGACGCGGACCGGTTCTTCACCCGCGTTCTCGAACTGGATGCAAGCCATACCAGCGCACTGCGGGATTCGGCTTACACGTATCTGGCGGCCGGGCAGGCCGGGAAGGCAGCCGGCCGGATCGCTCGAGCCAGGGCGCTGCAGCCGGAGGATTGCGAGCTTCGCATGCTCCACTACAGCGTTCGGTTGCTCCAGGTGCTCAGCCGTGTGCGCCGCAGCGTCTCTTGCCTTCATCCGCGTCGCATACTGCGGCGACTTCGACCTCGATCCTGAACGGGCTGGCAGCGCAGAGGTACATTCAGCGACCTACCTTCGGTAGGACGGGAACGTCGAATCACGCCTTCGGGGCACAACCCCCCCCCAACTTACCCGATCGCCCCTTTCGGCCCTTCCTATTTTAACTCAGTGCGGCCTAACCGCCCCTGCCGGGCAATTCCCCGGTGAAGCAGGGGGCCTATTCCAGCCTGGGGCGGTCCCGCAAGCACCTTCGCAGACTCTTTCCGCAAAGGTGAGTCACCGCTGGGGCGTGGCGGGCGGTTTTTTCTTTTGTCAACGCGAGACAGGTGAATATAATACCTTGTCCGGAAAACTCGGGGGCTGTGGCCACGTATCCAACAGCGTCTAATGTCCCGGCAAGGTCCGGACGATCAAGAGCACGCACACCAGGCTGGCCCGGGTGTGTCATGCCGGTGTCCGGCCGAGTGGCGGAATGGCAGACGCTGGGGACTTAAAATCCCCTGCCCGTAAGGGCGTATGGGTTCAAATCCCATCTCGGCCACTATGGGGATCAAGTGAATGTTTGGCGGGCACAGGTACGCATGTGTCGGCCGGTACTGATGACTTTTTGGAGGTAACCTATGATCGATAACGATGTCCGACTCGTGGACGTGGAGAAGCCGAACCTCTACCGAGAGGTCTTCCCATATGCCGAATTCCCGAAGGTCGTGTTTGACAATCAGCGGGTCGATATCGAGATCCCGGAGGAGATCTGGATCACCGATACGACGTTCCGCGACGGCCAGCAGGCCCGGCCGCCCTACACCCCGGAGCAGATCCTCCGTATCTACGATCTTCTGCACCAGATCGACGGCGGGACCGGGCTGATCCGACAGTGCGAGTTCTTTCTCTATTCCGAGAAGGACCGGAAGGCGGTGGAATTGTGCAAGGCGCGCGGCTACAAGTATCCCGAAATCACCGGCTGGATTCGCGCCGTGGCCGCCGATTTCAAGTTCGTCTCCCAGATGGGGCTCAAGGAAACCGGCATCCTGACGTCCGCCAGCGATTACCACGTCTTCCTGAAGCTCGGCAAGACACGGACGCAGGCCATGAACGGCTATCTCGATGTCGTCAAGGCCTCCCTGGACAATGGCGTGCGACCGCGATGTCACTTCGAGGATATCACGCGGGCCGATTACGAGGGCTTCGTGCTGCCCTTCGCCGCCGAACTGCTGAAGGTCGGCGAGCAATACGGCCAACCGGTGAAGATTCGCCTGTGCGATACGCTCGGTTTCGGACTGCCCTGGCCGGAGGCGGCGCTGCCGCGGAGCGTTCCCAAGCTTATCCGGGGCCTGCGCAAGGTCGGCGTCCAGCCGGCGCAACTGGAATGGCACGGACACAATGACTTCCACAAAGTCCTGGTTGATGCTTCAACGGCGTGGCTCTACGGGTGCAGCGCTGCCAACGCCGCCATCTTCGGCTGCGGCGAGCGTACCGGCAATCCGCCGCTCGAGGCCCTGGTCATCGAGCACGCCCAGTTACGAGGCATGACCCCCGGCGTCGACTATGCCGCCGTCACCGAGCTGGCGGAATACGCGCGCAAGGAATTGGGCTTTGAGATTCCGAAGAACTATCCGCTGGTGGGCAAGGATTTCAATGTCACTCGGGCTGGCATTCACGCGGACGGTCTGCTGAAAAACGAAGAGATCTACAACTGCTTCGACACCGAGAAGCTGCTCAATCGTCCCATCGGGGTGGCGATTGCCGACAAGACCGGAGCGGCCGGCATCAAGCACTGGGTCGAAACGCACTACGAGATCCAGATCGCCAAACACGATCCTCGGATCATCCGGATCAAGGACCAAATTGACGCCGAATATGCCGCTGACCGGATCTCCGTGATCTCCGACGATGAGATGCACGGGTGGGTCCGCGAGGCATTCAGCGGTCAGGTGCCGCCGGCGAGGAAGCTGTGACGGAAGCCGGTCCGGATTCGGAGAGAGCAGGGGAAGATGCCGAAGATGGCGGACGACGAGATCAGAGCGGTCCTGTTTGACCTCGGTGATACCATTCTGGATTTCGGCAGGATCAAGACGACCAGGTGCTTTCTGGAGGGCGCGAAATCCTCGCACGCCTTTCTGAAGGAGCACGGCCAGCCGATCGGCAGTTTCCTGTGGTATTTCCTGCGCAACCTGGTGCGCCTGCGCATCAAGTTCCTGCTGTCCGACATTCTGCGAAGGGACTTCGATTCTCTCGAGGTGTTCCGGAAGGTGGGGGCCCGACAGGGGGTGCATCTGTCGCTCGAACAATGGGAGCAGTTTGCCTGGCTGTTGTATGAGCCTCTCAGCCGGCAGGCACGGATTGAAGAAGGCCTTCCCCAGACCCTGGGCGCCCTGACGGGCATGGGTCTGAAGCTCGGCATTGTCTCCAACACCTTCGTGAATCGCGCCTCGCTGGAGCGGCATCTTCAGCAGCTCGGCCTGCTGGACTTCTTCGCCGTGCAGCTCTACTCCTACGAGTTCGGCTTCCGCAAACCCAGTGCGGAGATCTTCCGGATCGCCGCCGAGAAGATCGGCGCGCCGGCCGAGAAGATCGTGTTCGTGGGGGACCGGATTGACAATGACATTCGGCCCGCCCTGAACACCGGCATGAGTGCCGTGCTCAAGAAGGCTTATACGAATGCGGGCAAGCCGACCCCACCGGGGGCCTGGAGGATCCAAAAGCTCTCGGAGTTGCCCGGCGTCGTCCAGCAGATCAACGCAGGCGCGGCACAGCCGGCTCGCGCGTGAGCGCCGGGGCTTTCTGGGCCTTTCGCGTAATCGTTGAAGGGCGTATGATCGAAAGCGCGAGCGCAGATCCTCGTTCGTTCATGGCGATTCCCCGGATGGAAGTCGAAAAACCGCCTGTGCCCGATTGACATTCAGCGTCGTGCTCTTTACTATCGCATCCCGGGTATGAATCAGGAGTGAACCTACAAAAGGAGAACAGGGATGGCAGCAGGCAAGACCGTAGACGTAACCGATGGGAGCTTCGAGAGTGAAGTTCTGGGGTCGGATGTTCCCGTGCTCGTGGATTACTGGGCGCCGTGGTGCGGCCCGTGTCGGATGGCCGCTCCGGTGCTGGAGAAGATCGCCGACGAATACGATGGCCGGCTCAAGGTCTGCAAGATCAACGTGGATGACAACCGCGAGGTCCCGACCCGATACGGCATCATGAGCATTCCCACGATGTTCCTCTTCAAAGACGGTGACATGGTGGACCAGATCACGGGCGTGACGCCGAACTTCGAGGCGGACCTGAAGAAGAAGATCGAGCCGCACGTGGGCTGAATCGGGAGGATCACGCCGCCATGAGCGATCCGCTGTACGACGTCATCATCGTGGGAGCCGGCCCGGCCGGGCTCGGTGCAGCCCTCTATACCGCCCGCGACAGGCTCAAGACCCTCATCGTCGAGAAGATGATTCCGGGGGGCCAGATCTTCAACACCGACAGAATCGACAACTATCCCGGCTTCGACCGCATCGACGGACCGGGACTTGTCGAGCGGATGCAGAAGCAGGTCGAAACCTTCGGCGCCGAGATCAAGACAGGGGCCGAAGTGACCGCCCTGGAGAAGCTCCAGGACGGCAACATCGCTGTGCACTCCGGCGACGATGCCTACATCGCGCGGGCCGTGATTCTGGCGCCGGGCAGCGACTACCGCAAGCTCGGCATCCCCGGCGAAGACGAGTTCCGCAACGCCGGGGCCGGCGTGAGCTACTGCGGTACGTGCGATGCGCCCTTCTTCCGCGAAAAGCAGGTTGTCTCCGTCGGCGGCGGCAACACCGCCGTAGAAGAGACGCTCCATCTGTGCAAGTACGCCGCCAAGGTCACCATGATTCATCGACGGGATGAATTCCGCGCCTCCAAGATCCTCGTCGAAGAGCTGCTGGCCAAGGCGAACGAGCCGAGCTCGAATCTCGTCGTCAAGTACGACACCGTCGCCACCGCGATTCAGGGCGAAGGCAAGGTCCAGTCGGCGCGGCTCAAGGACGTCAAGACGGACAAGGAAGAGGACTATCCCTGCGACGGCGTGTTCATCTTCGTCGGTATGGTGCCCAATACGGGCTTCCTCAAGGGGGCGGTCGAGCTAACCGACGCCGGGTTCATCAAATGCGACTGTGCGTATTTGCGCACGAGCGTGCCCGGCGTGTTCGTGGCCGGCGACTGTCGCATCGGCGCCGCCATGCAGCTCGTCACCGCCGTCGCCGACGGCGTCAACTGCGCCATGATGCTCAAGCACTACTTCCGCGACCCCGAATGGTGGAAGACACCGGTTAGTGACATGCTCCAGCCGGGCGGCTGGTGAGCCGGGACCGTCGGTCAGGACACTCTGCTGAGCGACCTATGATATACGAAGATCTCAAGGGAAAGAGAGTGCTGGTCACGGGCTCCAGCAGCGGCATCGGTGCTGCGACAGCCGTGATGTTTGCCCGGCAAGGCTGCTTGGTCGGCGTGCACTACTTCGCCACGAAAGACGGGGGCGAAAAGACTCTCGCGGCGGTCAAGAAGCATTCCGAAGGCATCCTCCTCCAGGCGGACATGCGCGACGAAGACGAGGTCGGTGGGATGATCGAGCAGTTCGTGGAGGTGGCCGGGGAGCTCGACGTGCTGGTGAACAACGCCGGCTCGCTCATCGACCGCCAGCCCTTCGAGACCGCCACGCTCGAGTACCACGAGGATGTCTTCGCGACGAACTGCCGCAGCGTCTTCCTGGCTACCCAGGCGGCTTTGCCCCACCTCAAGCAGAGCAAGGGCAATATCGTCAACGTCGGCTCGGTCGGCGGCCACACGGGCGGCGGTCCCGGCTCCGGATTGTACGCGGCCGCCAAAGCGGCCGTCGCGACGGAGACCATCGCGATGGCCATGGAGTTTGCCCGGCACGGCGTCCGGGTCAACAGCGTCCTGCCCGGCTTCATTGAGACCCGGTTCCACTACCGCTTCAGCAACGCCCAGCGGAGGAAGAAGGTTGCCGAGCAGACCCCGCTCGGCCGAAACGGCACCGCCGAGGACATCGCCAAGGCTATCCTCTTCCTGGCCAGCGATGCCGCGAGCTTCATCACGGGCGAGTACCTGGCCGTCAACGGCGGCCTCTACATGCGCGCGTAATCCCGCCGGATTCGCGCGGAGCTGTCATAAATCTCTATTGCCAAGAAAATGAGTCTGCCCGGTTGACAGAAACCGGTTCCGGGCGTTTAATAGGCATGTTCGTCGCGACGGTCGCGGATGAATGATTGGGTCGGTGCCCGAGTTGGCTAAAGGGGACGGGCTGTAAACCCGTTGGCGTAAGCCTACGTAGGTTCGAATCCTACCCGGCCCATTGGTAGTACTTGGAGGGTCTGCACGCTCTATCCGCCGCTTGATCCCCGCCGGTGCTTTTGCTGAATCCTGGCCCAGGTGTCCTTCAGGGTGACGGTGCGGTTGAAGACGAGCGTCTCGGCGGTGCTGTCGCGGTCCACGCAGAAGTAGCCGAGCCGCTCGAACTGGTAGCGGGTCGACGGCAACGCGCCGACGACCGATGGTTCGATCCAGCACTCCGGAAGGATTTCGAGCGAGTTCGGGTTCAGGTGGGCCGTGAAGTCCTGGCCCTCCTCGACGTCGTCGGGATTCTCCTTCGTGAACAGGTTGTCGTAGAGCCGCACTTGGGCCTTCAGAGCGTGCGGGGCCGAGACCCAGTGCAGCGTGGCCTTGACCTTGCGGCCGTCGGGGGCGTCGCCGCCGCGCGTGGCCGGGTCGTACGTGCAGTGGAGCTCTGTGATGTTTCCGTCGGCGTCCTTCACGACGCCGGTGCAGGTGATGAAGTAGGCGTAGCGCAACCGGACCTCGCGGCCGGGGGCGAGCCGGAAGAACTTCTTCGGCGGCTCCTCCATGAAGTCGTCCCGCTCGATGTACAGTTCCCGCGAAAACGGCACCTTCCGCGTGCCGGCCGAGACGTCCTCCGGATTGTTGACGGCGTCCAGCTCGTCCACCTGGCCCTCGGGGTAGTTGTCGATGATGACCTTAAGCGGCCGCAGCACGGCCATCACACGCGGCGACGTCTTGTTCAAGTCGTTCCGCAGGCAGTGCTCCAGCAGCGCCAGATCGACCGTGCTGTTGAACTTGTTGATGCCGATGGCCCGGCAGAAGCTGCGAATCGACTCCGGGGAATACCCGCGTCTCCGCATCCCGGAGATGGTCGGCATGCGCGGATCGTCCCAACCTCGGACGAGGCCTTCTTTCACGAGGCGAAGCAGCTTGCGCTTGCTCATCACCGTGTACGTCAGATTCAACCGGGCGAACTCGATCTGCTGCGGATGTTGGATCTTCGGGCCCCACGGGCCGGAGCCGTCGTCGGTGCGGCCCTCGTTGACGGCGTCGATGAACCAGTCGTACAGCGGCCGGTGGTTCTCGAACTCCAGCGTGCAGATCGAGTGCGTGATCCCCTCGATGGAATCCTCGAACCCGTGCGCCCAGTCGTACATCGGATAGATGCACCACCGGTCACCCTGGCGATGGTGCCGCTCGTGCACGATCCGGTACATGATCGGGTCGCGCATGTTGAGGTTCGGATGAGCCATGTCGATTTTCGCCCGCAGGGTGCGGGAACCATCGGGGAACTCGCCCTTGCGCATCCGCTCGAAGAGCTCGAGATTCTCCTCGACGGAGCGGTCGCGACAAGGACTGGGCTTGCCGGGCCGCGTGAGGGTGCCGCGATGTTCGCGGACCGCGTCGCCCGTCAGGTCGCAGACGTAGGCCTTGCCCTTGCGGATCAGCTCGACCGCCCATTCGTGCATCTGCCCGAAGTAGTCGGAGCCGTAGAAGAGCCGGTCCTCCCAGTCGGCGCCGAGCCAGCGGACGTCCTCGACGATGGAGTCCACGTACTCCTGCTCTTCCTTCTCCGGGTTGGTATCGTCGAATCGCAGGTTGAACCGGCCGCCGAAGTCGCGGGCGATGCCGTAGTTCAGGTTGATGCTCTTGGCGTGGCCGATGTGCAGGTAGCCGTTCGGCTCCGGCGGGAACCGCGTCGTCACCTGCCCGTCCCACTTGCCCGTGCGGATGTCCTCGGCGACGATCTGCCGGATGAAGTCGAGACCTCTTTCCTCCGTGCCGCCTTCGTTACCGTCTGGTTTGTCGTTCGATAGCTCTTTGTCTTCTGCCATGCCCAAATCACTCAATTCCTGTAAAGCCCCGGCCAAGGGGTCTGTCTGAATACGGCTGCTATGCTTACGCTCGCGTAAACATGTCTTCGCCACCCGCGCCGGCGTGGCCCCGACGCCCACACCCGATGACCGATCAACGTTCTCTGCCGGAGACGCACGATCCAACCGGCCGCCCATCTTAAATCGAAAGCCCCCGCATTGTCCACGGAATACCGGCCGCGCGGGTCACAAGTGCCCGCCCGTCTTGCTGATGGACTGCAGCACAAACTGCCGAATCTCCTGCGCCAGCTCGCTGAGCTCGGCCGCCCCCGGCTTTCCCACATCCGGCGGGCCGTCTCTATTCTCCAGGCGCCTACCCATAGCGAAGGCTATCCCCAAGGAAGAAGAAAACGGGCCCATTGTAATCGAAACCGGCAGCTACAGGGAAATTTGCCCCATCCCCCCAAGGAAATGTCCACGAGCCCTGGGCGGATTGCCCGGCAAAGAGAATCGGGCCCAAAGAACCTCGGAATCCGCAACGGCCCACGGGCTCCGCCCCGAACCGTACTACCTATTCGATCCGGAACCCGCAGGTTTCGGGGGTAATGTGCTCGGTCTCTGTGCGGGGGTATTTGCGGCAGTTGAGCGGACGGAGACGGTAGACGCCGCAGTAGCCTTGGCCATCGCCGTGGGTCTTGAGGAAAGGGCAGACGTTCGGCAGCTTGCAGCAGGCCCCGCAATGGACGCACTGGCCCCGCCGCCGCTTCGAGACCGGCAGCACGGACGTGAACGTCCGCTTGACCTTCGCTGCCCAGGTATTTCGTCGTGTATCGGCCATCAAGCATTTCCTATGCAGATTCACTTCGGCTCAGCGGGCCCCTCATACCAGGCCGGGGCGGTCGGGTCAATAAGGCACAACGCGCCGCATCTATACGACAAGAACGGTCAAACCGCCGGACATGCTTGATCGACGGGCTCGTTTCCATTAAACTGGACGTGTGACAACGCGATCCTGTTGGTCCCTGGACAACAGTCGCCGGAGTTGGCGGATAGGCAGTGACATCCAAGAACACGCTTGAACCTGCAACAGAATGTAGGAGGGTCGAAATGAAGTTCAAAGCTCTGAGCCTGTTGACGATCGCTGGACTCGCCTGGCCAATGGGCGCCTTTCTCGACAACGACGCCACGCCCAGTCCGTCTTTCGGCGCCTTGAACGCAGCAGCAGTCGCGGACGAGGCTGCGCAAGCCGCGCTTGACGAAGAACAGGGGGCGGAACCGGATCCCTCGCAAACGGAACCGCCGGCGTATTCCAACGAGACGTTCCTGGGCCCGTGGATGGTCTGCGTCACGGAGCCCATCAACGCCGTTGTGTATTTCTGCGGCGACGGAAAGGGAATCATCAGCGACCATTCGTCCATCGTCCGCAAGGGCTATGAAAAGACAGCGGGCGCGCCCGGCCTCTATCAGGTCTCCGAAGACGGCTCATTCATTCTGATCATAGGCACCGAGAGGCAAGAGGAGGACATCGTCGTCACGGGCACCCTTACGTCCGATTCACAGGGATTGTTGAATGAACCCCTCTCCGGGACGGTGAGCCGGATCACGGACCGGTCCGCCTGCCGGGGAAGGTGGACGGGAACGCTGACCGAATACAGCGGCAAGACGACCCACATCGAGTTCCACGTCGATTCGATCGGAAACATCGTCTCCTTCACGGGCCTAAAAGGCCACACGTTCGGCAGGATGTTCCGCGACGGGCCGCAGGTTCAGTTCTTCGTCAAGACGGGAGAGCCCGATTACTACAACCAGGTAAGCATCACGGCCACACTCACCGACGACACCCTATCAGGCGTCTTCTTCTACGACGGCCCCGACTCGCCGAACGGCGACGCAACCCTGACCCGCCAAGAATGGAACCCCCAACCCCCCGCCCCGGACGCGAGTTAGGGACACCCGGCCCCAAAAGCAGTGCTGCCGTACCACCTCATCAGGATTCTGCATTATCGATCATCAAGAGTAGACAACCACTTGTAAGCCCCAGATTCATGCCGATTCACACGACGTGGATTATCCGGACAAAGTACCGGATGCCGTCAGTCCCGCCAATCTAA
>Ga0207752_1000097_pt1 | contig 37088 bp, 27 predicted proteins | sample Pon2CUnioCityCA_6_FD_187272 | JGI IMG/M metagenome (GOLD analysis project Ga0207752, IMG submission 187272) | Marine sediment microbial community from Union City, CA, USA - Pond 2C Sediment 2 (SPAdes) | ecosystem: Environmental > Aquatic > Marine > Intertidal zone > Salt pond sediment ... | reverse complement strand
AGGAAGAAAGAGGGGCGATCAACGAACGGTTGAACCGCATCAACCGCGACCTCCAGCGACGCCAGCGGGAGGCCGGCAAGAGCTTTGTCTCCCGGACGACCCTGTCCGGACCGGCGACGAACAATGAACAGATCGTCGTGCTTCGCGCCGTGATCATGAACCCGATGACCACGGTCGGTGTCTTGGAGGAGATTCTCGACGAGCAGGAGCAGATAGTTGCTGCAATGAATGACCCGGCTGCCCTGGAAAACGAGCCCTGAGCCGATCAGCGATGAGAGGGCAAAAGCCCGGAAAGACGGCGGCGCGCCGCTCCCAAGGCCCGACGCAGGTAAACGGCCGCCAGCGCCGCGGCCAGCCGGGGCACCCACAGCCAGACCGGAGCGATGCCAAGCGCCATGAACAGCAGCGGATCTTCGATGATGGAGTGGTTGATCCCGACGGAAAGATGCAGCTCTTCCAGGTCCTGATCGGTAAAGCGCCCGTTTCGGGCCTCTTCTACGATGACCGCCGCCCCGTAGGTGAGGCCGAATACAGCGCCGGTCAGCCACAGGACTCCCACCTGCCGCTTGAGGCCCAGCATCCGCAGCAGGGGGGCGACCAGCCGCACCAGGATTTCGATTCCCCCGATCGCTTTGGTGACCTCCAAGATGACCATCAGGGGAAGAAGAATGGCGAACATTTTGGCGGCAAGAAGCGCAATCGAGGCGGTCCAGTCAATTGCAAAAGCGGAGAAAGACTGCCGCAGCGCATCCGCCGCGGAGACGGTCTGGTTCTCAACAGGCGCCGCATTCAGCACCCAGGACACCGCCGCAACCGCTGCCACCGATGCGGCCAGCCGAGAGACGGCGGCCTTCCAGAATGCGAGCCCCGAGCGGTCCTGTATGATGCTTTCCTGGATCAGGTTGTGGGAGATCAGCAAAAAAACGGCGATGAGGGTCTGCTCGGTCAGGTGCAGCGGAAGGGCGGTCATCGCCGCGATGCCCCCGTATATGCCGGCAAACAGGCCTACCAGCAGGGGAACCGCCGCGGCGGCGGAAAGGCCCATCAACCCCAATACCGGGCTGAGCACCCCGTCGAGCCGGTATAGCCAGCCGCTGTATTCGATCAGCGCCACGGCGGCCGACACCGGCACCACGATTTTCATCAGCCACAGGTAGCTGCGCCATCCACGGACAAGCCCCTCTTTGGCCGCCTGCCGCATTGCTGTTTTCCGATCCATCGAAAAAACCTCTCTTTCGGGATTCATCCATTTCGCTCTTGTCAGCGCCGAAACCCAAAAGTGGAATGATGGTTTGCCTATTAAAGACTTTCTATAAAATCAGGAGAGGAGGTTGCCCGGCCGGCAGGCCAGGCTCTCGAAGATGAGGTCTCGCAGCTTCTGGCGAAGAACGCTGTAGGAATAAACGGTTGCGGCGATCTGGTAATTTTTTTCCACCATCTTCTTCCGACGCTCCGGATCTGACAGCACTTCCCGGGTGAGCTTGACGGCCCGCCGGTTGACATACCCGTCGATTTCGATCACGTCAAACCCTTTCGGCTTGATGTCCATGGAATAGATGGAGTAGGCGTTGACCACGATCGGTTTTTTGAAATAGATGGCCTCCAAAAACGCGTTGCCGAACCCTTCGAAGTTGGATGGATAGGTCACCAGGTCGGCGTGGGGATAGATGTCGAACAGGGTGTAGATCTTTTCGCCGGTTTCGGTATATCCGCGCTTTTCGTTGATGATCTCCGACACGAACCGGGTTTCCACATTCAGGATCTTGGAGTACTCCCGAACCCGCAGCTCGTATCCGTATCCTTCGTCTCCGGAGGCATGGGAGATCACCAGCTTTGCTTTGGGGCCCAGACGGTGGGCCAGTTCGATGGCGTGCTCGATTCCCTTGCGCTGGACCACCCGGGTCGGCTGCAAGATCAGCAGATCGTCTTCGGCGATGTCCAGGGCCTTTCGGACGTCGGCGGCGTATTCGTCCAGGGGGGGCGGCGGATTGTCGAAGTCCATGACATTCGGAATGATATGGGCCGAGATGCCGGTGCGAAGACTGAGCTGGTTGTCCGCAGAAGAGTTGATCACGACATTCTTGATCTGGGGCATATGCGGCGGAAAGGCCATGTTCAAGTAGTCCCAGACCGCGTTTCTCAAGAAGTGCTTTCGTTCCCAGAAAAAGTCGTGATGATGGGCGATGGTCGGTATGCCGGTTTCGGCGATGACCTCGGTGATGGCGATGCCCAGGGGGATATTCAGGGGGATGGCCAGCGCGTTTTGCGGCACCAGAAGATCGATGCCGAACTTGTGAATGAACCGGTAGAGTTCGGCTTTGAGCTGTTCGGCAATCTGGTGTATTTTGGCAGTGACGGCGCGCTTGCGAAGCTTGACGCCGAAGCAGTGTTTGTGGATATCCCGGATTTCCGGATGCATGAAATGCGCCTCGGGCACCTGGTAGGAGACTTCCGGAGGGCGGTCGATTTCCCCGGCAAAGTAGAAGCAGTCAAATCCTTCCTGTTCGAAGATCTCGGCCCACTTGCCGGTCTCCAGGGAGACGCCGTCTGTCCCGGCCAACCTCGTGGAAACAAAACCGACCTGATGTCGCTCCCCGCAAAAAATACAGTACGGCCGGGATTTGCGGCTTATCGGCTCTTCCACGGTTCCTCCTTTCCTTTCGGAGGGTTCATTGCGGGCGGATATGATCGCAGCCCGTTTTTTCGAGGTCGGCCACCTCCCGGTGACGGAAGCAGCCGATCAGGTGGTCGTTGACCATGCCAACGGCCTGCATGTGGGCATAGCATATCGTCGGGCCCACGAAGGAAAAGCCACGCTGCTTCAGGTCGCGGCTCATGGCTTCGGATGTGGGCGTTCGGGCCGGCACCTGCGCCGTATTTTTCCACCGATGCTGGACCGGTCTGCCGTCGGTGAACTGCCACATGTATCGGGCGAAGCTTCCGAACGCCTCCCGGACCTGAAGAAAGGCCCGGGCGTTTTTTACCGCCGCCTCGATTTTCCGCCGGTTTCTCACCAGGCCCGGATCGGTCATGAGCCGGGCGATTTTCGCCTCCCCATATCGGGCCACTTTCTCCGGTTCGAACCGGTCGAACGCCCGGCGGTAATTCTCTCTTTTTTTGAGGATCGTCAGCCAGCTCAGCCCGGCCTGGGCGCCTTCGAGGATGAGAAACTCGAACAGCCTGCGGTCGTCGTTAACCGGCACGCCCCACTCGACGTCGTGGTAGCGGATATAGAGCGGGTCTGCTCCGGCCCAAGGGCATCGGGAAATTTCGGTGTGTTCCATGGAAGCTTCTTTCAATCGGCAGGGTCGCCCCCGATGGGGCGCAACCACCTGACCGAACGGCCTCGATCTCCAACATAAACCAGATACCGGGCAAATATCCGATTTTCAACCCAAAAGCAAGGAAAGGAAACCTTGCGCAGGCCTTGACAGATCGTTGAACCGGCGATACGTTTCAGCCACATTGACACCAGTGATTCTTTCGGGGTGGCGGTAGCGGCCTGAGATCATACCCGCAGAACCTGATCTGGGTAATGCCAGCGCAGGGAAAAGAAAATCAGGTATTCATCGGCGGCCGCCCCTCGAACAGGGACGGCTTTTTTGTTTTTGGACCGGTTCCCGGAAGCCGTCCGGGCCGCTGGGAGGCCGGGAGGCCGGGAAGCAAGAAGGCTGGGAGGCGGGGACGCTGGGAGGCGGGGACGCAAGAAGCGAAAAAGAGAAATCAATATAAGATGCTGAAGTGCAGATCCGGCTGAGAGTTGGAAAGAGGGGTTGTGCTCGTTTTTTTAAGCCTCCTGGCGTCCCAGCCTCCAGCCTCCCAGCCGATACAGCAGGTTTTTGAAAGGTATCCATAGAACGGAGAGAAAAGAGAACGGAGAGAAAAAGATGACTGATTTTGCCGAAAAAGCCGCCAGAAATCTGGCACGGGTAAGAGAGAAAAAGCCCCTGGTGCACAACATCACCAACTACGTGGTCATGAATTCGACGGCAAATGCCCTGCTTTCCATGGGGGCCTCTCCGGTCATGGCCCATGCGGCCAACGAAGTCGAGGAGATGGTGGCCATTGCCGGCGCCCTGGTGCTCAACATCGGCACCCTGAACGACGACTGGGTGGCCGGCATGCTGCGCGCCGCCGGCAAGGCCGGGGCCATGGGAAAGCCGATCGTTCTGGATCCGGTGGGCGCCGGCGCCACGCAGCTTCGGACGGTATCCGCCCGCGCCCTCATCGCCGAGGCGACGCCTGCGGTCATCCGGGGCAACGCCTCGGAGGTACTTGCCCTCGGCGAAGGGGCAGCGGGTACCAAGGGGGTGGATGCCATCCACTCGGTGGACGCCGCCGCCGGTGCGGCCCGGACGCTTGCGCGGGAAATCGGCACGGTGCTGGCCATTACCGGCCCGGAAGACCTCGTCACCGACGGGCGGCGCACGGTACGGGTGCAAAACGGCCATCCGCTCATGAGTATGGTCACCGGAACCGGCTGCATGGCAACAGCCGTAACCGGCGCTTTTCTAGCGGTAGACGAAGATCCCCTGAGGGCTGCGGCAACGGCCCTGGCCTATTTCGGACTCGCCGGGGAGGTGGCATCCGGCCAGGCCTCTGCACCGGGAAGCTATGCCGTTTCCCTGATCGACGCCCTGTTCACCATCACCCCGGAAAAGCTCCGGGCCGGGGTCCGCATCAAAGAGGATCGATGAAACCGGACGCCGTCGACTATGGGCTTTACCTGGTCACCGATCGGGGGCTTTCCAGGGGACGTTCCACGATAGAAGTGGTGGCTGCGGCGGTTCGGGGCGGGGTGACCGTGGTCCAGTTCCGGGAAAAGGAGGCCGAAACCCGGGACTTTGTCAAAGAGGCGCTGGCGGTCCATTGCCTGCTCGAGGACCGGGGAATTCCAATGATCGTCAACGACCGCATCGACGTGGCCCTGGCCGTTTCCGCCGACGGGGTTCATCTCGGCCAGAAGGACATGCCGATCGAAATGGCACGGAAAATTCTGGGGCCGGACAAGATCATCGGGATTTCCGCAGAATCCGTGGCCGACGCCGTGGCCGCCGAAAAGGCCGGGGCAGACTACCTTGGGGTCAGCCCCATCTATGCCACACCGACCAAGACCGACACGGCTGCGGCCCTTGGTCTGGAAGGGCTTCGGCAGATCCGGGAGGCGGTCGATCTTCCCCTGGTCGGCATCGGCGGCCTGAATGCCCGAAACGCCGCAGAGGCGATCCGGCATGGGGCAGACGGGGTGGCTGTGGTGTCTGCCATCGTTTCGGCCGACGATCCGGAAAAGGCCGCCCGGGAGCTTTCCAAGATCGTGGCGGAAGCCAAGTGCTCGATGGCATAATTGCGGTGAAATATTCGCTGCCATAACTGGCGGCGAAGGGCCTCTAATCGATTCGCAAAAGCGAATCTATCTGCAGCGAGGGCGTTGTGGGCCTAAAAGAAATCGGAGAATTCGGCTTTATCCGGCGGATCCAGACCGGCTGCCTGGTCCGGCCCGAAGGGGTGGTCAAGGCGATCGGCGACGATGCGGCCGTCTTCCGGCCCGAACCGGACCGGCTCGGTCTGATCACCGCCGATCTTTTGGTGGAGCGGGTTCACTTCTTGCGGGACCGGATCTCAGGACAGGAGCTGGGGCACAAGTCCCTGGCCGTCAACCTCAGCGACATTGCCGCCATGGGAGGGACGGCCCGGGAGGCGATCGTGAGCCTGGCGATTCCCGAAGACTGTCCGCTGGCCTACCTGGATGCATTCTATGAAGGGATGAAGAAGCTGGCCGGAAAGTACCGGGTCAACATTCTCGGCGGGGACACCACCGGGTCCAGGGCCGATTTGACGATCAACGTCACCGTGATCGGATCGGTCCCCGAAGCGCAGCTGCTGCTTCGAAGCGGCGCCCGCATCGGCGACATCGTATGTGCCACCGGCCAGTTGGGCGACAGCCGGGCCGGGCTGCAGCTTTTGATCGACGGCGTCGACGCCGGTGAAGAACCATGGACGATGCTGCGGCGGGCCCATGTGCGGCCCGAGCCGCATCTGGAAGAGGGCCGGATGCTTGCTGCTGCCGGCGGCATTACCGCGGCCATCGACGTGAGCGACGGGCTCAGCAGCGACATCGGGCACATCGCCGAAGAAAGCGGCGTCGGCGTCCGGCTGCTTGCTGAAAAAATCCCGGTTTCCGACGCGCTGAAAACGTTCTGCACGAGATTTGACCGCGGCGATCCCGCAGCCTGGGCCCTGGCCGGCGGGGAAGACTACTGCCTGCTGTGCACCATTTCCCCGGATGCGGCAGACAAGGTTTGCGCTGCCTTTGCCGAGGCCTTCGGCCGGCCCCTTCACCGTATCGGCACGATCGTCAAGCCGGGCACCTTCGAGGTCATCGATGCAGACGGACGGGCCGTGCCCCTGGAAAAGACGGGATGGGATCATTTTCGTTAAATGGTTGATTCGTTGATTGGTTGAATGGTCAAGTGGGAAAAAGAAAGATGGCCGCCCCGTCGCTGGCTGGCTCAGCGTCCCGATGGATCAAAATCGAAAAACAACTCGACAATTGAACCGGCTTTCTCCGAATCGACCATTTATAGGGATTGTCATGTTTAGGTTCCGTTTGAGCTGCCTCGGATTGGTCAACAAGATGGGCATTCGCAGCTAAACCACGGCTGTTTGACAATCCCTATATGATAAAAAAAAATACGTTGTTTCGGTTCGGTTCTGTTCGGTACTGGAGACCCTTTCAATTCAGTATCTCCGACTCCCATGCAAAAATGAAGAAAAAATTTTAGAGCGCTTGGGCCGGGCAACGGTAGATGAAATGAACAACTCAATGAATATTTCAGTAACCGCTGCAATCGGAACGTTATTCTGAAAAGCGCTCCAATTCGACACGTCCTGTATGGGAACGTTTTCAGGATGGAGATAAGAATATTTTTCCGCTAAAAAAATCCCCAACCCACTTGACCAATCGACCAGTCAACCAATCAACCATTCCGACCTCTACCCCAGGTAGACATTGAGCACGTCTTTCCTGGCATTGACCCGCTGGAAGGTCACCTGGACAAGGTCTTCCGGCTGTAGCTTGAGCCCCCGGGATGCCGGCAGGTCGCATTCCAACAGCGTGTCGGTGAGAAGGATCTGGTAGCTGCTGCGCTTCTTGTAAAGAACGATTGCCTCGGCCTTTTCTCCGATGCGTTCCGCCAGGGACTTGAGCATCCAATACCGGTGCCTCCGGAACTGGACCCTTCCCACCCGGGCCATCGGCTCCTGGAGCTCCCCGATGAGCGCCTCGATCTCTTCTGCCGTATAGGGGGGTTCCAGCCCCAACAGGGCCCTGACCTGCCGCTGGGTGACCAGATCGTAGTATTTTCGGATCGGGGAGGTCGCCGTCACGTATGCGTCCAGCCCCAGCCCCGCATGGGGCGCTGCATCGATGTCCAAAACGAATCGATTGAGCAGCTTCCGCTGCATCCAGTTTTGAAACAGGGTTCCTTCTTCTCCCTTGAAAAGCCTTTGCCGAGGGGCGGCCTGGCTGCGGAAGACGGCCGGCTGACGGTGTTCCTTCAGGAACCGGGCCGTCAACCAGTTGGCCATGATCATCAGCTCGGTGACCAGCATCCTTCCGGGGCTTTCCCGGTTCACCTGGTTGACCCGGACCTGTCCGCCCCGGTCGATCCATACATGAATTTCGGGCAGATTGATCTGAAGCGCGCCGGCGTCGAGTCGGCGCTGGCGGAAGCCGGAGGCAAGCCGGTGAAGGAGCCGGATGTCTTCGTTTTCCTCTGCCATCTGGTTCACGTCAAAATAGCTGAGCTGGGAATCGACGCGAATACGGCTGGCCAGAATCGTAAAATCGAGGACCTCTGCCGCAGGGGTCAACTCGACGAAAAGGCTGATGGCGGGGCGGCTTTCGCCTGCTTTGAGGCTGCAAAGCCCCTCGGCCAGCACAGGGGGGAGCATGGGGATCCTCGAATCCGGCATGTAAATGGAGCTTGCCCGGTCCATGGCTGATCGATCCACCGGATCGCCGCGGCGGATCAAATCCCCCACGTCGGCAATGTGCACGCCGAGGCGGATGTGCTTTCCGTCGGTTTCGATGCTCAGGGCATCGTCGAAATCAAGGGTCGCCTGCCCGTCGATGGTCATCACCGGCAGATCGGTCAGGTCCTTTCGGGGCGCATCGCCGCGGGACAGATCTGCCTGATGCACCAGTTTCTCGGCATGGGCATCCACTTCAGGGGCAAAGACGGTGGGCACCTCCAGCCGGATCAGGTCAACATTTTCATTCTGCTCGAAGATCCCCAGACCCGCCAGCACTGGAAACAGGTCCTCTGGATCGGCCATTTTCGCCCTGGAGAGAATCGCACGTCCGACCGCGTAATGGGGGCTTTCCTTCCCATACAGATACACGGATCGGAGAACATCGACCGCTTCATCCGAGGGGGGTTCCGAGGATTTTCCTTCGACGGCCCCTTTCAGCCAGCCGCCTCCCTCCTCGATCAGCCGCGTTTTATACTCGGCTTCCTGCGCCTCTTTGCGCATTTTCTCCACCTGCGCCTCGGTATAGGGGAAAAACCCGTCCTGCTGGAATTTGAAGTATCGCCGGTTGTCGAAAAATGCGCGCAGAACCGCAGAAGCGTGGTCGTCTGTGGGCGCGTCCGGAAAGCAAAAAACGGTCATCGTGTCCAGGTCGATAAACTGCTGTTCGGTGTTGAGAACCTCCCACAACTCGCGTACAGGCACCTTTTCCTTCAGGGCCTTTCTGCGGGCCGCTTTCTGGTGGAGCATTGCCACCAGTGCATCTCTTCCCGCATCCAGATCCAGCCCGTTTTGCCCGGAGTGAAGCACCCTGCCGGCCGACAGTTTGACCTCCCGGTTGCCCTCGGTGAGCAGGCGCAAACGCTGCTCATTGATCTCCAAAACGACCGCGCAGACAATCCGTCGGCGGTCGATGTATTCGATAATACTACCGGTTTTCATGACCGGGATCATAACAATGCCCCCCTCCAAAGTCAATTTGCGTCCGACCCCCATCGGATGTTCTTTCGACAATCAAAGGCTGGAAAACCCAGTTTTCTCGCGCAGAGACGCAGAGGCGCAGAGCGCTTTTTTGTAAAAGTCTTTCTCCGCGAGCTCCGCGGCCCTGCGCGAGATTCTCGTTGACTTGAATCAATGGGCCATGGACACTGAAAAACGCTACCGAAGGCGGCATCCGGCTCGTTTGACCCGCCGCCGGTTTCGGTGTAAAAACTCCCCATCACAAGGATGGCAGATGATTTGAATCGCCCCGATGCACCGGATTCCGGTGCGAAAATTTCCAAATCGGTCCCCGCTGATGCCGTGAAATCGCTCCGCCTGATCACCCCTTATTTTTTGGAAAACCGCCTGACGATCCTACTGGGGTTGGTCTGTCTGGTGGCGGTGGACATCCTCCAGCTGATTATTCCCCGGGTGATCAAAGCCGTGGTGGACGACCTGACCGCCATCTCCGTCGATCCATCCGGCCTGGCCGTCTATGCCCTGCAGATCCTGGGAATCGCCCTTGGAATCGGGGTGCTGCGATACGTTTGGCGAAGGTGCCTGATCGGCACTTCCAGGGTGGTGGAAGAGGCGCTTCGAAACCGGCTTTTTTCCCACCTCCAAACCCTGTCCGCCGCCTATTTCGATCGCACCAAGACCGGCGACTTGATGGCCCACGCCACCAACGACATCCAGCACGTCCGCATGGCCACGGGCATGGGAATGGTGGCCCTCACAGACGGCGTCGTGCTGGGCACCGCCGCCGTCGGGTTCATGGCCGCGATCAACGTCAAGCTGACCCTGTTCGTCTTGATCCCCATGCCGATGATCGTATTGAGCACCCGGCTGCTGAGTCGAAGAATGCACCGGCTTTACCAGCAGACCCAGGAGACCTTCGCCGAGATGACGGAAGTCGTTCGAGAGCGTATGGCTGGAATCCGCATCATCAAGGCCTACACCGGCGAAGAGCGGTCCACGGAAGCGCTTCGGGCGGTGTCGGAAGCCTACATCTCCCGGAATCTCAACCTGGTACGCATCACCGGCTTTTTCTTTCCGATGATGATGTTCTTTTCGAACCTGAGCATGGTGATCGTTCTTTTCCTCGGCGGCCGGCAGACCCTCGATTTTACGATCTCGCCGGGCGATTTTGTCGCGTTCATCAGCTACATCGGCCTGCTGACCTGGCCCATGATGGCCATGGGATGGGTCGCGAACCTGATCCAGCGGGGGAAAGCCTCCCTGGACCGGATCGACCGGATCCTCTCCACGGCGCCGGACATCGTGGACCGGCCGGGGGCCGCGGCGGTGGGGCGCATCGAGGGGAAAATCCGGTTCGAGGCGGTCTCCTTTGCCTATCCGGGAAGCGACGGGGCAGCCCTGAAGAAAATCGACTTTTCGGTGGCGCCGGGAAAAACCCTGGGCATCGTCGGGCCTCCGGGCAGCGGCAAGAGCACCCTTCTTTCCTTGATTCCCCGCCTCTATGACCCGACCCAGGGGCGGATCCTGCTCGACGACCGGGACATCCGCGGTCTTCGACTGAAGGAGTTGCGCGATCAGATCGCCTTCGTTCCCCAGGAGCCGTTTCTTTTTACCGGAACCCTGAGGGAAAATATTCTGGCCGGCCGGGACGCCTCCGAAAAGCAGCTGCAACAGGCCGCCCACGATGCAGCGCTGCTCTCCACCGTGGAAACACTGACCGACGGCTTCGACACCCTGGTGGGCGAACGAGGCATCATGCTCTCCGGCGGCCAGAAGCAGCGGGTTGCCCTGGCCCGGGCCTTGCTGCGCGAATCGCCGGTGGTCCTTCTCGACGACCCGATCAGCCAGGTCGACACCGACACCGGGGCGGCGGTCGTCCGCACCTTGGAGCAAATCGCCCGAAGACGGACGGTGATCATCGTCTCTCACCGGCTGGCTGCCCTGCGGTTTGCCCACCGGATACTGGTCATGGACTCCGGCCGCATCGAGGAATTCGGAACCCACGAGACCCTGGCCGCCACCGGCGGCTTTTATGCCCGCACCTTCCGACTCCAGCAGCTGGAGGAGGAATACTGATGCGCTTCGACTACGGCTATTTCGAGGAAAAAAAGCTGGGAAAGCCCTACGACCTGAGGCTGCTGCGCCGACTGGTCCCGTTTGCCCGCCCGTACGGCCGCCTGTTTGCCGCCGCCATCGTCCTGGTGGTGCTGATCACTGTCCTGGACCTGGCTCTTCCCTACGTGACCAAAATCGCCATCGACCGGTACATCGTACCGCCGGTGGCAGGCGGGAGACCTGACGCGAAACGCGAAAAGATGCGAACATACCATGTCGACCCTTCCCGGCCAAAGGCGGCGGCGGTGGTCGAAAAACATCCCGAACTGTTCACCGTCGAAGACGGCCGGGCCACGATCCGGTTCGAGTCGCTTTCGACGCTGACGGCAAACGAGCTCAAGGCGCTTCGCAGCCGCGATTATTCCGGCATCGCCTTTGCCGCGGGGGTGCTCCTGGCCATGGTGGTGGCCAACTTCGTTCTGAATTTTCTGCAGGTCATGATCCTGGAGTACGGCGGCCAGCGGATCCTTCACGACCTTCGCATGGCCCTGTTTTCCCACATCCAGGATCTGCCGATTTCGTTTTTCAACCGCAACCCGGTGGGAAGGCTCGTCACCCGGATCACGAACGACGTGCAGAACATGCACGAGCTGTTCACATCGGTGGTGGTCTTCGTCTTCAAGGATCTGTTTCTGCTGGTCGGCATCGCCGTGGTGATGCTGGGCCTCGACGTGAAGCTGGCCTTGATCACCTTCACCGTGCTGCCGTTCGTGATGGCTGCCTCGTTTAAATTCTCCTCCATGGCCCGCAACGTCTTTCGGATTCTTCGCATCCGTCTGGCTGAAATCAATAGCCGGTTTTCGGAAACCATCGGCGGCATCGCCGTCATCCAGCTCTTCGGACAACAGGGGGAAAACCATCGGCGGTTTGAAAAACTCAACCACGATAATTTCCTCGCCGGCATGGAGCAGATTCGAATCTTTGCCGTCTTCATGCCGGTCATCGAGGTGCTCGGGGCCGCAGCGGTGGCCGTGGTCATCTATGCCGGCGGACGGGGCGTGCTGGCCGAAAGCGTCACCCTTGGATCGCTGGTGGCCTTCATCTCCTATATGCGGATGTTTTTCCGGCCGATCCGGGACATCGCCGAAAAATACAACGTCATGCAAAACGCCATGGCCTCGGCCGAACGGATCTTTCTTCTGCTCGACACCGACGAGCGCCTCCCCGAACCGGTAAAAGACGCCGACGACGATTTTCGGATCGGCCGCATCGAGGTGCAAGAGGTTGGTTTTGCCTATGTCGAGGGCGAGCCTGTCCTCACCGACGTCTCCTTTTCCGTAGACGCCGGCGAGACGGTGGCCGTGGTCGGCCCCACCGGCTCGGGCAAGACCACGATGATGCATCTGCTCGCCCGGTTTTACGACCCTCTCCAAGGGATAATCCGCGTCGGCCGCCGGGATCTTTCAAAGATCTCCGTGCATCGCTACCGCTCCCGGATCGCGCTGGTCACCCAGGATCCGTTTTTGTTTTCCGCCTCCATCCGGGAGAATATCGCCCTGGGCGGAAATGAACTGCCGCCCGGCCGCCTCGACCGGATCGTTTCCTCCGCCCAGTGCCGCCGCCTGGTGGATCAGCTCCCCGACGGCGTCGACACGATTCTGACCGAAGGCGGAGGATCCATCTCCAGCGGGGAGCGCCAGCTTCTGTCCATTGCCCGGGCATTTGCCCGGGATCCGGAGCTGATTCTCCTCGACGAAGCCACCTCCTATATCGACTCGGAAACCGAACAGCGGGTGCAGGCCGCCCTGGCAAACCTCATGCGAGGCCGGACCGCGGTGGTCATCGCCCACCGGCTGTCCACGGCCCGGACAGCGGACCGGATCCTGGTCATGCACAAAGGAAGGATCATCGAATCGGGCGGCCACGAAGTGCTGATGGCCCGAAGGGGATTTTACTACCGACTCCACCAGGTACAGGGATAGCAGGGGCGCTGCGGCCGTCGGTTCAGGCCGAAAACTGTTGCCAAACAAACGGCCTTATGCTAAACAGATTTCTGTTTTGTTATCAATTCCTTGCCGATCCCCCGGGAGTTTTTTTCGTTTTGGGTGCCGCGTCCGCGGATGGTCACGGTCACCATCTATCAGCAACTCTAAGACGCAGAGGAGGATGAACTGATGCCCTACGATGCAGTGAACATGGCAGACTGGCAGATTTCCGAGGAAGCGGAAAAAAACATGCCGACGCCCGAAGAGTGGCAGGAGAAGCTCGGACTCGAAAAGGACGAAATGCTCCCCATGGGCCGTCTGGCAAAGCTCGACTTTCTCAAGATCATCAACCGGCTCAAGGACAAGCCTGACGGAAAGTACATCGAGGTGACCGCCATCACCCCCACCCCCCTGGGCGAAGGCAAGAGCACCACCTCCTGCGGCCTGATGGAGGGGCTTGGAAAGCGCGGCGTCAACGTCGGCGGCGCGCTGCGGCAGCCCTCCGGCGGCCCCACCATGAACGTGAAGGGAACTGCGGCCGGCGGCGGAAACTCCCTGCTGATTCCGATGACCGAGTTCTCCCTGGGCCTCACCGGCGACATCAACGACATCATGAACGCCCACAACCTGGCGATGGTGGCGCTGACCGCCCGAATGCAGCACGAGAGAAACTACAACGACGAGCAGCTCGACCGGCTCACCAAAATGCCGCGGCTGAACATCGACCCGACCCGGGTGGAGATGGGCTGGATCATCGACTTCTGCGCCCAGGCCCTGAGAAACATCGTCATCGGGCTGGGCGGCCGAATGGACGGCTTTACCATGCAGTCCCGTTTCGGCATCGCGGTCAGCTCCGAGCTGATGGCGATCCTGGCCGTGGCCAACGACCTGGCCGACCTCAAGCAGCGGATCAACGACATCACCGTGGCCTTCGACAAGTCCGGCAAGCCGATCACCTGCGGGGATCTCGAGGTCGGAAACGCCATGACCGCGTTTATGCGCAACACCATCAACCCGACCATGATGTGCACCGCCGAGTACAACCCCTGCATGGTGCACGCCGGCCCCTTTGCCAACATCGCCGTGGGCCAGAGCTCGATCATCGCAGACCGGGTCGGCCTGAAGCTGTTCGATTACCACGTCACCGAATCGGGCTTTGCCGCCGACATCGGCTTTGAAAAATTCTGGAACGTCAAGTGCCGCTTCTCGGGCCTCAAGCCCCACGTGTCGGTGCTCACCACCACCATCCGCGCCCTGAAGATGCACGGCGGCGGCCCCAAGGTGGTGCCCGGCATCGCCATGCCAGACGAGTACAAGCACGAGAACCTGGAGCTGGTCGAAAAGGGGACCGAGAACATGGTCCACCTGATCAACGTCATCCGCAAGTCCGGCATCAACCCGGTGGTCTGCATCAACCGCTTCTACACGGACACCGACGAAGAGTGCAAGGTCGTGCGCAAGATCGCAGAAGCGGCCGGCGCCCGCTGCGCCGAATCCAAGCACTGGGAGCTGGGCGGCGAAGGGGCCCTGGAATTTGCCGACGCAGTCATCGACGCCTGCGACGAGGGAAGCGACTTTGATTTCCTGTACCCGCTGGATATGAAGCTGCGCGACCGGGTCGACCGGATCGCCAAGGAGGTCTACGGCGCAGACGGTGTCGACTGGTCACCTGAGGCCGCCCAGAAGGCCAAGATGCTCGAAGACGATCCCAAGTACGCCGGATTCACCACCATGATGGTCAAGACCCATCTGTCCCTGACCCACGACCCGACGCTGAAAGGCGTGCCCAAGGGCTGGCGGCTGCCGATCCGCGACGTGCTCATCTATTCCGGGGCCAAGTTTCTGTGCCCCTGTGCCGGCACCATCAGCCTGATGCCCGGCACCGGCTCCAATCCGGCCTTCCGCCGCATCGACGTGGACACCGAAACCGGCAAGGTTTCCGGCCTGTTCTAAGGCACCAGCGCGCGTCGAACCTTCAAGGCCCGGAGGCTTGCCTCCGGGCCTTTTTATAGGGATTGTCATAGTTCCGTTCCATTTGAAAGCGCTTGATATGAACTGACGCTCCGCGAGCTCAATGCCATAGATCGGCTGTTGGACAATCCCTGTTTTGACAATCGCTCTAACGGCGAGCAGGAGGTCAGGGGGATTTTCACATGGCCCGATACCGGGCGATGATCTCTTCGGACTGGAACGAGTGTCTGGCGCCCTGCGGGCCCTTCGACGCCATCGCCTTCACCTACCCGGACTTAGAACCCGAACTGGCTTCGGTGTTTCGCCGCTACACCGGAAACGAGATCTCCCTGGGCGAAGCGGCGGCAAGGATCGAATCGATTTTGCCGCGTCCGCTGACCGAATCCCAGGCAGACGCCTACCTGGACAGGGAGTTTCGGATCTACCGGGGCGTTTGGGAACTGATCCGATGGGCCGGGCAACACGACGTGCTCTTTATGATCAATACCACCGGAATGATCGGCTACTTCCAGCGCATCTTCGCCCGGGGCCTGCTTCCTGCGGTGCCGCTGCTGGCGGCCCATCCATTGGTCCGGTTTGCGGCATCTCCGACGGACCCGGAAACGGTCCTTCCGCTGTATGAGACCACCGACAAGTCGGTGCACACCGACGCCGTCGCCCGGCGTTTTTCCATCCCCTTTTCACGGATAGCGGTGATGGGAGACAGCGGGGGAGACGGTCCGCACTTTTCCTGGGCCGCTGAAAACGGCGCCATTCGCATCGGCAGCATGACCAAGGCCTCCCTGGCAGGATTCTGCCAACGGGAAAAGATCGACATATCCCTACGATTCGGCCTCTCCTACAAGCCCGGAAAAGAGCGAAACGAAGCCGAAGAAATGAGATTTGATTTTCAGGACCTGATTCCCTACCTCTCTGACAATCTGCTGACGGCACAGCGGGCTTTGTTGACATCCTGATCCGCGGATACTACAGCTGTTTCAGCCGCCATTTCCATCGACGGCATAACTTCGGTGACGTATTTCAGATGAAAAAAATTCACCGCAGAGAAAACCTTCACGATCTTCTCTGTGCATCCTCCGCGGTCTCAGCGCCTCGGCGGTGAACTCGTCGTCACCATACTTACGCCCGCATGTACGAAGGCTTCCGACCCGAAAAAAGGAGCGGCCATGCTGCCTGTAATCAAAAAGATTCTTTACCCCACCGACCTTTCCGACTCCGCCAGGCACGCTTTCGGCTATGCCGCCAGCCTCGCCCAGCGCTACGGGGCGACCATCACGATCATGCACGTGATCGAAGAGCTGTCCGAAAACACCTCCCTGCTGCTCACGTCGATGCTCGGCGAAGCACGCTGGCAGGAGATCAGGGACAGGAGCAGGGAAAATTTCGACGATATGATTCGGGAAACGATCGAACGGTTCTGCCGGGACATGGCAAAAGAGCATGCCGAGGCCACCGTTCCCGTTGAACAGATTCTGATCCGGCAGGGAAGAGCGGTACATACCATTACCGAAGAGGCCGAAAAAGGAGGCTACGACCTCGTGGTCATGGGCACCCACGGACAGGGGGGGATCGCCGATGCCGTGATGGGCAGCACCGCCAGGCGGGTGACCCGACGATCGAGCGTGCCGGTCATGGTGGTTCGGCTGCCAGAATAAAAATAAAAAATGCGGTTATCCAGAAAGATCCAGGGTGGACGCCGTCGGCCAATGGGCGTCGACTCTCCTGCCGGCCAAAACTCGCCATCAAGGCCGCGTAGAAACGGCCATCGATGGGTTCTTCGGGTTGAAATCCCGGCAAACCGGAGTAATTTACATATTAGAATGATCGCATCACGGCCGTCTCAACGCGGCCTATATGGCTCAGACAGTTGCCCGGCATCCGAGCCGACACCCATTGACCGACGGCTGGATGCAACTGGAGTTTGATGATGAACCGCTTTAAAAAAAATAGGTTGACGGGTCTTCATTTCGGAAAGACCCGCTGATGTCTGTTCGCTATCCGCACCTGCTGGCGCCGCTGAATCTTGGTTTTACCACCCTCAAAAACCGGGTTCTGATGGGATCCATGCACACCGGGCTCGAAGAAGCACCCGGCGGATTTGATCGGCTTGCCGCGTATTTTGCCGAAAGAGCCGCTGGCGGGGTGGGGCTGATCGTCACCGGCGGGGTTTCACCGAACCCGGAAGGGGTGGTGGCCCCGGGGGCCATCCAGCTCGTCGACGAAAGCCAGGTTGCCGAGCATCAAAAGGTGACCCGAGCGGTCCACCGCGCCGGGGCAAAGATCGCCCTTCAGATACTTCACACCGGCCGGTACGGGTTTCACGACCGGATTGTCGCCCCCTCCCCCATTCAGGCGCCCATCAATTTTTTCAGGCCCCGGGAGCTTGACGAGGCAGGCATCGAAAAACAGATTGCAGACTATGGCCGGTGTGCGTCGCTGGCCCGGGATGCCGGCTACGACGGCGTCGAGGTGATGGGCTCGGAAGGCTACCTGATCAACCAGTTCATCGCGGAAGAAACCAACCGCCGAAAGGATCGATGGGGGGGGCGCTTTGAAAATCGCATCCGATTCCCCCTGGAGGTGATGCGCGGGATTCGCCGGGCTGTCGGTGAAGACTTCATTTTGATCTACCGGCTTTCGATGCTCGACCTGGTCCGGGGCGGCAGCCGATGGGAAGAAATTGTCGCCCTGGCCGTGGCCGTGGAGTCCGCCGGCGCCACCATCATCAACACCGGCATCGGCTGGCACGAAGCGCGGATCCCCACCATCGCCATGATGGTGCCCCGGGCGGCATTCACCTGGGTGACGGCGCGGCTGAAAGGAAAGGTCGGCGTCCCGCTGGTCACCAGCAACCGGATCAACGCCCCGGAAACGGCCGAAAAGGTGCTGGCCACCGGCGACGCGGACATGGTCTCCATGGCCAGGCCCTTTCTGGCCGATCCGCAGTTCGTGCAAAAGGCCGAACAGGATCGCGCAGAAGAGATCAACACCTGCATCGGCTGCAACCAAGCCTGCCTGGATCACATCTTCGAAGGAAAAATCGCCTCTTGCCTGGTCAACCCCCGGGCCTGCCGGGAGACGGAACTCAACTATCGGCCGGCAAAGCGCCGGAAAAAAATCGCCGTCGTGGGCGCAGGGCCCGCCGGACTTTCATGTGCCGTCGCCGCCGCCGCCTGCGGACACCAGACGATTCTTTACGAAGCCGCCGGCAGAATCGGCGGACAGCTCAATATGGCGGTGCACATCCCGGGCAAGGAGGAGTTTAATGAAACCCTCCGGTATTTCGACCGGCAGCTTTTCATCCAGGGCGTCGATGCCCGCCTGGGCGTGCGGGCAACCGCACCGGATCTGCTCGCCGAAGGCTTCGACGCGGTGGTCCTGGCCACCGGGGTGCTCCCGCGGATCCCGGCGATCGACGGCATCGACCACCCGAAGGTGCTGAACTACGTCCAAGTATTGACCGGAGAAAAAACCGTCGGCGGGCATGCGGCCATCGTCGGCGCAGGGGGTATCGGCTTTGACGTGGCCGAGTTTCTCACCCACGCCGGCCCTTCCACGAGCCTGGACCGACGGGCGTTTCTCGACCAGTGGGGCATCGATCCCGCATACCGCCTGCCCGGCGGGCTCTCCTCGTCAGGCCCGGCCCCTCACCGTCCGGCCCGGACCGTCTACCTGCTTCAGCGCAGGGCGAGCAAAATGGGAAAAGACCTGGGCAAGACCACCGGCTGGATCCACCGGGCGGCCCTGAAAATGAGCCAGGTGACCATGATTGCCGGGGTCGCCTACGACCGGATCGATGACCAGGGGCTTCACCTCACCGTCGACGGCCGCCAACAGACCCTTCCGGTGGCCCATGTGGTGATCTGCGCCGGCCAGGTCAGTCTGCGCGATCTGAAACCGGGCATCGCCGAGGCCGGCACCGCCGTCTGCCTCATCGGCGGCGCCGAGCGCGCGGCCGAACTCGACGCCAAGCGGGCCATCGAGCAGGGCTTTCGCCTGGGGGTCTCCCTGTCGAAGGATGCAGAGACAGGAAAGAATGGATAGTATACAGATGTTGGGGTAATTATGGTGACCATGATTTCACCGCCGGCAAACAAGGGGCAGAAGAGCCATCAGAACCGAACGTTTTGCGCCGTAAATGCGGAGGTAGACATGAACCGAAACCTGTTTTTCAGGGCGATATTGGCGCTGCTTTTCAGCGCAGTGACCGCCTTCGGCTGCGCCGCGCCGAGGGTCACCCTTTTCCCCGACGCCGCCGATCCGCTTCGGGAATTTACCCTGTCCGGGAAAGATAAAGGCAAGCTGCTGGTCATTTCGGTCAAAGGCATCATCGACGATGAACCCAAAAGACGGCTCATTCGCACCGAGCCTTCGGCCGTAGAAGAAATCGTCTCCCAGCTTCGGCTGGCCGAAGCAGACGACGAAATCAAGGCGGTACTGTTCAAGGTCGACTCCCCCGGCGGGACGGCGACCGCTGCGGACCTTGTCTACCACGAAATCATGGCATACAAAAAGCGCAGCGGGGCAAAAATTTTCGCCGCCCTGATGAATGTGGCCGCCTCGGGAGGATACTACATCGCCCTGCCGGCGGACCGGATTTTTGCCCATCCGACCTCCATCACCGGTTCGGTGGGGGTGGTGTTCATGCGGCCCAAATTCGACGGATTGATGGAAAAAATCGGGGTGTCCGTGAAAGTCAGCAAGTCCGGGAAAAACAAGGACATGGGGTCACCCTTTCGCCCGGAAACCGAAGAAGAGGAAAAAATCCTGCAGGATCTGACCGACCGGCTGGCCGATCGGTTCGTCGAAAAGGTGCGGATGCACCGGCCGATTGACGACCAGGCATTGTCTGAAATCGCCACGGCCCGGATATACCTTGCCGAAGATGCCCGGGCGCTGGGCCTGGTAGATGAAATCGGGTATTTGAGCGATGCCCTTGTCGCCGCCAAAACCCTTTCCGGGCTTGCCGAAAATGCGCGGGTCATCGTTTACCGGCGCAGCCAATACGCCAACGATACGATCTACAACCCGGCCACCAGCCGTCAGCCCGGCCCCGACGCCCCAAAACTGGAAATCGCACTACCCGGTGTGCCGACCGAGGTCAGAACCGGATTTTACTACCTATGGCCGATGGCGCTGGGGCAGGAATAGGCTGGGATCCGTCTTCGCTCTCTGAGCTTCCCGCTTCGCCTTCGGCTACGCCGGACGAGACGCCCGGACAAGCGCCTGGAGGCTGGAAAGCCAAAAGGAAAACCATCGCGTCGCGGCCGCCTAAAAGCGGCCTAAATGGGTCAGGCAGTTGCCCGGCATCCGAGCCGACACCCATTGGCCAGCGGCTGGATACAACTGGAGCTTTATAGAAAACCGGCAAACGGCATTATAACCCGAACAAATGATCCACCGGGTTAGGAGTCTGCATTTTCGAGACCGGTGCCCCCGTTGTGCTGCATTTTGTATAGCTTGCAGTACTCGCCTCCCCTGCACAGAAGATCGGCATGGGTTCCCTCCTCCACGATCCGGCCGTTGACGATCACAACGATCCGGTCGGCGTAACCGGCGGTGGCCAGCCGGTGGGCGATCACAAACGTGGTGCGTCCTTTCATCAGATTTTCCAGCGCCTTTTGCACCAGGTGTTCGGATTCTGCATCCAGAGAGGAGGTGGCCTCGTCCAGGATGAGGATCGGCGCGTCCTTTAAAAGCGCACGGGCGATGCAGATCCGCTGCTTTTCTCCGCCGGAGAGCCGGCCGCCGAGTTCGCCGATGCTGGTTTCAAACCCGTCGGCAAAGCCCTGGATAAAGTCATAGGCATAGGCCGCCCGGGCGACGCTTTCGATCTCCTCTATGGAGGCATCCGGGCGTCCATAGGCGATGTTGTTCCGCACCGATTCGTTGAACAGAATCGGTTCCTGGGTCACCACGGCGATCTGCTCCCGCAAGGAGGCGATGGAAATGTCCCGGATGTCGATTCCGTCGATAGTCACCGCCCCTGCCGTTACATCGTAGAACCGGGGAATCAGGTTGACCAGGGATGTTTTGCCGCCCCCGCTCATGCCCACCAAGGCCAGCACCTCCCCTGCTTCCACCTTCAGGTCGATGTCCTTGAGGACCGAATTGCCGTCGTAACCGAAAGAGACCTTCTCAAAGGCCACCTTGTGGGGAGCCCGCCTGAGTATGATCGGATCTTCCGCTTCCCGGATGTCCGACGGCCGATCGATGATGTCGAAGATCCGGTCGGTGGCTGCCAGCCCCTGCTGAATGGCGTTGTTTAGATGGCTCAGCTTCTTGACCGGATCGTAGAGCATGATCACCGCGGCCATGAATGAAAAGAATGTGCCCGGGGTCGAGGCCCCCGTGATGACCTTGTAGCCGCCGTACCAGATCACGAAGGCGACCCCCAGCCCGCCGAGAAACTCCATGACCGGAGACGACAGGGAGCGGGCGACAACCGCCTTCATCTCCAGCCGGAAATAGTCCCGGGTCTTGGCAAAAAAGCGCTTCTTTTCGTAGTCTTCCATGCCGAAGGCCTTGACAATCTTGCTTCCGGCAAAGGTCTCGTGAAGAAACGTGTTCAGCTCAGCCATGGCTTCCTGGCAGCCGGTGGACACCCGCCGCACCCGCCGGCCGAACTCCACCACCGGATAAAAGGCAAGCGGAAGCACGCAGAGCGCAATCAGGGCCATCTTCCAGTCCTGGTAAAAAATGACCCCGGTCAGCCCGATGATGGTGAAAAAATCTCGCAGCGTTCCGGTCACGGCCGTCGAGACCATCGCCTTGACGATGTTTACGTCATTGGTGATTCGGGACATGAGCACGCCGGTTCTCTCTTCGTGGAAAAAAGAAAGAGGCAGGTCCTGGATGCAGTCGTACAGGCTGTTTCGAAGGCGCATGATGATGTTTTCACCGACATAGTTCATCCAGAACGACTGGCCGTACATTCCGATTCCACGCATGAGATAGACAAGTACGACGACAAGGGGGATCAGCTTGAGCATTTTCAGGTCCCCTTTGAAAAAAATGTCGTCGATGGCCGGCTTGATCAGATAGGCCGTGGCGGCGGTCGTGGCCGAGACGACGAGGCTGCTGAGCATGGCCAGCAGAAGCCGGAACCGATTCTCCTTGATCATGGCCAGCAGCCGGCGGTGACGCGGCTCAATCTGTGGAAGTTTTATTTTTTTCATATTCATCGTCTATGGCGCGCTGCGAAGCTGGAATGCTGGGATGCCGGGACGCAGGGAAGCCTGTTTTCCGCTATCATGAGCATGCCGGCCTTCATCCGCCACAACTGGATGTCGTCTTTTGTCGTTGTCCATATTATGGCGGTGAGCCATTTAACCTGCATCCTGATCTGACTTTTTCAAGCCTTCCTGCTTGCCGGCCTCCTGGCGGCCTGAAACGCCCAGCATTTTCATGGCGATGTCGGCGACCCGGCCCGAGGCGCCCGGTCGTCCCATTCGAAGCCGAATCCGGGAAAGTTCGCGCCGCATTCGCTCGAGGGTTTCCGGAGAAAAGACGATCTGCTCTACGGTCCGGGCGATCCGATCCGCGTTGGCTTCTTTCTGGATCAGCTCGGGCATTACTTGTCGGCCGGCGATCAGGTTCGCCAGGCCGATAAAGGGCACCCGGATCAGGGTGCGTCCGGCCCAGTAGCTCAGGGCGGAAACGCGGTAGACAATGACCGTCGGCGTTTCGGCAAGGGCCGCCTGCAAGGTGACGGTGCCGGACACCGCCACCGCCATTGTACAGGCTGAAAAAAGCGCTTCCACCGGAGATTCGGTCACGGTGAACGCAGCCGGCGTCAAAGAAGACCGATGGGCGAGGATCTTTTCGACCGTTTGCCGGCGCACCGACGGCGCCACTGAAACGGCAAACCGAAGTTCGGGATACCGGCGCACCAGCCGGTCTGCGGCTTCGGCCATCACCGGCAGATGCCCTGCCACCTCCCGCTCCCTGGATCCGGGCAGCAGCGCCACCAGCGGCCCGCCTGCCCCGGTCTCCGGCCAGAGCCGTCCCTCCGGCACAGTTTTCGGTGGTTCGTCGTCCAGAAGCGGGTGGCCCACATAGGTCGCCGCGATGCCGTGCCGCCGGAAAAAATCCGCTTCGAACGGCAAGATGACCGCGGCATGGTCGATCCGCCGCTGAATGATCCGCGCCCGCCCCTTTCGCCAGGCCCAGACCTGCGGAGTGATGTAGTAAAGGACCGGCACGCCGATCCGCTTTGCCGTTGCGGCCAGGTGAAGGTTGAAGTCGGGAAAATCGATCAGGATCAGCAGGTCCGGACGGACATCTCGCAGCAGATTTTTTGCCGTGTTCATCCCTGCCAGAATCTGCGGAAGACGGGGAAGCACCTCGGTGATGCCGACCACGGCCAGGGCGTTGCAGTCGACGGCAAGACGCACCCCTTCTCTTCGAAGGGCTTTTCCCCCGATGCCCCAGAATTCGGTGCCGGGGATCCGGGCCCGCATCTCCCTCACCAGCCGGGCACCGTGAAGGTCCCCGGAAGCCTCCCCGGCGACGATCATCACCCGTTTGACTGCGGTTTTCCTAAGATTCAAAAAAAACCCCGCCGCAACACCGTTTTACCCGACCCGGAAGGGGCCAGGCCCATGAAGTCTGAGGCCTGTTTTGGCCGGCGTCAACCCCGTGGATGGGCATCGATCTGCGCCATCACGCTGAGGGCGACCCGCAGTGCATCCCGGCCCATCTTCCCGGTCACTTCCGGCTCTCTTCGGTCTTGGACCGATCTGACAAAAGAGCGCAGTTCGTCTTCCAAGGCGTCGCTTTCGTCGAAGCGCCGCTGCGTCATCTTCATGCCCGGTATCGGGCAGTCATTGTCGGGCGGATCGCCGGGACGGATCACCGTAATCGAGCGGCCGGCAAAATCGACGGCGAAGAAAGCGTCCCGCTGATAGAGCCGAAGGGTGCGCTCGTTTTTCAGGGACACCCTGCTGGCGGTGACGTTGGCCACTGCGCCGCCGGCGAACGCCAGCCGGGCATTGGCGATGTCCACCTGGTTGCCGATCACCGGAAGACCCGCGGCGCGGATGTCGATTGTCTCCGCACGCACGAGGTTTAAAATGATGTCGATGTCGTGGATCATCAGATCGAGAACGACGCTGACATCCGTGCCCCGGGGTTGGTAGATGCTGAGCCGGTTCGATTCGATAAACAGCGGCGTTGCCGCCTCCCCTTCCAGGGCCAGCACGGCCGGATTGAACCGCTCCAGGTGACCTACCTGGATCAGCAGTCCCCTGGTTTCGGCGATATGAATCAGTTCGTCGGCTTCTTCAAGGCTGGCAGTCATCGGTTTTTCGATCAGAACATCGACGCCGTGCTCGAGAAAATCCCGGCTGATCGAAAAGTGAAGCGCTGTCGGCACAACGATGCTGACGGCATCGACCTTCCCGAAAAGCGTTCGATAATCCGTGGCGGCGGCGGCAGCGCATTTCTCGGCCGTCCGTCGGGCTGCGGCCTCGTCTGCATCGACCACCGCCACCAGGTCCACATCCTCCATCCGCGCGTATTTTTCGGCGTGAAACCGCCCCAGGTATCCCGCGCCGATCACGCCCACCTTCAGCTTCTCCATAAAACCCCTCTTTGCGTCTGGCCCCGTGGCTGATGCGGAAATGAAGGGGGCAGCTACTGAGCCGATGAGCTGTTCAGCTACTGAGCCCGGGAACACAAGGCTCTCAGCAAGCACTCTTCTCTATTCTCTGCTTGCCGTGGTGTTCCCCCTCAATTTTTTCTGTTTTCATCTCAACAGCTTATCAGCTTAGGAGCTTAGCGGCTGTCTTTCTGTTCTTTGATCGCCACCACAGCGATCCCCATCCGATCGGCCTCGGCGACCATTTCCTCCCGATCGAACACGACGGATTTTTCCGCTTCCAGTGCAAGGGCGCTGACCCCGGCCTCGGCCATGATCCGGATGGTCTCCACCCCCAGCGCCGGCATATCGAACCGGGTGTCCTGGGTCGGCTTGCAGATTTTGACCACCACGGCGTTTCCTTGGGCAAGCTTCCCGCCGCGAAGAATCGTGGCATCGGTGCCGTCGATGGCTTCTACTGCGGTCACAGAGCCGCCGGCGACCACCACGCATTGGCCGATGTCCAGGCGGCCGATCTCCTTGGCCACTGCCCAGCCGAAGCGAATGTCGGCGTTTTCCGCGCGGTTCGGTTTGCGCCGGGTCCAGCAGCCCGCCGGGGCGATCATCTCCGGCAGCAGAAACGTCGCCGGCCGGACGCGGATGCCTTCTTTTTCCAGAAGGGCGGCAAAGGCGCTCAACACTCCGTCATCGTGGGTGCTGGCCATGGCTCCCACCAGGGTGATGGCCTTGGTGTCGGGCCGGACGTCGGTGAACATCCGCGTCTTTTTGATGGTCCCCATCATCACGGCCTCTCTGACCCCGTGACGCTTGAAAAACTTCAGAATCCGCTTGACCTGACCCAGATGCACCCATTCCACGGCCTGGGCATAATCGGCCAGGGCGCCATCGGACTCCCGCAGGTGGGCGACGGTAAACAGCTCATATCCCCGGCTGCGGGCCCGCTGGGAAAACAGGATCGGAAACTTGCCGCCGCCGGCGATCAGCCCGACCCGGCGGGGTGCGGTTGCAGAAACCTCAATGTCGGCACCGGTGTTTTCTCGAAGTGAATTCGTCATGGGTGTTTGTAGGAGAATGTCTTGCTTTTTCGCGAAGCGAACAAGTAATGAAATCGCCAAAGCGATTTCATTACCGGGTGATCCCCCGACTCGACGACTGAATAAATTCGATGAAGGTGACCACCTCGGGAACCTGTTCCACCTCCGCCTTGACCCGTTCGATCGCCTCGTTGAGGGTCAGACCGATGCGGAAAATGATTCGATAGGTCTTTTTCAGGGCGGACAGGCTCTGCGGGGAAAACCCGTGACGCTTCAGTCCCACCGAGTTGAGCCCGTGGAGCCTCACCCGGTCGCCGGCAGCGATCACGAAAGGCGGTACGTCCTTGACCACCGCCGACTTGCCGCCGATGAAGGCGTATTGGCCGATTCTCACGAATTGATGCACGGCAGTAAGCCCGCCGATGGTGGCATGATCGCCGATGACGATGTGCCCGGCCAAAGTCGCGTTGTTGGCCATCATCACCTTGCGCCCGGTGCGGCAGTCGTGGGCCACGTGGGTGTAGGCCATCAGGTAGTTTTCCTCTCCGATCTCGGTGATGCCGCCGCCGAACCCGGTGCCCCGGTGAACGGTCACGAACTCCCGCAGCACGGTCCCGCGTCCGATTTTGACGAAGGTTTTTTCGCCGTCGAACTTGACCGACTGGGGCACTGCCCCCAGCGCCGCATACTGGAAAATCTGGCAGCCCGGACCGATGGTCACGTATGGTTCGATGACCACGTGGGATCCGATGCGGACCCCGGAGCCGATGTGGACATCGCCGTGGATCACGCTGTAGGGTCCGATTTCCACGTCCGATTCGATCTCTGCCTTGGCGTCGACCAGGGCTGTTGGATGGATCATGAAGGGTCTCCCATAGAGGCCATCATTTCGGCCTCTGCAACGATTTGTTCCTGCACCTTCGCGATGCCGGCAAGCTTGACCGCCCTGGCGCGCTGCTTGAGCACCTCGACTTCAAAAATCAACTGGTCGCCCGGCACCACGGGCTTCCGGAACCGGACCTTGTCGATGGCCATGAAGTAAATCAGCTTTCGGGGCGCCTCCTCCGGGGCCGAAGCAAAGACCAGAACCCCGCCGGCCTGGGCCATGGCTTCGACGATCAGCACGCCGGGCATCACCGGCGCACCCGGAAAATGCCCCTGAAAAAACGGCTCGTTGATGGTCACGTTTTTCAGGGCCTGAATCCGCTTTTTCGGCTCCAACGCCAGCACCCGATCCACCATCAAAAAAGGGTACCGATGGGGAATCAGCGACATGATCTTTTCAATGTCCAGAATCGTTTCCATGGCCTTACTCCGAAGGGGTGTTCCCGCCCTCGTCTCCTTGCGACTCGGCCGGTGTCTGTTTTTCCAGGGCGTCCAGGCGTCGTGTCAGTTCGGCAACCTGCTTGGCCAGGTCGGGCAATCTGGGCAGGGTTCGGTGGACCTTCAGCCAGGTTCTGTGGGGCATGGCCGGGGAACCGGTCACGATGTCTCCGGCATCGACGTCCTTGCCCAAGCCGCTCTGGGGGCCCACAATGGCGCCGTCGCCGATATGCAGATGCTGGGAGACGCCGACCTGGCCGGCGAGAATCGCCCGGGTGCCGATGGTCACGCTGCCCGAAATTCCGGCCTGGGCCACCAGCAAGGTTCCTTCCCCCACCTGCACGTTGTGGGCGATGTGCACCAGGTTGTCGGTTTTTACTCCCCGCTGAATCCACGTCTTGCCGAAGGTGGCTCGATCGATGGTGTTGCAGCTGCCGATCTCCACGTCGTCGTCGATCTGCACGATGCCGCGGTGGGTGATCTTGTGGTACTCCTTTCCGTCGGAGGCGTATCCGAAGCCGTCTGCGCCGATGACGGTTCCGGAGTGGATGATCACCCGGGCGCCGACGACACAGTCGTCTAGAATCGTCACGTTCGGCTGGATCACCGTGTCGGCACCGATCCGAACGCGGTCTCCGATGTAGCACCCGGCCCCGATGCAAACCCGGTCTTCGCAAATCACCTGCTCTCCAAGCACGGCGCATTCTCCCACGGCCACCTTCTTGCCGCAGGTCAACCCGGCGCCGATCCGGGCCGACGGACGGACCCCCGGTGCGGGACGGGCCTGCGGATGAAGCAAGGCCAAAATCCGCGCAAAGGCCACCTCCGGGAACGCCGTCCGGATCAGATCTTTTTCATCTGACGTGAAATCCTTGGGAACGATCACCGCCCCGGCCCCGGTTTCTAAAATCCGCCGGCAGAATTTCACGCTGCCGGCATAGGTGATCTGATCGGGGCCGGCCAGTTCAAAAGGAGCTGCCCCGGAAATGACCCGATCCGGCCTTCCGGCCAGCTCGCCGTCGACGGCTTCTGCCAGTTCTTTCAGCGTATAGCCCATGTTCGCGCCTATTCGGCCTTTCTTTCCGCGTCTGCCGTCGTTTGATCGTAGCGCCGAATCAGCTCTTCGGTGATATTATAGCGCGGATCGTGGTAGATGGCAGCCGACTCTCTTCTTTCCAATATCAGAGAAAAGCCCTGCTCTTTGCCGATTTTCTCTGCCAGGACAAACGCCTCTTCCTGGATTTTTCGAATCAGGGTCTGCTCCTGGGCCTTGAACTCGGCGGCATATTTCTGCTGGAGCGTCTTGAAATCATTGATCAGGATACGGATCTCCCGCTCCCTTTCCTCCCGCGCCTCCTTGCCCATCACCAGGGATTCCCGTTCAAGATTTTTTCGCTTCTCCTCGATGGCGTCCCTTCGGTCCTGCAGTTCGGCCTCCATCTTTTTTCCAGCCTCATTGATCCTTTCCTGCGCTGCCATGCCGGCCTTGGACTGCTGCAGGACCTGCTGAAAGTCGAGGATGCCGATCTTGACCGGCTCGGCCGCCAAAGCCCCTGCGGCAGACACCGCCAGATACAGAAAACAGACCCCGATCGCGGTCAGTCTGTGCATGTCGTCCCCCTTTGGTCTCGTCGATTGAATGAAAAACGGTCTTCTTATATCTTGTATTCGGCAGACGGGCTTCTGCGGCCGTGGCGAAGACTTTCGGTCCCATGTCCCATCAGCCTGCCGACCCGATCCCTATACCATATTCGGCTCAGAAAACCGACCCCATGGAAAACTCCCACTGCCCGCCGGAATCTTCTCCGGGCAGCGGATCGAGACGATGCCCGTACTCCAGGCGGATGGGGCCCACCGGAGAGTACCACCGAACGCCCAAGCCGGCACTTTCGCGCGTATTTCCCAGATCGATGTTTTCATCTTTTCCGTATACGTTGCCGATGTCGAAAAACAACACCCCGACGATTCCGGCGTCCTTGAACAGCGGGATTTGATACTCGACGTTTCCCTGGATGAACTTGTCACCGCCGATCGAGTCTCCGAATTCGTCCGTGGCGTGAATATCCTGCCAGTCAAAACCCCGGATGCTGTTCATCCCCCCCAGGTAGAACCGTTCATAGTCCGGCACCAGCCCGTCCCCGTTTTCAAAGATCCATCCCCCCTTGCCGTGGATGAAAAATACGTGGTCCCACCAGAGGGGAAAATACCACCCGGTTTCGACCAGGGGCTTGACAAAAGCGATGTCCCCGCCCAGGGCGCCGCCCGCATATTCGACAGAAAAACTGTGCTTCGATCCCCGGGTGGTGTTGAACAGCTTGTCTCTGGAATCGTAGCGCAGCTCCGGGGTAATGCTGCTGGTTGCATTTTCCCCTTCCAGCTCCTGGATGGAACGGGCCGCATCGGCTTCGATGTTTTCCACCTCGGACACATCATAGCGGTAGGACAGATAGACCCGGGTGTTTCTCCAGACCGGATAGCTTGCCCGCAGTCTTCCGCCGATGCTGTCTTTGTCGTAATCGTCGTATTCATAGAGCCAGTTGTAGAAGTCGAAGCCGGCCGCCAGGGGAATGTCAAACAGCCAGGGCTCGGTGAACTTCAACGATACCCGCTGGGTTCTGCCCCCCACCTGCGCATCCAGGCTCAGGATCTGCCCCTTGCCGAACAGGTTCCGCTGCTGGAGGCCGCCGCTGATGAAAAAATCCTCCACGGTGCTGTATCCGCCTCCAAACTGGAAGGAGCCGGTGGATTTGTCGGTGACGTCGATGTTTAAGTTCATCTGATCGTCTGCCGATCCCATGGGGGTGTCGACCCTCACGTCTTCGAAATAATCGAGCCGGTACAGGTTCTGGATGCTGCGCTTGAGCCGGGTCTCGCTGAAGAGCTCCTTTTCGTAGACCCTCAACTCCCGGCGGATCACCTTGTCCCGGGTTTTTTGGTTGCCGGTGATGTTGATTCGCTCGAAGTACACGAGGCTTCCCTTGTCGATGGTATAGACAATGTCGACCTTCTGGTTTTCCTCGTCCCGGTCGATGCGGGGGGTGACCTCGGCATTGGCATAGCCTTGATCGGCGTACATGGTCTTGAGGCGCAGCACGTCGCTGCGGATCATCTCTCGATTATAGAACACTTCCGGGCTGATGGTCAGTTTTTCCAAAAGGCGGTCCTTGGGCAGAATCAGATCCCCCTCGATGTCGATCTCACCGAAGCGAAACCGCAGCCCTTCTTCGACCTTGATGGAGACTTCAATCCACTCGTCTTCGAAGGTGACTTCCGGATCGCTGACCCGGGCCTGGATGTAGCCGTTGTTCTGATAAAACGCGCTGAGGGCGGCCGCGTCGCGATCCAGATCTTCCCGGCTCAATTCTCCTGACTTGGTGATAAAGGAAAACAACCCTTTTTCCGAGGTCTTCATCAGATCTTTGAGTTCTTCGTCGCTGTAGGCGCTGTTTCCTTCGATGCTGATCCGCCTGATTTTAACCTTTTCCCCTTCGTCGACAATAAATTCCAGATCGGCCTGGTTGTTTTTGAGATAGACCACGTTGTAGTCGACGCTGACATTGTGGAAATTTTTTTCCTTGTACAGGCTCTCGATGCGCTGCAGGTTGCGCTGCACCTTTGAAATATTCAGGATCGAACCGGTTTGAATGTCCAGGTTCTCCTTGATTTCCTTTTCATCGTATCCCCGGCCGGCGCCTTCGATGCGGATCACCCGGATCGTCGGCTTTTCGGTCACGTGAAATGTCACGATCCGTCCGTCCGGGTGCTGATCGGTTTCCACCCGGATGTCTTCGAAGTATCCCATCCGGTAGATGGACCGAATGTCTCGGGAGAGCCGCTCGTTTGAAAGAATGTCTCCCGGTTCGGTCTGAATGACCCGACGGATGGCGTCGGTTTCGATCCGCTGATTGCCCGCAACGGTGACTTCGGCCACCTTTTCCCGCTGGAAGATTTCGATTTCCAGTTCTCTTGCGACCTTGCGCACCGCGCCGAGAAGGTTTTCGATGCCATCTCCGGCCACGAATACCGACGTTGGCGGGAGCGTTTTTTCGGTGTTCAGATAGCGGGCGTCAATGCTGAACCGGTCTCCGAGCACCGTCAAACTTCCCCATACCGCGCCGTCGGCCCCGATCTGCGCCGCGACCTGCCGGACCTCTTCCGGCGTCCGAGGCCGACCCGTACGTCCCTCTTCAAGAATCGCCGCGCCGGCGCCTCGAAGGTGGTCGCTCAACTGTCGGGAAACGTCATCGGAAAGGTAGGAAAGCTCCTCGGGGGCGTTGATCTCGAAGGGAAACACGGCAAGGCGGACCATTTCCCTGCCGGAAGCGGATCGGGCCGGGCCCAGGAAAACGGCGGCCAACAGCACGATCAGGACCTGCTGCCACCACCGGTCAGGTCGCATCGACAAGCCTGCCTTCCACGATGGTCACCTGCCTGGAGAGCATCGCCGCCAATTGCGGATTGTGGGTGACCACCACCACCGTCATAGCGAACTCCGCGTTCAATGACATGAGCAATTCGTGGACCTGATCGCTGTTTTTCCGGTCCAGATTTCCTGTCGGTTCGTCAGCCAACAGCAGCGGGGGATTGAGCACCAGCGCCCGCGCCAGGGCCACGCGCTGCTGTTCCCCACCGGAAAGTTCTCCCACCCGATGCCCGAGACGGTCTTTCAGTCCGACCCGGACCAGAATCTGTTCGGCGGCCGATGCCGCAGCGCTGCGATCTTTTCCGGCGATCAAGACCGGCATCATCGCATTTTCCAGGGCGCTGAACTCCGGCAGAAGATGGTGGAACTGGAAGACGAAACCGATTCGGCGGTTCCGGATCCGTGCCAGTCGCTCGTTGCCGTGGGCGAAGATGTCCTGACCGTTCAGCAGGACCTGGCCGGCATCGGGCCGCTCGAGAGTACCAAGGATGTGAAGCAGGGTCGATTTGCCGATCCCGGACGCCCCCACCACCGCCAGGGTTTCCCCGGAGGCAAGGGTCAGGTCGACCCCCTTGAGAATTTCCAGGCGGCTGCCCGTGGTGTCGAACCATTTGCAAAGGCCAGCCACCCGAACCAGGGGCTCGGAAGGGGCATGGATCCTATCCATACCGGATCGCCTCCACCGGATCCATGCGCGCTGCCTGACGCGCCGGGTACAGCGTCGCAAGAAAGCAGATCACCAGAGCGGCGGCGGCGATCACCGCCACGTCGAGTGTTTCCAACCGCACCGGCAGCGTGGTGATGTAATAGACGTCGCCGGGCAGTTCGATGAACTTGTACCGGTCCAGCAGGAAGCAGGCCAAAAAACCGAGGGTGACGCCCAGCGCCGTTCCCACCGCCCCGATGATCATTCCATTGAAGACAAAAATGCGGCGAATGCTTTTGTTCTTGGCCCCCATCGCCTTTAAGATCGCGATATCCCGGGTCTTTTCCATGACCATCATGATCAGGGTGCTGGCGATGTTGAAGGCGGCCACCAGCACGATGAGCACCAGGATGATGAACATGACGGTTTTTTCCAGCTTCAAGGCGGAAAACAGGTTCCGGTTCATCTGCATCCAATCGCGCGTCCAGAAGGGAAATCCAAGTTTTTCGGCAATCTTGTTTCCGATGCGATCGGCGAGATAGATATCGTCGAGCCGGATTTCGATGCCGGTCACCGCTTCTCCCATGCGGAGCAGCCGCTGCGCCTCGGCAATGTGCACATAGGCCAGCGTACCGTCGTATTCATACATGCCGGAGGAAAACACCCCCGCAACGCCAAACCGCTTCATCGCCGGCACATGCCCGGCCGGAGACAAAAAACCGCGGGGGGAAATGACGTAGACGCTGTCGCCCTTGACCACGCCGAGGCTGCGCGCCAGCTCCTTTCCCAACACGACGGTGGGTCCCGATTCCCGGCTGTCCGCCATCTGGTCGATGAGCTCCGGGTCGATGTTGCGGATCACCCGGCCGGCGCTTTCCGGGTCGATGCCTCTGAGGACGGCGCCCGAGGCCCCACTGGCGGACCGGAGCATCACCTGGCTGTAGACAAAGGGAGTGGCGGCCTCCACACCCGGCTCTTCTTCGATCTTTTTAAGAACCGGCCGGTGGTCTGTAAACGGGCCGTGCCGAAGCACCACAAGGTGAGATTCAACGCCGAGAATTCGGTTTTTCAGGTCGGCCTCGAAGCCGGTCATCACGGCGATCACCACGATCAGTGCCATGACGCCGACAGTGACACCGGCCACGGAAAGCAGCGTGATCAGAGAGATAAATACCTGCTTTCGTTTGGCGCGCAGGTATCGTCTGCCGATAAAAAACTCGAAGCTCATAGTACTTCCGGCGGTCAGTAAAGATCCTCGCCCAGAGGACCCGGCTTTGATATAAGCCCAGAGGGCATGAATCGGGGTTCTTTCAAACATAAATCCGAAATTCGAATATCGAAATCCGAAACAAATTCAAAATCCGAATTTTCAAATGACCAAAACAAGGGCGAAGAGCAAGAGCCCGAAAACCTTATGAATATCTGCTGTAGTTTGGGTCATTCGAATTTTGATCATTTGGGATTGCCCTTCGACGTTGCTCAGGGTGGTGAGCCTGCCTGCAGTGAGCTTGTCGAACCTGTCGAACCATTTCGAATTTCGGATTTCGTGCTTCGTATTTTAATCATCATCCCCTACATAAAAAAAGTAGACATGTACCAATCCCCGTCTAGCTCCCCTTCCTGTCGGCCGGTTTCATGTGCGGAAACAAGATGACCTCCCGGATGGAGGCCGAATCGGTAAGCAGCATCGCCAGGCGGTCGATACCGATTCCTTCCCCGGCGGTGGGGGGCATTGCGTACTCCAGCGCCTCGAGATAGTCCTCGTCCATGAAATGGGCCTCGGTTTCTCCGGCCTCGCGGTCCTCCACCTGTTGGAGAAACCGCTGCCGCTGGTCTTCGGGGTCATTGAGCTCGGAAAAACCGTTGGCGATCTCACGGCCGGCGATAAACAACTCGAACCGCTCGGTGATCCCCGGCTCCTGGTCGCTTCGCCGGGAAAGAGGGGAGACTTCCACCGGGTAGCCCGTGATAAACGTCGGCTGGATCAGGTGCGGTTCGACCAGCGCATCGAACAGCTTGGTGACGATCTTGCCCAGCCGGCTGGTCTTGGTCACCTGGATGCTCCGGTCTGCGGCGATCTGAAGCAGCGCTTCTTTGTCGCCTAAAGCCGAGGCATCGATCCCACCGATCTGCTCCAGCGCCTCGGTCAGCGCCATTCGCCGCCACGGGCCGGCCATCTCGATGGTTTGCTCCTGATACGCGATGGTGCTGCTGCCGGCCACCTGCCGAGCGGTTTCTGCCAGCATCTCTTCGGTCAAAACCATCAAATCTTCGAACGTGGCGTAGGCCTGGTAGAACTCGAGCATGGTAAATTCAGGGTTGTGCTGGGTGGAGATGCCTTCGTTGCGAAAGTTGCGGTTGATTTCGAATACGCGCTCGAATCCCCCCACCACAAGGCGCTTCAAATAAAGCTCCGGGGCGATGCGAAGGTACAGGTCCATTCCCAGGGCATTGTGGTGGGTCACGAACGGCTCGGCCTCCGCCCCGCCGGGGATCGGCTGCATCATGGGGGTTTCGACTTCGAGAAAATCCCGCTGCAGCAAAAAATGCCGAATGGCCTGAATGATCCGGCTGCGTTTGATGAAAATCTCCCGCACTTCCGGGTTCATGATCAGATCCAGGTAGCGGCGGCGATACCGCTTTTCCGGATCCCGAAGGCCGTGGTACTTTTCCGGCAGGGGGCGCACCGACTTGCTGAGCAGGGTCATTTCCTTGGCCAGCAGGGTCCACTCACCGGTCTTGGTCTGAAACAACCCCCCGGTCAGACCGATGAAATCGCCGATGTCGAGCTGGCGGAAAAGGGCATAGCTGTCCTCGCCCAGAAGATCTTTGCGAAGGTAGGCCTGGATCTGACCGGAACGGTCCCGCAGCCGGACAAACGCCGATTTGCCGAACCGGTTGATCGCCATCAGCCGTCCGGCGACGGCAAAGACAGGGAAATCCCCGGTCAGGGAGTCCGGGTCCAGCTCGATCAGCGCCCGGATTTCCCCAGTGCTGTGGGTGGTCTTAAAATCATTCGGAAACAGATGGATCTGTTCTTTCTTGAGCTGCTCGACTTTCTGTCTCCGTAATTCCAGAACATCGCTTACTTTTTCCGTATTCATCCAATCCCCGCTTTTTTCCGGGGCTCTCGACGCCCGTTGGTCACATCACGGCTTCCGGCTGCCGCCGGCTCCTGTCTCTTTCGGATCGCTTCCCTCTTTTTCGGGCCCGGCAGGGCCTCCGGAACAAATAAGAAACCGGCCTCACCGCCGAGGCGCTGAGGCCGCAGATGATGCGAAGAGAAGTTGTGAAAGGTTTTCTCTGCGCTCTCGGCGCCTCGGCGGTGAAACAATCGTCGCCATAATTGCGCCCATGTACACCAGGCCCATCAACCCATAAATTCGATACCGAATACCGAATTTATTCGCTCAGGACTGAGTGCTGAGCGAGCATGACAGGGGGGCCTTCCGCATTCCGATAGGCACTAAATTTACGAGTCGAAGCACTAAGTTAAGCTGCTATTGATAGCCGATCCGACCGTGGGTGTCAAGCGGAACTTGCCGATGCGGCGCCGCCCCCGGGGGCGATGGATTGACGGAAGCGGAGGATAAAGCTCGTGCCGACGCCGACCTGGCTGTCCACATCGAGGTAGCAGTCGTAGGCGTCGAGAATTCGATGAACGATGGACAATCCGAGTCCTGTCCCGCTGGGCTTGGTGGTGAAAAAGGGATCGAAAATGGAATTCAGGGTCTCCGGGGAGATGCCAGGACCGTTGTCAATGATCAGGATCTCCACCTGGCGCTTGGCAGACGCCTTCATGACGACCCGAATCGTTCCCTGCCCCTCGATGGCCTCTGCGGCGTTTACCAGGAAATTCCACAGAATCTGACGCAGGTGGGTGGGATCCATTTCCACCCATATGCCGGGCAGAAGCTGTTTTTCCAGGGAAATCCGGTTCCGGCAGGTGCCGTCCTTTTCAAACAGTTCCAACGTTTCGGTGATCGCCCGTTCAAGCTCGATCTTGACCCTCTTGCCGGCCGGGGGCCGGGCAAATAGGAGGAAATTGTTGACCAGAACCGCAAGCCGGTCTGCCTCGCGCATGACGATCCGCATCAGCCGGTCCTGTCCGTCATTGTAATCCAGATCGTCTTGCAGCATCTGGATCGAGCCGCGAAGGGAAGCCAGAGGATTTTTGATCTCGTGGGCAAGGCCGGCGGCCATCTCGCCTACGGCGGCCATCTTTTCCACCCGCCGGACATGGGCCTCCATCGCCGCCAGCTCCCGCCGGGTCTTTCTGGCTTGTTCGGCCAGCAGGCTGCTTAAAAAAGCCACGGCAAAGCAGCCCAAGATGATCATCGACACTTTGTAAAGAACAAAGGACCATGGAGATTCAGTGGCTGTCCGCCCGGCTTCCACGGCCAGGGGATGGAGAATCCCGTAATATTCCAGATCGACCATGACCCCGTACTGGATGCTGCTCAAAGAGGCCATGACCAAACTGCCTTTCCGGAAAATGATCATGCTGGCGGTAATGATCAACAGCAGATACAGGATCGCGAAAATACTGCTGAAGCCGCCGGTGACATAAATCATCAAGGTGACAATGAAGGTGTCAACACCGATCTGCAGGTAGGCGAACAAGACCACCCGGCGGATTCGAGGCAGAACGACGGCATAAAAGATCGAAAGAGCAAAGATTCCGGCCGAGAGAAGGTAGAGGGCCAGCAGGGGCTGCTCGAACGGGGTCGGGCTCACCCCCAACTGAAACAGGATGGTCGAGCCGATAAGCAGGATCGTGAAAACGATGCGAAAAAAAGCCAGCCATTTGAGCCGGGGAATTATTTCCGTTCTCGCGGTGAGCAGATCTTCTTCCATCGAGGGGCAAACCGTGAGGCTTCTTTGCCGCCGGCAACCTTCGGCGACTGCTGCGAAAGGAAAGGGCCCTTTGTCCTCGGCGGCCCCGCGGCCCTTGGATTCGGATCAGCCCAGAGCTGCGGCCATTTTGAAAATCGGCAGGTACATGGCGACCACCAGGCCGCCGATGATCACGCCGAGAAAAACCATCATCATCGGCTCG
>Ga0207752_1000096_pt1 | contig 37330 bp, 27 predicted proteins | sample Pon2CUnioCityCA_6_FD_187272 | JGI IMG/M metagenome (GOLD analysis project Ga0207752, IMG submission 187272) | Marine sediment microbial community from Union City, CA, USA - Pond 2C Sediment 2 (SPAdes) | ecosystem: Environmental > Aquatic > Marine > Intertidal zone > Salt pond sediment ... | reverse complement strand
GGCCTGAAAAAAGGGCCCCGATTTGCCCTGACAATGGGAATCGGCACGATAATGGATTCCAAAGAGATCATCCTGGCTGCATCGGGCAAAAAAAAGGCAGAGGCTGTGGCCAGAGCTGTGGAAGGCCCTGTTTCCTCTTCCTGTCCCGCCTCCGTACTGCAGTTTCACAAACAAGTCAGAATCATCATAGACGAAAAAGCCGCCTCTCTTCTCAAAAGAAAAGCCTACTATAAATGGGTGTGGAAACACAAAAAAGAGGTCGGTGATGTCATCAAAGACTGAATTTAAATCCTAAAGCAGTACAGAATCCCGATCCCGAATTCCAGCCCCCCTAGATTCACTTTGATGTCATTGACCTCAGCCACGGCTCTGGAATAACGGAGAACCGCTCTTATTTTAATGAAATCAAACAGCGGAGGCTGATAATAAAGCCCGCCTTCCACATGAAATCCTACGGTTCCTCCGGAAGAATCCCCCATACGGCTTGTTTCTTTATACAGGATATAGTCAAGCCCTGCACCCAAGTACGGATTGAAATCACCTTTTTCCAGCATATACTTCCCTGTCAGCGTAATAGGAGTCATCGAAAAATGGGTAAGTATTCCGGTCTCAGTAGACCGACCGGACATTGAAAATCCTCTTGCTTCAAGAGATAAGCCTATTAAAGAGCGATCTCCCAATGAAAAAATATGGGATGCTTCGACTCCGCTTATAGCTCTGGAATGGCCGAATATTTGTTTGTATCTGTCTGAAGCCACTCTATAGTTCCCGATGAAAAAACCAACCATGGTGTTGGTATCAAGTGAAATACGTTCATCTTCCCGGGAATCACTTTCCTTTGTTTGAGCCCATCCTTCGGTTCCGGGAAAAATAACATAACAAAAGGTCAGCACGACCATAAAGAGCAAAGAAGCATCTCTTTTCATTTCACGGAACCCACACCCACCATATTAGAACACGGCCCTTCGACCTCATCATTTCTCACCAGAGACACAATATAATGGTAGCTCTCTCCGGGATCTATATTCTTGTCAAAATACCTCAAATGATCAACCACCATGTTGATGGGAAGAAAAGCAACTTCATGAAAAGCGCTGACAGGTTCAGAATAGATTTTTCTATACACTTTATACCCTTTAAAAATATGTTCTTGAGACAACTTCGCATTTTCCTGCCAGATAATCAGGTTAACCGGCTCAGAATCAAAAAGGATCTCGTCATGGGCCCTTTTCCCCTCTGTTATGGTCGGAGGAAAGGGAAAGACCTTAATCTCGTCAAACCACCTCTCGGCCATAAATTGATATCCCTTCTCATTTGGATGGAGCCTGTCGTTGCTCAGAAGATCCCTCCAGGTTTCTTCCCCTTCCTCATAGTACCAAAACTCATCAAACATATCGATAAAAGGGATATGCAGCCTCCCTGGGATCTCTCTTATGCTGTCATTCAAGGTGTAGACTCTCTGTTTATAAAAAGGAAAGTACCACCATAAATCATTCCTCGGAAGAATTGTGGAGAGCAGGGGCATCACTCCGAATTCCAGGCAGATCTTTGTCATCTCTTCCAGGTTAAAAGCAGCGGTATCCATAGTAATGCTGTTTGTCACCACGTCGTTGGTTCCCTCCATCAATAAAAGGTATCTTCCATCACTCCCGGGTAAAGTATCACTGATCCTATCCAATCCGCCCAGGGTTTTCTCTCCCGGATTTCCTTCATTCACGACCTCCGAATCTCCGCAGGCTGATTCCAATAACGCCTCCAGTCTGGGAACATACCCTTTATCAGGGGCTGGAGATGAGTCGATATATCCGTACGTGATGCTGTCCCCGAATCCTATGTATATATTATCCTGCCGGGATGGGTCGATCGTTATTCTCCTCTCTGTTCTCTCATGAACATCTTCCCCGCTTTCTATTAAGTCATCAAAATAAAGTATTTGAGAGCTCAAGGTTTCATCCGACTCCCAGACCAATCCGATCCTTCCCTGTTCAGTGACGACCTGGGGAGAATGGATAAATCTATTCTTTTCTGTGACCAGGCCGATCTCTCCCGTCCATTTGTCCTGATCCCTGTATGTGCAGAAAATTCCGTTTTCTTCCCCTGAAGACCGGCTCCAGATAATCAAGGGGATACGGTCCCATACCATACATATTTGCGGATAGGCATCTGTACACAGGTTATCTGTCAATGGTTCTTCCTCGCTCCAGCCCATAGGGGTCCAGTGAGACGAGAAGATCTCATAATCTCTTCCGTCATAAGCAGACCATACCAGCCACGGCAGTCCGTCAGGTCCTGTTGCCGCATCAACGAGGATATGAGGGTATTCATTATCCTGGTTCACCCTTGACGGTTCAGACCAAAAGAAACCATCAAAAAATCGGCAAAAGATCTCTTCTCTCCCCGTTTGGACCTGTGTCCAGAACACCCATATTCTGTTCCATGCGTCCACGATTATTTCAGGCCCCTGGATTTCTGAATAATCAAAAGAATTCATGACCCAATACCGGTCATTTCCCTTGTTTTTGACGATCAGTACATTTTGAGATCCTGAATGAAGGACCCATAGAGCCCATAAACCACCAGCCCTGTCAAAACAAAAATCAGGGGAATCGATATACCCCTTTTTCCTGAATAAAAGGTGGTGCTCCGATAATATGTAATTTTTCAGAGTTCCTGAGAACACATCTGAATGTTCACTTCCGCTTACGACCCAGAGCATGTGGATCCGGTTGGTTCTATCTTTCTTCACTACCGGAGAACAAACTCCATCGCACTGAAGGAGATTTTGAACTTCCCTATATCCCGATACCATGTCTCTGGCAGCAAAGCTGACTCTGCCTGCATCTTCCCTGTAAAAAAACTGAAGCTCTCCCCGTTCGTTCATGATCGGGGAAGCCATTTGACCCTTTATGACGGGATTTTCGTCCTCACCATTGAGAAGAGCCCCAGACAGACAGACACAACAAATCAAAGGAATAAGGATGCGCTTCTTTTTCATGTTTTCTTTATATCAATCTACGATGATTTATTCAACCTGGCTTATTCGTAAAAAAATGGCGATGAGCATCTTTTTGTTTTGCTTTCAAGGATATACATGGCTTTTCTAAATATCAATTCCAGGCAGGATACACATCATTCCCGGGCGAGTCAAAAAGAAAAAACACTTCTCCGGTTTTGACCCGAATGATACACAGTTTTCCGATATGGTCATGCTTTAAGGAAGAGTTAAACACAATGAATTTGCCGTCAGGAGACCAGGAAGGAAAATAATCATACGTGTCATCCCTTTTCGTTAATCTGGTCTTTTGGCTTCCGTCCGGATTCATGAGCCACACATCACCTTTCCCGTCAGCCAGAGAACACACATAAGCGATCTTCTTTCCGTCCGGTGAGAAGCGGCCCCGACAGCTTTTCCCGCTTTCCTCGAGAAATGCAGACTGCTTGGTCTTTAGATCATAGAGGGCAACGTCCCAACCCAAAGTTCTTTTTCCTGTAAATGTGATGAGAGAGGCATCAGGAGAGATCCAGGGGACGATATGCTTTCTGTTGTAATCCTGAATGAGCCTTTGCGTTCTTTTCGAATGTATATCTATTTTAAAAAGAAAATCCTTGTTTCTGAAAGCACCTCCCATGTTCTTTGTATAGGCTATGGTCTCATTGTCAGGAAACCAGGCTGGTGTGATCTCTTTTCTTGAGGATGTCGTTATTTGCTGGATATCCGAACCATCCGCATTCATTGTGAAAATATCATAATTTCCGTCCGGATTGGCTGAAAAGGCGATTTTTTTTCCATCGGGGGACCACACCGGGTATTCATCCTGCCAGGCATTATCAGTCAATTTTTTCATTCCTTTCATGGAAATCATATAAATCTCATTATCTCCATCAAAGTCTGACTGGAAGATTATCTCTCCCTTGAAATCGATTTCTGGATGAAAAAATTTCTGGGCTGCTGTCTCCTCGTAAATCTCATCCGTATTCCCATTCTCCACAGAACACATGCAGAGAAGGGATAAACAAATAAGAAGAATAAAAACGAACTTACCATAATTTTCCATGTGTTACCTCCCGGCAGTATATTCCAGCTTCAATAGACAGTACTTAAATCCTATCACCGCTGCATATCCAAGTCAATTATCAGCCATACAAGCCGATCTCTAATCGCACGGCCCTTCCTCTTTCATATCTGATCCCTTCCTGTTCATTTGCAGCAGTTCATCCAGGCTTTTTCTTCCTCTTTCCCAGGAGACGTAGAGGTCCCTTAACTCCTTCTCGATTTCACCCAGCTCTTTCTGGAGAGAAACAATGGTTTTGACATCCTGGTGAGTGTCTTCAAGACAAAATATTTTTTCTATTTCTTTCTTGCGGATCTCCAGACATTCGATTCTTCCCTCTATATCCGAGATTTCCTTTTCCAGTTTATTCCTTTCTTTGCTTATCCTCTGCCTTTTTTCAGCTTCAATCCTTTTCTGCTGCTTTGTTTTCCTCTTCTTTACATTTTCTTCTTCTTTTCTTTCCTCCGGGACGCCGTCCCCATCCGGTCCTCTGTCAATTGTCCTTTTCTCTAAATAATACGAGTAATTTCCCGCGTATTCATTGAGTCTTTTATCTTTGAGCTCCACGACACGGCTTACAATCTTATCCAGGAAAAACCGGTCATGAGAAATAACCACCAGGCTTCCGCCGTAGACTTTTAATGCTTCCTCCAGAGCTTCCAGAGATGTCAAATCCAGATGATTGGTCGGTTCATCCATGATCAAAAAATTCACCTCAGAAAGAAGTATCTTCACAAGGGATACTCTTGCTTTTTCTCCTCCTGAGAGGACGTTGATTTTCTTGTAGACATCATCACCGCTGAACTGGAAAATGCCCAATGCTTCCCTGATCTGTGGGATGTTGTTTGTTGAGACCGAGCGCGCCACCTCGTCAAATACGTTTGAATCAAGGTCTAAATCTAAAGCCTGGTGCTGGGCATAGTAGCCTATCTTCGTTCTTTTTCCTAATTCAATGGTTCCTTTTTGATGCTTTAACTTCTCTGCGATCAAGCGGGTCAATGTGGTTTTTCCAACCCCGTTCTCTCCGACCAGGGCGATTTTTTCTCCCCGGCACAAGTGTAAATTTATGCCCTCAAGCACCCATTCTTTATCATATTTGAAGTAAAGGTCTTTGACCTTTAAAACATCTTTATAGCTCTTTACCTCTACTTCCAAGTTAAAACTCAATTTTTTTTGCATGGAAGGTCTTTCAAGGCGCTCCATCTTTTCTAAGGCTTTGATCCGGCTTTGGACTTGAGCGGCCCTTTTCTTCTGGTATCGATATCTCCGGATGAACTCTTCCTGTCTTTTTATTTCTGCTATTTGGGCTTCCCATTTCTTTCTCAATAAGCGATCCCTTTTTTCCTTTTCTTCCTCATAATAACTGTAATTTCCCGGATAGTGCTCAAGTCGACCCCGGTTCAGCTCCCAGATATTCTGAGCCAGGCGGTCAATAAAAAATCGATCATGAGAGACAATGACCATGGTTCCCGGAAAATCAAATAAATACTGTTCCAGCCACTCCAGAGAAGGAAGATCCAAATGGTTCGTGGGTTCATCAAGCAGAATCAGGTCAGGTTGTTGAAGAAGTATGCGGGCAAGATGAACTCTCATGCGCCAGCCTCCGCTGAACTCATCGATATCTCTGTTTAGATCCTCTTTTTTGAATCCGAGGCCGGAAAGTACGGCTTGAGCCCGGGTTTCAAGTCCGTATCCACCCAACGACTCATAACGCCGCTCATATTCTCCTAACTGCTGCAGCCATCTGCGGTTTTTTTCGGGATCGGAATCCAGGGCACTGTGCAGATCCTCAATCTTCTTCTCCAGGGAATAGATCTCTGTGCATGCCGCCATTACCGAATCCAGAAGAACGCCTCCCTCTATATTGATTTCTTCCTGAGGGAGATAACCGATTTTGTATTTTTTGGGTTTTAAAATTCGTCCCTTATCATGGTGGAGCTCTCCGAAGATGATGCGGAACAAAGTCGTTTTTCCGGCTCCATTAGGCCCGATAAGCGCGCTCCTTTTCCCCTTTGGAATAGACCAATCCACTCCTTTTAAAAGCTCCAAATGTCCAATCGAATAATAAAGGTCTTTTATCTGCAGCACCTTCGATTCATCCTTTCCATACAATCTAGCAGATATGTTTTCCGTTGAAAAGGCTTTACAAAAAAATGTTCAGATCGTTTTTCTTAAAATATCTTGTATATCCCCGAAATAATATCAATAATGAAAGCATTGCCATTCTTTTATGGATAGTTAAGGATAATATTCATTCACAAGGAGATAAGAACATGACTGAAACATTCAAACACATCGAAACAAAGATCATCCATGCAGGAGACCCAAAACCCCCTATAGAAGGCGCTGTGAACCTGCCTATTTTCCAGAGCTCAACATATGAATACAAAGGGCAGGGCAAACTCAAATACATAAGGCTGAGCAACACTCCCAATCATGAGGCCTTGCACAAAAAGCTTCTATCCCTTGAAAATGCAGAATCAGCATTGGTCGCAGCGAGCGGGATGGCTGCTATAGCATCAACATTCCTGACTGTTCTCTCGCCGGAAGATCACTTCTTAGCCCTGGACTGTTTGTACGGGGGAACCAAAGGCTTTATCAAAAATGTTTTGGACAAACTGAGCATACATCATGACCTTATTGATGGAAACAAACCTGAATCCTGGGAATCAAGACTAAGACCTGAGACACGAGCCATTTATGTGGAAACCATGACCAATCCCCTTCTTCAAGTCCCGGATCTAAAGTCCGTCGTTAGATTTGCCAGGGATAACAACCTTGTTTCCATAATTGATAACACATTTGCTTCTCCCATTAACTTCCGGCCTCCTGAACATGGATTTGATATCTCTCTTCACAGCTGTACAAAGTATCTGAACGGACACTCTGACATCGTGGGAGGGGCAGTCACAGGCAGAGCCGATCTCATAGAAAAAATCAAACAAACCTTAAAGCACCTGGGAGGATCAATGGATCCTCATGTATGCTTTCTTCTCTACAGAGGAATCAAGACTCTGTCATTAAGAGTTCACTATCAAAACTCAAGCGCCCTGAAAATCGCCGCATTTTTAGAAACTCACAATAAAGTGGAAAAAGTGAACTACCCGGGGCTTAAAAGCCATCCACAACACATGTTGGCAAAAGAGATGTTTGACGGATTTGGAGGAATGATGAGCTTTGAATTGAAGGGAGGACTTCAAGCTGCCCGGCACTTCATAAACAGAATAAATTTGGCTTTCATAGCTCCAAGCCTGGGAGGGGTTGAGACCCTCATTACAAGGCCGGTACAGACTTCACACAGAGGCCTGACCTCTGAAGAAAAAAAATCATCCGGGATATCTGACTCATTGATAAGAGTCTCCATAGGAATAGAAAATCCTGAAGATATTATCTCTGACTTTACTCAGGCCCTCAGCTCGATCCCTTAAAGCCGTCTCTGATTTCCATAAGAGCCTTCACATCATTGATCATTCTCTGTTCACACAATTCAGGCCATTTCTCTTTTCCGACGATACCCAGCTCTTTGTCGTCCATGCGGCGCTCTGTTCTTTCCACCAGCCTCATCAGCTCAATAAACTCGTTGAGCGTGACATCAGGAAAACCTTTCATGAACGTTTTATCATAAACAGGCAGGATGAAGCTTCCTCCGTGGTCCTCGATAGAGAGATGAACCGGGTGGGAAAGCGAGGACAACAGAGAGATGATTTTTTTCAAATCAACGGTCCCCTTGCCTATTTCACAGGGGAATGATACCAGCCCCTCCTGACTCAGAGTGATCCCTCCGTCCTTTATATGCGTAGCGACCACCCAGGGAAGGATCCGTTCCGCGGCACGTACCGGTTCTTCAAGCAGGGTGAGCAGATTCATGGTATCAAGACAAATCCCCAGATATCCTCCCGGTTTGGCATCACACATCTCAAACAACCGGAGAAGCTCAAATGTAGTGAACTCAAAGTGGGTTTCAACAGCCAGTGTGACTTCAAAATCCTCACACAGGCTTCTCTGTTCTTTCAAGGCTTCTGCGGTGGAATCAAGAAGAAACTCTGTATCAGGATTTTTTTGATCCCAACGCATCAGCCCTCCGGAACAGGACCTGACCACATGCGTTCCGAGCACAGAAGCTTCCTGAACGGCCTTTTTGTTGATGGAATAAATATCCTTTCTTTCCCACGACTCCATATCAAAGGGGATATGCTGGGCTCCTCCCCATTCAATATAAAGGTTTTTTTCCGAAGCATAATCCGAAAGCCTTCTCAAAGAGGAATGATCCTTTCCAGCGGCTTCGTCTGAAGAGAATCCGGAAAACTGGACACCCTGGGCATGGTTCTTTTCAGCCCACTGCACAGTCTCCAGGGGGGTCAGCCCAAGAGGATGAAGCCCGTAATTGTCTATTCCTATTTTCATATCCCTCATGATCCCTATTTCCCTTGTTTCAAACTCCCTTTTTTGATTTTATCATAAACAATTGAATTATATATATTTTTCTTCTCGCAAATGACTATTTATTATAAAGACATATTGGGGAAAAGCAAACCGAACTTTAAAATATAAAATCTCATGTTTCACAACGATAAAATCTTTGACGAGTCTGTCAATAAAAGAATATTGTTCATTTGACAACACCGTTCCATTAAAATAAACTTTTTAAGATGTTTCTTGCAGATCAAACGATTTCACCAGGCTATCCCGCATCAATTACGGCAAAAAAAATAATAATAAAACGAGGGAGAAACAAATGATAAAAAAAATCTTCAATGCCCTAGTCTCTTTTTGTATTGCCGTCACATTACTCTCCATTTCTTATGGCCAATCACAGACTATTAAGTTTAAAGTCATTGTCAACACTGCAATAATAAGGCTTAAACCTTCGGATGATTCACTAATCGTTGCTGAAGTCCATTTAGGAACTATTCTAGAAGCCAAGGGTGAAAAAGACGGATGGATAAGAGTTAATCTTCCTCCTAATAAAAAAGGGTATGTGCTTTCCGGTTATGTTCGTGAAAACCAAGTTGAGAAAATCGACCTGGAAAAGAAGCCCCCTGAAAAGATTCCTCTCTATGAAGAAAAAATTGATAAAAGTACGGTTTCCGCAGAAAAACGAGAAAAAATCAAGACATCAGACTACACCATGTTCAGCATTGGCCTGGGCTATGGTATCCCTTATGGAATCCTGGGTATGAACTGTGAGTTCAATACCATTTTCCCCACAAAAGAAAAAGTGTTTGATTACATTGCTGTAACTGGAGGTTTCGGATATTTCACAGGCGGAGTGAAATATGTATTCGGACTTCGTGTCTATCCTCTAGGGAGAAAACCGGCATGGCAGCCCCGATTGTCTGCATATTACGGCACCACAGGATTTTATGAGACGTATGGAGGAACCGCCAAAAACTACTCAGGCCCTGCTTTTGGAGCAGGAATCCTATGGATGAGCCGCCATAAAATTTCAGTAGACCTGGAACTTCAATACAGACTCGTTACAACTCCTTCTGGATATGTTAAAGAGGAAGGAGTGGGCTTTACTCTGTCTGCAGGAGTCCAATACCATTTTTAATGTGAGGTTCTCTCTCTGATACGAATAACAGCTTAATATGTGATGTTGCTTTCCCTCATTTATAAGGCTGAGAAGTCACCCCGGATATTTTCCATCCGCTGTCCTGCTTTATCATATTCCAGTTATATGTGCCCTCGAATAATAATTTTCTGCTTCCCCCCACCTTCGGGAGTCCTGTTATGATCAAAGAAATGCTGACATCCGCGCCTCTCCCGTTATCAAACGTAATGGAAATATCAGACACACAAGAGTTGACACGGTCATAAGTCCTGGTTATCCAATCCGCATCTTCCCGGACTTCAGGATAAAATTCTGAAACACAGTTCTGTTCATAGAACAAAACAAGCCTGTTGTCCTGCAATGCCTTTGTGTATTCTATGACTATGGCTTTGATCTCCTCTTCTTCAGCTTCCTGCCCGGAGACAGGGACCTCGGGCATTACAGGCTCTTTCTCTTCTCCAACTCCAGCCTCTTCCGTTTTTTCCTCTTTCTCTTTGGAATCAACTGTTTTCTCTTCCTCCTCTTCCTTTACAGGCTCCTCTTCATCCTGTACTTCCTCAACAAACATCTTGTTCAAATATCCTTCAGCAAGACCATACTGCTCCTCATTGAGCTTTATTCTATACCAGATATCACCCTTTTCAATGACCTCAAAAACAGCCCCTAAAGGAGGAGAATCTATGACCTTGCTCTGCATATTTGGTTCGGCTCTTATACTGGCTTTCTTCACAATGACCCGCACTTTTCCAACCTTTACCTGTGAAAAACCCGAAAAAATCACACCGGTCATTAAGAAAAAGACCAATAAAGCCTTTATATCGGAATTACTTTTCATGGTGCCTCCTTTATTTCTCTTCAAGCGACTTGTTAGAGGGATGAGAGCTCACTGCTTTGATTTTCCAGCCTTGGTCCTGCTTTATCACATTCCATTTGTAAATCCCTTCAAAAAGAGCCTGTTTGCTCCCGTCCCACTTGGAAGTCCCTGTGATGACCAGGGAAATACTGACTTCAGCTTTGATCTCATCTTCAAATTGAATGGATATTTCCGAGACAAGGCACCGCAATTCATCATAAGTTCTGATGATCCACTCAGCATCCTTTCTCACCTCAGGAAAAAATTCCGGCATGCAGTTTCTCTTGTAAAACGATATCAGTTCATTTTTCTGCAAAGAATCACTGTATTCATTGACCATGTCCTTGATATGGCTTTCTGCGATTCTTTGTTCGGATAAGAGAGCATACTCTTTCGCCTTCGGATTCTCGGGGTCACTTTCCATAACTTCTGTCATAACCGCAAGACTCTTTTCGTAATTTTCTTTTTCAAATTCCCTGATTCCGCTGCTGACCTTATCTTCGATCTGGGCTTTCCGTGCCTTATCTGCCTCCGCTTTTAACTCAAGTTCGCTCTGTATCACCGGCTCCTCTACCTCTTCTTTAGGCCGGGTATCAGCCTCTTGGACCACTTTTTCCTTCTCTTTTGTTTCAGGCTTTATCTCCTCGGGCTTTTTCAAAACGGTTTCATGGACCACTTCCTCTTTTTCAGGCACTTCCTTTGCTTTTCTTCCCTCAGGCACAGCCGCTTCTTTCGTCTTCTCTTCAGGCTGTTCGGCTCTGATCCTTGCTTCTAAGTCTTCCAGACGTTCCTGGATACGTCTGTACTTCTCATCCTTGGGGGCATTCTCGAGAAATTTTTCATAAAAGGAACACGCGGCTTCAAAATCATTTTTCTGTTCGAACAAGACTGCAAGGCTCTTATATGGCCTGGGATCCAGAGGATTTATTTCTATGACTTTGTTGTATTCAGAAACAGCCTCATCTGTTTTCCCTTGAATATCTAGAATTTCAGCGATTTTTAACCGCGCCTCCATGTCATTGGGCTCTTCATCCAGGGCTTTTCTGAATTGGACAGCAGCCTGTTCAAATTCATTGTCATCGAAAAACTTCATTCCGGATGCAAAAAAATCCGTTTCCTCTGAAGGGATATTTTCCGATAATGCCGTATCCGGAGGAACTTCTGTGCCGGCTCTTTTGGAGGTGCTGATCTTCCAGACAGCCAGACCGAGCAGACAGGCTATTACAGCAATAGAAATCACGGCCAGGACTTTTTTTATGCTGAACTTTACCGTGATCTCCTTTGAAGTGAACGGCCTGCTTTTGGGCATCACTCTCTCAGTGGTGGGAATGCCCTTTTCTATGTTCTTTAATTCATCAAGAAGCGCGCGCACACTCTGGTTCCTTTTCTGCTTGTCTTTTTCCAGACATTTGAGGATCAAGCTGTTCAGGTCTTCAGGTATCTGGTCATTAAGCTCCTTTGGTTCCTTTGGCTGCTCGCTTTTATGCTTGATCGCAATACTGAGGGCTGTTTCCCCTGAAAAAGGTGTGGTACCTGTGACCATTTCATAAAGAATGACCCCCAGCGAATAAATATCTGACCGATTGTCCACATCCTTGGCTGAAGCCTGTTCCGGAGACATGTATTCGGGAGTCCCTATGACAGTGCCCACATCGGTGATGCCCTTGCTTCTGACAAACCGTGCGACTCCGAAATCCATGATCCGCACATTCCCTTCTTTATCGATCATGATATTCTGTGGTTTTAAATCCCGGTGTACGATGCCTATGCCGTGCGCTTCTGAAAGTCCATCACAGATCTGCTTGGCTATAAAGATCGCCTTTCCCGCACTTAAAGGGCCCACTCTTTTCATAGTGCTCTTTAGATCCTCTCCGAGCACATACTCCATGATTATGTAGTAGAGCCCTCTTTCTTCTCCGAAATGATACATCCGGCAGACATTTCTGTGTGAGATCCTGCGGGCCAGTTTTATTTCATTGCTGAACCGCTCTATGTTTTTCTCGTCAATGGATATTTCCGGCTTTAACAGCTTAAGAGCCACTTCCTCTTTGATTTTAATATCTTCGACCCTGTAGACTTTCCCCATTCCCCCTCTGCCCAGCTCTTCGATCACTTCATATCTTTGAGCAAACTTCATGCCTCTTTTTAGCTCATACACAGGCGTCTCAAGAGTTGCGGTTTTAGAATCAGGAAAATCCCGGTCATAGCTGTCTGATTTGTTGTTCTCTCTCTTCTTCTCCCCGGCCATAGTGGGCGCTCCCGAATGGATTCGATACTAATGATAGTATAGAATGAATTTGAAGGTCAACAAAAATCACTATTAATAAGAATGTCTTGCTATTTAAAAACCTTCCCTTGCCAGGAAGATTTTAACGGAAATCTTTCTTTTTTTATGTAATTGAAAATCCGTATAACGGCTTTTCTCCACTGGAACTTCTTTATAATCAAGAAGATGCCCGTCCTCTTCGACAGCCTTTATCTTTCTCTTTTCCGGAAGAAGAACATGAAAAAAAACATCACCTCCGGCACAGCGGACATCCATTGAGATCCGGTCTCTCTCCTGTGTGTAGGTGTATCCGACAGACTTCCCCGAAGCCGCATAATTGACCTGCACCTCTGCCTTATTGACTCCTGCAGCCGCCCACCTGGGAGAGAGCCGCACAGTATTAAAGAGCTTCGAGTTGTCCTCTATCCCGCACAATCCTTCTACAAAAGCATACAGCATGGCGCTCGAACCCCAGGCATCTGCAGACGATGCCTCTGGACTGGTGCTCGCTTCTTTTGTGGAAGGGGACCCATCCGGAAAATACCACAGATAGCTTTCTCCTGAAGAGGATATCATATCAAAATATCTCTTTAGTATATCCACTCCGTAGCGTTCGAACCCATGCACAAAAGCTGCTCTGGAAAGCTCACCTCCTACCAGGGGCATGATCCCGCCGTTGACATAAGCCCCGGCTTTAAGCTTTGCATCACCGAACACACCATCGGGAAAAGGGGGGTCAATGGAAAACCATTCTGAAAAAGCGCTGGTCTGCCGGCGCCGCTTCATATATTCTTTTAGAATGGATACCGCCTTTTGGTGTTCTGCAGCTCCTCGGTTTATATCCATGGCATTGCTCAGGCTTAGCTGTCTGTTCTCGTCAACACCCTTTATTGTGACCGGTGTCAGCTTAACAAAATGGGTGTAGAACTTACCGTTCCAGCACAATTCGTTCATCTTTTTCCTGATCTGCCGCGCCCTTTGTTCCCACCTGTCTGCCTGTTTTTCTTTTCCCAAATAACGGCTGATAAAAGCCATGATGGAAAAGGCCTCGTAATAACCGCTGTTGTCTCCGTGCATGATACCCCAAAAAGTGCGGTCATTGATTTGAAACTGAAGCCAGTCATGCGCTCCTGCGGTATAGGCAAAATCCCAGGTATCTATAGTGTACGCCCTTTTTACAAGGTCATGTTCCTTATCCCAGCGCCACTTATGCCGGAGCACATAGGAAAGAGCTTTTTCCATGGAAGGATACATCTGTTCCAGCCACCTGTCGTCTCCGTCCGCCTGCCACGCCAAAAAGACCGCCTTTATGAACCGGTATTCCACATCTGCTTCCACAGGAACTCTTACGTATTTGGTCCAGTTTTCTTTCTCACACGGAAGTTTCTCCGGATAAACAGTGACATAGTCAAAAATACGGCCGCTTTTTGACTGGGTGTCAGAAAAATGCTGCACCGCGCTTTTGAGGTCTGTCTCAAAATATTTAACAGCTCTCAGTATGTCGCTGAAATCTCTGATCCAGAGGGAATGCGTGTCCGGGGTGCGGTATCCTGTTATTCCTTCTCCGTCAATCACCATTTTCATCCTTGCTTTATGTAAAAAAGAACGGATCAACGGATAGAATTCATCGAATTCCTTTTTTCCGGTTCTTACGTGTATCTCTTTTTTTTCCATAGCCCTTAACCTGACCTATTCATAAAGCTTATACCAAAGCCGCACCTTCCGGTCAATGGAATTTAAATTAATCTTGAGTATTCACAAGCCACAATTTTTTAACTTATGAAAATCAGGTGTGGCTGAGGCGACATTGAAGATTTAGCCTTCGGATGAGGCTTTTCGAGTGCACCCGGTGAAGCCGGGCGACGAGTATGTCTGACCCACGGACGGGGGGAGTTACGCAGGAGCCGAGAAAAACAAAGGAAAATGGCGTTAAAAATCTGAAGGGAGCACAAAGCACATCTGATTTTCATATCGATTCTTTTTTAAGAAAGATTCGACAACATCTTCTGTTTCTGGTAATAATGATTCTTGACCTGGATTATTCACGAGCCAAGGTTGCTGCAGATGCGAGGCACAGGGCATGAAGGTGTGGTCCTTCACTGCGAATGCCTTGTAACGAAGCAGATGCAGTAAGATGGGCTCGCCTCAAAGGTAAAAAAATGGCGATTAAAATGAAATTTAAAACAGACAAAAATATTTCAGTTGTCTTTTCTATCGAAAACAAGTATATCCTGGAAAGCATGGCAAAGAAATGATCATCGCCATTTTTTTATGAATAGGTCAGGTTAATAATGCATGTACTCGGCCTCCACATCATAGATATCTCACTCATTCTGCTGTATATAGTGGTCATTCTCTGGCTGGGTAAAAAAGCCGGGGAAGCCACAAAAAGCACCGGAGATTTCTATCTTGCGGGACGCAAGCTCGGCAAGTTCTATCAATTTTTCCTGAATTTTGGGAACTCAACAAATGCTGACCAGGCTGTGGCCGTATCAAGAGAAATCTACCGCCAGGGAATCGGCGGCATGTGGATACAGTATCTGGTCCTCTTTCTCACTCCCTTTTACTGGTTCACTACCTATTTTTTCCGCCGCATCAGGCTCACTACCATAGGAGACTTTTTCACTGAACGGTTCAAAAGCGAATTCCTTGGAGGAAGCTATGCTGTCTTTATTCTATTGATGGCTTTTCTCGGAGGCGGAGTCGGGTATATGGTAGCTGGCAAAACAATGATGGCCATGACACCCAAGCCCATAGAAAAATGCACCCGGGGCGAGCAGATAAGCATACAGGAGTTCAATGAGTACCAGAAATTGAAATCCGGATTAGATGAAGGACTCACTCCGGAAAATCAAGCAAGATATGAGGTTCTGAATGAAAAAAACAAACGGGGCGAGCTTCATTCGTTCGTATCCTATGTTGATCCGATTATCTTCTACTTTGCCTATGCCCTGATAGTGGGGATCTATACCATGCTCGGAGGATTCAGGGCCGCTGCCATCACAGATGCCCTGCAGGGAGTTCTGATCATAACGTTCTCTCTAATTCTGATACCTATCGGATTGAGCAAAATAGGTGGATTCTCAGGACTTCACGCCTCAGTACCGGATTATATGTTTGAGCTTTTCGGCTCTGTTACAATGAGTGAATATGCCTGGTATACGATCCTTGCCATGGTGCTGGCAAATCTGGTGTCGATCATTGCTGTTGCGCCGGGCATGGCCACAGCCGGATCCGCCAAAGATGAAAACACCGCACGGATGGGTATGATAGGGGGGATGTTTTTTAAAAGATTCATCATGATATTCTGGGCTCTGGCCGGACTCCTGGCCATCGGCCTTTTCGCAGGAAAGATCCATGACCCGGACCTTATATGGGGATTTATGACCAAAGAACTTCTTTTTCCAGGAGCTATAGGATTGATGCTCATCGGGATCCTGGCCGCAAATATGTCCACTCTGGACGCCAGCTCTGTCTCTTACGCAGCGCTTTTCATCCGGAATCTTTACAAGCCGCTGGCCCCTCATAAATCCGAGAAACACTATCTTGTCATCAGCAAGTTCTTCATCGCCTTTATTCTGCTGGGAAGCATCTGGGTGGCTCTGTTTGTAGATAATCTTCTGGTTCTTTTTAAGTATATGATATCCATCCCTGCCATATACGGAGCAGCCATATGGCTCGGATTCATATGGAGAAGGCTTTCCAAAACCGCAGTCATCATCCAAGTGTTTCTCTGTGTCGTCATATATGCGGTTCTTCCCAATCTCTTTCAATCCATGGACTGGGCCCGCCGCTGCGAGCCCTTTCTTAAAGAGACCAAAGCACAGGTTATAACGGTAAAAACCGCGGCTCTGATTGAGGATGTGGAAAAAGGACGGGCTGAAAAGGTCGGACAAAAAATATCAAAATCCCATTTCATTGAACCAACCGGGATCTTCTTTGAAGACATCGTTCGCTCGGACCCTAATGATCCTGACTCCCCCAAAATGGGCCTGGGCAGGTTTCATGCAGAGATCTGGATGATGAGTCTCTGCGGGATTAATTTCTCCCATTTCCGCAAAGCCCAATTAGTGGCTGTAAGGTTCTTTTTTGATGCGGCTTTTCCTTTTGTCCTTCTCTTTATTCTTTCTTTCCTGACGAAACCTGTTCCGTTAAAACATCTGAACCGCTTCTATGCCAGACTGCATACTCCGGTTCAAAAAACACCGGAACTGGATGAGAAGGCCGTGGAAGAGTCTTACAGAAATCCGGAAAAATTCGAAAAACAGAAAATATGGCCGGGATCAAACTGGGAGTTACTGAAATTCACAAAAACAGATTATTTGGGTTTTGGCGGAAGCTGGGTCCTGGTAGGAGTGATTATTTTTCTGCTGTGGCTCGTTATATCCATTGGATGATATCTAACCTGTGAATAACCCAGGTTGATTAAGAATAATTCAGGTAAGGAGATAGGAATATGGAGTTTCAAATCCCTGACAATATATCCGGAAGACTATCGCTTAAAGTCGAAAAAGAGCACACCGCCAAATTTTTAGGCTCGGGCAGTGTGGAGGTTCTGGCAACCCCGATGATGATCGCATTGATGGAAAACACAGCTCTTGAAGCAGTCCAGTCCTATTTGCCTGAAGGCTGGACGACCGTGGGCACCAAGGTGAATGTGGAACATCTCAGAGCGACTCCTTCAGGGGAAGAAGTCTATGCGGAAGCCCTGCTTCTGGATCAAAAAGGCCGCTCTCTTCTCTTTCAGGTCAATGCCTATGACAGCCGGGGAATCATCGGACAGGGCTCTCATAAAAGGCACATCATAAACGCGGAAAAATTCCTCTCCAAACTCAAACAGAAATAAAAGTAAATACTAATCCTCGTTACCTCGATACCATGCGTTTAAAATTAACAAGAGACAGCGACAGAATAACAATCGTGATCCCCGTCATGATCAACAAGTCTTTTGTAAAATAAGTGATATCATTTCCCTTTAAGAACAGCTCCCTGATGATCCGGATCAAATATCTGAGCGGATTGATATCCGCAAGCCAGCGGAAAGCCCGCGGTATATTCTCTATAGGAGTAAAAAGTCCGGAAAGCAGAAGAAAAGTAACCATTGAAAACCATGAGAAAAACAGCGCCTGCTGCTGGCTGGTGCACAGAGTTGATATGAGAAGAGAATAGGAAAGAGTGGCACATAAAAAAATCACGGCCGCAATGAAAAGATACAAAAGGCTTCCCCTTATGTGTATGCTAAAAACAAGAACGACCGCCACAATCCCGATCCCCATTTCTATAAGCCCCAACAAAGCCATAGGAAGTGCTTTCCCGGTAAAGATCTCCATAGGAGTAAGCCTGGAGATCAAAAGCGTGTCCATGGTCTGCTGTTCCTTTTCCCTAACAATACATATGGAAGTAAAAAACATGGAAATCATGGTGAGAAGAAGCGCCACGATCCCCGGCCCCATATAGTTGATGCTATCCAAATCAGGATTGAACCGGATGACTGTCTGGCTTTCCAATGGGAGCTCAAAACCTTTTTGCTTGATATCCGTCATTATATAATGCCTGACTATCCCGTTAAAATAGCCGGCTGCGATCCCGGCCGTATTGGCGTCAATGCCGTCCATAAGGATCTGTATTTCCGGGTAACGGATGTTTTTATTCCCTGCTTCAAAGCTGTCCCGCAAAACAATAATGGCTTTGGCCGTGCCTTTCTTGAAAATGGAAACCGCATCTTCCGGAGAACGAGAGACTTTCTTCACATCAAAGAGCGATGAATGATTGATGCGGTTCACTATTCTGTAGGCAGCCCTGCTCTCAGAAAGATTGACGACCTGAACAGGAATGTTCTTTACATCGGTCGTGACCACATAACCCAGGACAATAGTCTGAAGAATGGGAGCGATAAATATCAGAACAAGCATTTCCCTTTGTCTCAATATCTCTATCAGCTCTTTTTTAAAAAGATAGAAGACTCTCATTTCTGTGCCTTTCTCTGTTGACTGAATTTGACAGAGGCGATAACCAAAAACAACATACTAAAGCCCAAAAGCATCAAGCCTTGGAACATAAAATATTTTATGGCCGACCCTTTAAGGATAACACCCCTTATTACCTCCAGAAAATAAGTTGCCGGAACGATATAAGAAAAAGCCCTCAGTATATATGAGAGCGAATCAAGAGGGAAAATAAATCCTGAGAGAAGAATGGAAGGAAGCAGGGTTATAAGAAGCGCGGCGATCATCGCGACCTTCTGGGTCGATGCAATGGTAGAAATAGTAATGCCAAGGGAAAGTCCGGTCACAATGTAAAGAAGAGAAAAGACCAGCAGTATCAACAGGTTTCCCCTAAAAGGTATATGAAATATGGAGCGGGCAAATGTAAGGATCACAACCCCTTCCAGCAAAGCAATGAACACATAGGGAGTTGTCTTCCCGAGTATGATCTCATGGGATTTTAAGGGTGATATAAAGAGAAGTTCAATAGAGCCTGTTTCTTTCTCTCTGGCAACGCTCAATGAAGTTAACAGGGCGGATACCATGATCATTATCACGGCTACAAGCCCGGGAATGATATAAAAAGCGCTCTTATTCTCAGGATTAAAATACAGTTTTGTGCTTATTTGAAGAATGTCTTTTATATCCTTTATTTCTGAAATGAAATTAAAAACCAGCATTTCGTTATACTGATGGACTATGTTGGCGATGTTGGAATCACTTCCGTCTATGACGATTCCCAAATGAGATGTTTGGTTCTTTGTTATCCGGTCTGAGAAGTCATAAGGGATGATGATGTACTGTTTAATACTCCCTGACTTCAGCATTTCTTCAGAAATCTCCTCTGGACCTCGGCCACCCCTTCCTTGAACCATCTGGATGACAGAATAGTAACGATTATTAGAAAATTTCTGTACGAGTGACCTTGAAAGCTCGCTTCGGGAATAATCAATGATCACTGTCTCTATGTTCTTTAAGTCGAACGAAAGCGAGTATCCGAATATGAGGATCATGATGACAGGAAGCAAAAACAGGATGACCAGGCTTTTAGGATCTCTCAATATGTGATAAATCTCTTTCAGTATAACCGCTTTAGTTCGCTTCATGGCCTGTCACAGCTTCCCTGAAAAGCCTTTCCATGGATTCCGCCTTTTCCGCCCTCATCAATTCAGAGGGTTCTCCCTCAAGCGCGATCCTTCCATTATGTATGATAAGGATCCTGTCCGCATACTCTGCCTCATCCAGGTTATGAGTGGTTACAAGTATGGTCTTGCCTTTTTTCTTCAGGTCATAGATCTTTGCCCAGAACTCTCTTCTTACTTCCGGGTCCACTCCGGAAGTAGGCTCATCAAGAAGGATGATCTCCGGGTCTGAAATAAGGCATGAAAAAAGCGCCACCCGCTGTCTTATGCCCGGAGGAATGTCTCTGACTTTTTGAGTGAGTATTTCCCTTGGGATCTCCTTTGTTATCAATTCCTTTTTTTCTTTTATGGTCTTCCTGGAAACTCCTGAAACCCCTCCGCAAAATTCGATATTCTCATAGGCATTCAATAAAGGATAAAGGGAAAACTTCTGGGACATATAACCAATGGATTTCTTGATCTGTTTTAGATTTTTCGTCACATCATAACCCCTCACCCATACATTCCCGGATGTTATGCGCAGGAGTCCTGTCATCATTTTAATGGTCGTGGTCTTTCCCGCGCCGTTAGGCCCTAAAAAACCCAGGATCTCCCCCTGTTTTATGCGAAAGTCCACTGCATCCACAGCCGTGAAACGTCCAAACCTTTTCGTAAGCTGCCGGGCAACTACAATATCATTCTTTTCCAAATAGCTGCTGCTGGGATCAATCATCTCCCACACCTCTCTCATAATAAAGGTATATATCCTCCAGGGAAGGCTTCTCTTCCCTGATCTCATCAGCTTTGATAGTGGCTAAAAAATCAGAATCCCCTTTAAACAGGCATTTGATATAACGCCCTTTTACATAAAAATGAGCCCTGATTTCCTTTTTCGAATTAAGCTCATTGAGCGTTTCGAATATATTTCCTGCCGGAAGAATGCGAAACATTTTTTCCGGAAAATTGTCTTTGATCTCCTTTATGGCCCCCTGCTTGATGTTTTTTCCCTTCCTGATAAAAACGATAAAGTCTCCTTTTTCTGCTTCATCGAGATAGGGAGTGGCCATTACGATTGTTTTCCCTTCTTTTTTTAAATCATCCATTATTTTGAAAAATTCGATCCTGGAAAGGGGGTCGACCCCGGTGGTGGGCTCGTCTAAGATCAATATGTCCGGTGAAGACAGCAGGATTGTGGATAAGGCCAGTTTTTGCTTCATGCCGCCGGACAAAGCTCCGGCCCGCCTCTTTCTGAAGGGGAGCATCCCCGTTCTTTCCAGAAGACGGTTTTTCAGTTCTCTTTTCCTCCCGGGCTCTACCTTCTGGATATCCGCAAAAAAATCCATATTCTCTTCAACCGTAAGGTCCGTATAAAGCGAGAAACGCTCCGGCATATAACCCGTTATATCAGTCACCCTGGAAAAATTTCCATCGACAGGATTGTCTTTAACAAATATATCTCCTTTATCCTTTTTAATAAGACCCAGAATGATTTTAAATATCGTGGACTTCCCTGCTCCATCTGCACCCGCTATGATGGTGATCTTCCCGCTCAAGGCCGTGAAAGAGACCCTATCAACCGCTTTAATAGGGCCGAATGATTTGGAAAGGTCTCTAACAGAAAGCATGTCTACTCTTCAGATCCGTTGATGATGACCGTGACCGGCATCCCGAGTTTGAACTTATCCACGGACGACTTGATACCTATTTTGACTTTATAAAGAAGCGACTTTCGTTCTTTTTCAGAAATGATATATTTGGGAGAAAATTCAGCCTCTCTTCCAAAGTTGATGATCACACCTGTAAAGGGCGTCTGTTCGCCATCCAATAGAATGGAAACCTCCTGCCCGAGCAGGAGTCCGCTGATCTCTTTTTCTTCCAAGAACGTCTCAATAAAAAGGCTGTCCAGGTCAAGAATATCCGCCACTGCAGAACCCGGAAACACGGTCTCTCCCTGAGACACAAATCTCTCCAGGATGACCCCTGTGACAGGGGCTTTGACAATATGGTCCTGTATTTGAAGCATCAACTGTTCCTTTTGATTCTTTATGCTTTCGGATTGAATGGAAAGCTCGGATAAAGACTGATTCACTTCAAAGAGAGATGTTTTGACTTCTTCCAGTTTCAGCTCGGTCTTTCTCACTTCATCCTCTGAGATCGATTCTTTTTGGTTGAGCCTTTGAAATCTTTGAACCTGATTTTCCCAATAATCGAGATTCGATCCTAGAAAATCCTTTCTGTTCTCCAGTTTTCTTCTGCTGACCGGCAGCTGTTTTTCCTTGATATCCAAACCCTGCATCTGTGCCAATAGCTTTTCAGAATTGACTTCGACCAGGATATCTCCTTTGGTGGCCCTGACTCCCTCCTTAACGCTTACTTCATCCGCAGTCCCTCCAACAAGGGTCTTAACGGTTATGACATCGCCGTCAACAACTCCGGATGCTTTGATCGGCTCAGCTTCATTGTGTCTGCAGGAAGCTGAAACCAAAACAAGGATCAATCCCAATATAAAAATGCCTCTTCCTCTCATGATCCATACTCCTTTGTCCGACTTATTAAGGTGTTTATCTTTACATTGATCTTCTCTATCTGCAGCATAAGTTCCCTCTTCATGGACTCGTATTTCTTTTCCGATTGAAGCGCTGCCAGATAGTCCACATTAGGGATCTGCTTCTCCTCATAAAGCGCTCTTTTTAGTGCCGCATCTTCCTTAGAGTACGCTATCATATTTTCAATGTTTGCCTTCTTTTTATTCAATGATCTTTTGACTGAATAAAGCTGCTGCAGACTTTTTGTTATGTCCATTACAAAATCGTCTCTCTGGTTCTCTAGTTTTCGGATGGTGACATCTATGACATCTTTCTCTCTAGCACCCTTATTCCAATCAAAAACAGGCATGTTCAGCACCACTCCTCCCTGAAAATAGAGCGACCATTCCTTGGCAAAATAATCTATTCCCGGTTTTCCGTAATGCAGTTCTGCAAACCCGTTAATACTCGGGAAGTATTTTCCGGAAACGATCTTTTTTTGAAGTTCGAGCACCTTTTTCTGGTCCTGCATCGTCTTTAGAACAGGATGGTGGTTCTCAAAATAATCAAGTGCCTGCTCTTCACTCTGCTCTGCCTCTTTATGCACAGGTTCGATTTCCTCTGGATAATGACCACACAATCTGTGAAAATCGATACTGACCTTATCAAGAGCCTGGTTTAAATCATTGATATTCATATCTGCCTCTTCAAGACGTGATTTTGTCTCTAAAAGGTCTGTCTTTTTTACCAAACCTTCTGTGTACAGATCACTCAGCTTCTGACTGTGAAGCTCAAGGACTTTCCTCAGGCTCAAAACAGCCTTTTTCTGGCTAATGAGTATCTGATAGTCATAGAAAGAAGACTTGATGGTATCCACCAAAGAATCCCTTTGCAGTTCAGTCTGGTTGGCTTCCACAGCTTCCCGAACCTTCTCCATCTCCACCCTGCGGGAAAGGACCCCCCCGTTGAACAGAGGCTGACTTAAAGAAACGGAAAGGTCATAATTATGGTAAAGCCCTGCTTCAAAACTCTGTCCGGGCATTGAGGTCATCCCGGGTATGTCAACTCCTGGAAATTCAATGGTCATTGTATCGGATTTGTACAAATAGTACGCCTTTAGATCCAGGCTGAACAACCTGTCCTTCAAAGACTGTTCCACCCGCAGCGCTGCTTCTTTCTCCGAGAGAAACCGGTTTTTATACGAACCGCTTATCTTTAATCCGTTCTTAACTGCCTGTTCGAGACTTATTTTTTCCACCGCTTCCAGGGACAGAAATAAAAGAAGAAAAATTGATAAAAAAAGGAAAATTTTTTTCATTTTAGCATTCCTCTCTTTATGAGATTAACCACGCTTTTTATCCTATTTTCAATAAATTGATCATCTATGTTGACTTTTCTGTCCAAAACAGCCTCCACCATAGGAAGGCCAATGAAACAAAAAAGTGCCGGAGGCATTATGTTCAAGATAATATGAACCGGATCTGACTCAGAAATGATGCCCTTTTCATACCACTTATGAATCATTTCCTTTAGTATGATTTGGGGTTTGAAAGAGGTGTTTTGAAATATATCTGTTATGATCTTCGAAATATGGTCCGGATTCTGCACAAGATCATGAATAATGATCTTGGCTAAAAACTGCTTTTTACTGAAAAATCTTATATAGACTTCAGGAAGCACTTCGAACAACCTCTCAGGGTCATTCGTCTTCATTATGGATTTACCGACATCTTCCAATAGGCCTTTCAGGGAATCTTCTATGATCACCCGGTACAGTTTTTCCTTTGATGAGAAATAGTAAAAAATCATGGCTTTGTTGATACCCGCACCTTTGGCAATACGGCTGACACGGGCCCCCCAGAATCCACTTTTGGCAAATTCCTTTACAGCGCTTTTTAAAATCCTTTGCTGTGCTGAATCTTGTTTTTTGTTCATTTTAACCAACCGATTGGTTTAACCCTTTGGTTAAATCTACCATAAATTTTTTTATCCTGTCAAGTCATTTTTTTTGTTTCCAGAAAATTACTCTCTGTCCATCTCTGAGGCTTTGGTGGTGCGGTTCCTTCCCTGCTGTTTTGAATGATACAGGCTCCGGTCAGCCTTTTGTATGAACTTTTTATGATCCTCACATTCCGGACCACCCTGAATACTGGCGACTCCCAGGCTGATGGTCATTTCGATTTTAATCTCCTCTGAGACTATGGATGAGCGGGCTATTTCCTTGCGGATCCTTTCCGCCTGTTCCGAAGCTCCTTCTTCGTTCGTATTCCTCAGGATCATTACAAATTCCTCCCCGCCGTAGCGGGCTAAAACATCTTCTTTCCTGCACATCGACTTCAGTAATTCCGCTGTTTTTATGAGCACATAATCACCTGCCAGATGACCGTAGTTATCATTGATCTCCTTGAAATGGTCAATATCGATCATGACCAAAGACAGGGGGACTTCAAACCTCTTTGAGTGGCTCATTTCCTCTTTCAAACGCTCGATCAAGTATCTTTTATTATACGCTCCGGTAAGGGGATCGTGGACTCCCAGTTCATACAGCTCATCTATGGCGACCCTTTCGTCTTCATCAGCTAAGGAAAACTTGAAAATCGTTGTGGGACTCATATGGACCTTGTCGTTTTGTCTCAAAGTCCTTCGTTTGATTTTTTCTCCGTTCACAAATGTACCGTTCGTGCTTTTCAGATCTTCTATTACAGCCTTCTCATCGCCCCATTTCAGTTTCAGGTGTTTTCTTGAAACCCTGTTGTCTTTTATCACAATATCGCATTCCTGGCCTCTGCCTAATAATGTGACCCCTACGGAAAGAGGGAACAGCCGACCCAGCATGGGACCCGACAGAAAAAAAAGATAGGCTTTCTTAGGTTTTTTCTCTACCAAACCGGTTATGGATGTATTTGAGGTTTGATCATATCCCTCAGATTTAGCTTTTCTTTTTTTCTCATTCATGATTTTTAATACTACTTAAAAACAAACAGATACACAATATCTATTTGCTCATTCCTTCTGTTTCTTTAAAACCAAGTTTCCCCATTCATCGACCGCTGCCTTCCAATCCAGACCTAAAACAGTCGTCGACTCTCTCTCCTCTATAACTGCTGGCCCGTCAATATGATGCCCGTACAGTAATTTATCGCGGCTGTATATTTTGGTCTTCATTTGCTTGTCTTCAAACCACACGTTTCTGATCTCTTGCCGTTTCGGAATCCTTTCCTTTTTATATTTCCGCACTTGAATTAAAACAGGCTTTTTTCTCACTTCCACCGCTCTTATTCTTAAGTTGACGACCTGAATGTTCTCTTCAGGAGCTTTGTGTCCGTATATTTGTTCGTGCTTATCATGAAATGCCGATTTTATTTCATCCATGTCGGATTCCGATATCGGACAGACAGGCATATGTATGTTTAATTCATAGTTCTGTCTGAAAAGTCTCATATCCGCACTAACAAGGACATTTCTGTTGCGCTCCGGCACCTTCTTTCCCTCAAACCACATGTCAGCCTTTTTTTGCAGAGAAGAGATAGCCTTATTGATCTTTTGTGTATTTCCCTCTAATGCGACCATCACTGTTTCAACAAAATCCGTACTCATATCCGAAAACAGAAGGCCCAGACTGGAAAAAAGACCGGCCATTTGCGGGATGATGACCCTGGATATCAACATCTTTTCTGCCAGTTCGCAGGCATGAAGCGGACCCGCTCCTCCATACGCTATCAAAGTGAAATTCCTGGGGTCATAACCCCTTGAAATAGTCAAAAGCCGAAGAATACGGAGCATGCGGGCATTGGCGATCGCTATGATCCCTGATGCTGCCTCTTTCACACCCATCTTCAAAGGACCACACAACCTTCTTAAAACAGCGTTCTCTGCCAGAGCCTTCTCGATCTTTACTTCCCCGCCCAGGAAATTACTTTCTGAAAGCCTTCCAAGAATAAGATGTGCATCTGTCACAGTGGGTTCCTTCCCTTTTTTTCCATAACACGCCGGACCAGGAACAGCTCCGGCACTTTGAGGACCTACTTTAACATGGCCCCCTTTATCGATCCAGGCAATGCTTCCGGCCCCTGCTCCGCATTCCACAACATCTATCATCGGCGTTCTCACAGTATACCCGCTTCCCTTCTGTCTTCCGGAAAAATGAAGCTCTCCTCCCACTTCATATTCAGGAGTGCAGACAAGCTCATGGCCTAATATCATACCTGCCTTAGCCGTAGTCCCGCCCATATCAAACGAAATGACTTTATCCATTCCAAGCTTTTTAGAGAGGAACGAAGCACCGATCAGGCCTGCAGCAGGCCCGGATTCAATCAGGGTATGGGGCTGTTTCTCTGCCTGCTCAGGGGTTGATACTCCCCCTCCGGAATGCATGATGTTCAGATTTCCAAAGTTCCATCCTTGGTCGCACAGCTTCTTTTTTAGAGCTCTCAAATAGTTTTTAACTTTAGGCCCGACTGAGGCGGCAATGACCGTTGTGGAGGCCCGTTCATACTCGCGAAACTCTGGAGAAATCTCACTGGATAGGTACACAGGCTTGTTTCCCAGTATCTTTTTCGCCAGCTCCTTTATCTCGAGCTCATGTTTCGATTGAGTAAAAGAGAAAAGAAAAACCACTGCCAGAGCTTCGATCGCCCTGTCATTGAGTCTTTTTATTTTATTTCTCGCACTTTCTTTGTCTAAAGGGATTTGAACATCCGCTTCGGCTGTTATCCTTTCCTTGACCTCTTCTACAAGACACCTCGGAACCAGAGGTTTTTTCCGGTCCTTCATCAAATCGTATAAATCAGGACGCTGCTGCCTGCCGATTTCCAAAATATCCTTAAAGCCTTTTGTTACGATGAGTCCCACTTTGGAAGTCTTTCCTTCAAGCAGAGAATTTGTTACTATGGTAGTTCCGTGGGTGATCGTGCTTATGGAGGATATATCTCTGCCCGCGGACTCGACAGCTTTCATCAATCCTCTTATAAAGGCTCTTTCAGGATTATCCGGAGATGAGCGCACTTTGGATCTCCGAAATATTTCCATCTCCTCATCATAGATAATGATATCAGTGAATGTTCCTCCGGTATCCACAGCTGCTCTCATTTTTCCCTTCTCTTTTTTCTTTCCTTTTTCCTTAATTTTTCGGTCGCACAGCCGTCAATCTCCCCTTTTCCTGTGAGAACGACTCCGTATTCGGACTTTGCTTTCTCTCTTGTGATTTTTCCGTTCAGAAAATCGATCCGCACACATTCGAGGTCTCTGTCAAAAGGCGGGCCGCAGCCTCCGCCCCCTGCTGTCTGAAAGGTCAAAACATCACCTTTGTCAATTGATATTCCCGAAGATTTTGATTTTAATCTTTCCTCTCTTCCTGCCTTTCTGTAGAGAACAAAGCGCCCTTTTTCCCCCGGCTTCCCGCCAAAGAGCCCCCAGGGGGACACTTCATGTCTGTCTGAGTGCGCTGAAAATAACAGGGGGACTAATGCCCTGATGCCTTTCCGGATACCAAGGCCTCCTCTAAAACGGCCGGGGCCTCCTGAATCAGTAACCAGCTCATATGTGAGAACACGCAAAGGATATTCCATTTCCATGGCTTCTACAGGAAGATTAGAGGTGTTTGTTATGTTCACCTGAATCCCGTCCTGCCCGTCCTTAGTGTTCCGCGCACCCATGCCCCCGCCAAGCGCTTCAACGTAGACAAAATCTCTTCCTGACAGAGCTTTTGTTCCCCCGAATATAATGGCTGTGGTGGCACCGTTAGAAGCAGCCGTGACTTTTTTGGGCAATCTTTTTGAAAAAGCCCCCATTATGGCATCCACCACTCGTTGGGCTGTGTCTGTCCTTCCCCCAACCGCTGCCGGCTCAACAGCATTAACTAAAGTCCCTTTTGGAGCTTTGATCTTAACAGGTCTCATGAATCCATGATTCATGGGTATTTCAGGGCCAATTATGGCTTTTACGGAATAACAAACCGTTGCCAGCAGCGCCGGCCAGACCATGTTGATCCCTCCCGAAGCCTGGCTGTCTGTTCCTGAAAAATCAAATTCTATGGACGGTGTGGGCGTGTGTGCTATTCGAACAGCCACATGGATCTTGAGACGCTCTTTTTCCACTCCATCATCATCCATAACGTCCTCAAACGAACAAGAACCATGGGGGATCTTTCGTAAGGTTTTCTCCATCCATTTCTGACTGTACTGATAAATATCTTTAATCACGGTCCGGACTGTGTCTTTCCCATATGTTTCAACGACTTCTGCCAACCTTCTCTCCCCTAACTTCAATGAAGCAACCTGGGCTCTGAGGTCTCCTTCTCTTTCTTCTCTGTTCCTTACATTTGAAAGGATGGTGTTCCGCAGGTCTTTCTGTAAATTCCCTTTCCTAAAAAGTCTGGACGGAGGGATACGAATCCCTTCTTGATAAATCTCCGTGGCATCTCCGGCTGTTCCCGCTCCCGGAGTGCGTCCCCCCACATCTGTCCAGTGAGCTATATTTGCAGTGAATCCGATCAGGCTTCTGCTTATAAAAACCGGTTTGACCAAAGTCACATCAGGCAGATGTGACCCTCCTCCCAAATAGGGATCATTGGCAATCAAGATGTCACCCGGCCTGAATTCCCAATCACTTGAGTTTCTTCCGATTTTATCCATCAATCCCTGCATGGAACCGAGATGTATGGGAATGTTCTCGGCCAGAACAACAAGCTGCCCTTTTTTGTCAAAAATCGCGCAGGAACAGTCCTTTCTCTCTTTTATATTCGTTGAATAAGCAGATCTGATAAGAGATACGCTCATCTCTTCTGATATGGATTGAAACGCGTTTAGAATAACTTCGCTAAGGATCGGGTCACTGTTATTTTTCATGGGATCTGCCTGTTCATTTAATAACATATGCGAAATATAAGGTCAAAAAAAGAAGAAAACCTCATCCAAGAGCATTGATTTTTTTGACATAAATCCTCTCCTCTGATATAAGCATACCTGAATATGAAATATATTATTTCACAGGGGGAAAAAATGAAAAAAACATTTCTCATGCTGCCCCTGCTCCTCATTATCGGAGCTATGGCTACCGTTGACACATCCGCAAAGGAAAAATCACCGGAAAGCTCGAAAACAAGGGTCTATACCGGCGAAGAACTCCGGACCATTGCCTTTCCTGTGGGCGGAATAGGAACAGGTAATATCACAATAGGGGGGCGAGGAGACATCAGAGAAATGGAAATCTTCAACCGCCCGGCCAAAGGCATTTCTCCGAACCTGTCTTTTTTCTCCATATGGGTCGGTTGCGAAGGTAAACCTCCTGGCGCTAAGATACTCGAACGGGAGCTTTTCCCTCCCTATGTGGCATGGGGAGGCATACCGAGGACACAGCTTCCGGGAGTTTCCCGATTTGATGAAGTATCTTTCAGGGGTGAATATCCCTTTGCCTGGCTTGAATTCACAGATAAAGACATCCCGGTGAAAGTCATTCTGGAAACATACAATCCTTTCATTCCCCTGGACCCGGAGAGAAGCGGGATTCCGGGAGCTGTGTTTAACTGGAAGCTTAAAAACGATAAGGAAAGCACGGTGACTGTTTCCATAGCCTTCAGCATGCAGAATCTCATTAAAACACAGAATAAAGGCGGGATTGAAACATACGGAAAAAATCTCAATCAATATATTAAACATGACTCCTTCCGCGGAATCAAAATGAGTTCCAAGCGGGCGGATCCGGATTCTCTGGAATACGGGGACATCACATTCGGTACCACACGGGAAAAAACGGAGGTACAGACAAGATGGTACAGAGGAGGATGGTGGGATAACGCTCATGTTTTCTGGGATGATTTTTCCGATGACGGACAAATACAAGAAGTGAAAGACGCCCAGGAATCGGAGGAAGGGAGGAGCGACACAGCCTCTCTTCTTGTAAAGGTCGAACTCAAGCCCGGAGAGGAGAAGACAATCCCGTTTTATCTGACATGGTATTTCCCTAACAGGGACAATTACTGGAACCGGGAACAAGAGGTCAAAGGCAAAAGATTCCGGAACTATTACTCTACACAGTTCCGGGACTCTTTGGATGCAGCCTCCTATCTCATAACGAACATCTCGGAGCTTTATAAGGACACAAAGACCTTTCATGATATCCTGTTTTCCTCAACCTACCCCTCCTATGTCATAGATGCCGTCTCATCCCAAGCCTCCTCTCTCAAAACCAATCTTCTCATACGCACAGAAGAAGGAAAAGCTTTTGGTTTCGAAGGCCTTACGGACAACAGCGGATGCTGTCCCATGAACTGCACCCATGTATGGAACTATGAAAACACCATGGCCTATCTCTTCCCTTCCCTGGAGCGGAGCTTTAGAGAAACGGATTTCCTGCACAACACCTTTGGCAACGGCTATCAGGTCTTCAGAACCCTTATGCCTCTCGGGCCTTACTGGTGGAAATTCAAACCCTGTACAGACGGACAAATGGGCAATATCGTAAGGGTCTATCGCGAGTGGAAGCTCTCAGGAGACACAGATTGGCTTAAAAAGCTGTGGCCTCAGGTAAAAAAAGCACTTGAATTTGCGTGGAACGGAGTCGGAGAGGTCGAAGAAGGACTCAAATGGCAGCAGGAACTGCTTAAAATGCCGTGGGACCCTGACCGGGACGGAGTCATGGAAGCAGAGCAGCACAACACCTATGATATTGAATACTACGGGCCCAACACCATGACCGGCTCTCTGTATCTCGCAGCCCTTAAAGCATCCGCAGAAATGGCCGAAGCCTTAGGAGAAAAAAACAAGGCCCGTATGTACAGAAAACTTTTCGAGCAGGGCTCCAAAGTCTATGACAAGATGTTATGGAACGGCGAATACTATATCCAGAATGTGCATGTGCTGGAAGGATTGACCATTCCCGAACATCTCAAATCTCCAAAAGAACCCTATCCCAAGTATCAATACGGCTCTGGATGCCTTTCAGATCAATTGCTGGGCCAGTATCTGGCTTTTGTCACAAACCTGGGATATGTGCTGGAAAAATCTCATGTGGATACCGCTCTGGCATCTATATTCCGGTACAACTTTCTTGACGAGCTCAGCCATTTCTCAAATGTGCAGCGCGTGTATGCTCTGAATAATGAAGCTGGACTTCTGCTCTGTTCATGGCCTAAAGGAAACCGGCCGGCCCTTCCTTTTGTTTATTCGGATGAAGTCTGGACAGGGATCGAGTACCAGGTGGCTGCCTCCCTTATATATGCCGGACATATGGATGAAGGGTTGAAAATCGTCCGATCAACAAGGGACCGCTACCGGGGATTTAACCGAAATCCCTGGGATGAACTGGAATGCGGGCATCATTATGCAAGGGCCATGGCTTCCTGGGCTTTGCTGCTGTCTCTTTCCGGATTTCAGTATGACGGAGTGGATCATACACTTTCCTTCTTCCCGAAAATAAATGAAAACGATTTTTACACGTTCTGGTCCACCGGCAGGGGCTGGGGAAGCTGTGCTGTTGATCCCAAAAATGCTGTCCTCAACGTGGCGCTAGGAAGCCTGGAGCTGAAACAGCTGTCTTTTTCGTCCTCATACCCATGGAGAGCCCTAAAAACCTGCACCCTTGATTCCAGGCCCGTAAAGTGCCGGTTAGTATCAGATAACAACCAGCACAAGCTGGTCTTTGAAGGACCCGTGGAGATTCAAAAAGGACAAAGCCTGCAGTTCAGCTTTAACTGAAAGAGATGGAACCGGAATTTTATTAAACTACTGAAAAATCATTCCTTGAACAAAACAGGAAGGTCTGAATCGTGATTCTAAAAAAGGATAAACAGAAATTCCAGGAAAGGCTGCTGCATTGGTACAGCCGTAATCAAAGAAAACTCCCCTGGAGAGAAACCAAAGATCCGTATAAAATATGGGTTTCCGAAATCATGCTCCAGCAGACCACTGTCCAGACGGTAATCCCCTATTACCGAAAGTGGTTTACACTCTTTCCGGATATCAAAGCCCTGAGCCAGGCTCCTCTTCAAAAGGTTCTGAAAGCCTGGGAAGGATTGGGTTATTACCTAAGAGCCAAAAACCTTTGCCGCGCCTCGCAGATCATTATGGAAAAACACAAGGGTCGCATTCCGGAAACCTACCAGTCCCTGGGAAGTCTCCCCGGTTTTGGACCGTACACAACTGCGGCGGTCCTTAGTTTTGCTTTTAACAAGCCCTATCCGGTGATGGATGCTAACATCCGCCGCGTGCTCATGAGGCTGAAAGGGTTGAACCTGGAAGCCAATCCTTCTGTGGATAAAAATCTCAAACCATTTCTGCTCTCTCTGTTCCTTCCCGGCAAATCAAGCCTTTTCAATCAGGCTTTTATGGAACTGGGCGCCCTGGTCTGCCGGCCGCATAACCCATCCTGCCTTGTCTGCCCCTTTCAAGAATTCTGTCGTGCCTATCAAGAAGGTACCCAGGAAGTCATCCCCAAGCCTAAAAAAAGAAATTTTCACAAAATCGAAGCGGTCCTGGGAATCATCACGCAAAACGACCATTATCTGATCCAAAAAAGGCCTTCCCAGGGGCTTATGGCAGATCTATGGGAGTTTCCAGGGGGCAAAATAAATAGAGGAGAAACACCGGCTCAAGCCCTTAAAAGAGAAATCAAAGAGGAACTTGGCGTAGAGATAAAAAAAAAGAAATTTCTTACACGCGTAACGCACTCCTATACTCAATTCCGGGTTACTCTCCATGCCTTTCTCTGCACCCTCAAAGGAACACCCGATACACATATCCAAACGGTCAGATGGGTTACCCTTGAGGAGTTTGAAAATTATCCCTTTCCTTCCGGCTCAGTAAAAATCATTGAATTTCTCAGGAACAATCAAAAACGGATTTCATCAAATTGAACCGGTCAACTGGTCAAAAGGAAAGGGATTTGGTATTGACATCATAATTTTGTTCCATGTATTATCATTAGTGCAGCATCCGGACGATCAAAATGATTGAAGCCATCAAACCCTTGGGATTATACAAGGAAATTCACATAATTAATTGAGAAAGGAGTTTATCCATGAAATCTGTCTTGAGTGCCTTTTTTGGCATTATGATCCTTGTCTTTGGCCTGTTTGCAGCTGCTGATGTCATACAAACTCAGGAAAGTGATATTTGGGAGGGATTGGAAGCTGATCTGACAGCACTCAGTATCCGCAACGACATCCTGACACTCCGATTCAAAATCCGCAACAACGGTAGCGATTCACAAATAGTGGAGTTTTATTTCAAAGACTGCTATATCATCGATCCTGCCAATCAGAAGAAATATTTTCCCTTGAAAGACTCAGAGGGACAGTACATCGCCGGTCCCAAAGAAAAAGACTGGGAAGGCGGCCGGTACCATTTTTCGATCGACTCGGGCTCATCATCCGGCTTCTGGGTGAAATTCCCGGTTCCTGCTGACAATCCCGAAGCCATCGACATCAATATTCCCGGTTTTTTTCCGTTCGAAGAAGTGCCTCTGGATTGAGGACAAAATCCGAATCAAACTAAAAATGAGAGCTAAAACAATTTTATGTCTGCTTGCAGTCACTCTTCTGCTGCTCTGGACCGGGAAGGCATCTTCTTCCTTGGCTCTGGATGAAGAGGAAATCACCATACCTCCGGAAGCCCATCAGAAAGCCATGGAAGCCTTGAAAGTCCTGGGACCTGAGAGAGGAGCCCTTGACATTACACATAAAGTCCTGGCAATCGAAGGCATCACCAGGGGTCTGACAGCTCGAAGCGAGAAGATCCAGGCCGCTCTCAAAGAACTTGGAGCTGAAGAAACAGAAACCGATTACAGAATCGAACTTCCCGGCGATATACTCTTTGATTTTGACAAGTGGGCCATCCGCAAGGACGCTGAAAAGACGCTATCCAAAGTCGGAGAGGTCATCAGTGCTTATGAGCATTTGGTCAGCATAATCGGCCATACAGATTCCAAAGGGTCCGAATCTTACAACCTGGAATTATCAAAAAAGAGGGCTGAATCGGTCAAGCAATGGCTGATAGATCATGCAGGCATTGACTCGAAGAGAATTGAGACCTCGGGCAAGGGAGAAAGCGAACCTGTGTCTCCCAATACCAATCCTGACGGCTCTGACAATCCGGAAGGACGGCAGAAGAACCGGCGCGTTGAGATAAGGATCCGAAAAAACTAACCACTGAACAGAAAGCGTTCAGCGTTCATTTTCCGCTCTTTTTGCCCATCGGTAGTATTGGAGGAGCCTTTTCAAGAGCTTCTCCTTTCTTTCATTTGATTCTCTTATGAGTATTTTATCAAGCCAGTAAATAAGAGCGTCTTTCTCCATAGAGCTTTCCAGAATGTCCCTTATTTCATCAGAAACTTCAAAAGAAGAGAAATCTTTGATTTGATCCCATTTTTCAAGTGCTCGGTCATATTCCTTTTGATCCCAATAAAGCCTTCCCCAGGAATAAAGGGCTCTATCTTTATTCCGGTCTCCAGTTTCACAGATCATTCTGTATATATTCTCCTCTTCCTCAAAGTACTCTTTAACAATACTCATCTCTGTCTCATAACCTTTTTTAATCAAAACGGGAATCAGTGTCTCATACATCTCTTTGACTACATAAGCTTTTGCTTTTTTGTTAAAAGCATCTACTCTGTAGTATTTTTGCGAAACCAGCTCTTTGGCTTTTTCATAAGAACGGAATAGATATGTCAATCCCCTCCTCTCAAAATCATAAAAGGAAGCCAGAAAGAACATACATTCCACACCTGTCTGTGTCTGAGGAAATTGTTTCCAGTAATGGGCAAGATAGGTATCCATGGGTTTGTTGAAATAGAGTTCTTCAATAAAAGCAAACGCCCCGGTTATGTCATCGACCATTATGATGACATTGCTTTGATTGTTGTATATGAACTCCCGCAGTAATTGAGCCAGATTCCCTTTGTCAGGATGATACTGATCCAGATAATTCTGTTTGATATGAAAAAACTGCTGGTCTTCTTTGAGCTCCATCAAATCATCCAAAATCCTGTTTATGCTGCCAGAAGATATGTGCAAAACCTGTTTCCTCTCCCAGGATCCGGATAAAAGCGGGGGTAAAGTTGACAAATCCTCATAAAGATAAACCACCTGAAAATTAGGAGATAATCCCTTTGAAAATGAATCCATAACTCTTTTTCCATTCCTTCCTTCAAAGGGGGAGCTTTCTCCCAAACTCGGGAATCCCCGGGTTATAAAAAACAGCTCTGCTCCCTGGGCTAGAATATCTTCATAAGGGCTTTCCCTGAAATAATACTCTTCAGGAATGAATTTGACTCCTTCTTCCGTATCCACTTTAACCCTCTTTCCCCTTACGTGCATTTGTGTTCTCTCCATATCCTCAAACCTTCTTAAACGCTTAAGGGCGTTTATATCCTGTTGAGGAAGATAAAAGAAATTTGTGCTGCCATCTGAATAATTTTTTGAGCTGTAGATCGTTCCACCTGAATCCAGTCGAATGCCTTCTGCTTGTTTAAATAATTCTGATATATCTTTCTTGGTTAATCCCGAAGCCTTATAATCCCCGGCCGTATCTTCTGAAACCATATATCTTTTGATCATGTTTTTATAGAATTCTATTTTTTGTTTTTCGCTGAGATTTAAATCCGGGATCCGGACTCCTTCCAGTATGCTAAAAAATTCCTCATTGGAGAAAGCCGCCTGCGGATCCGTTTCCTTCATGTTCTGGTTTGGAAACATTTCTTCCTGGATCTCTGTCAAAGCTTTGATAAAGGCTTTGGTATCCTGAGGATTGATCTCCCTTGTTTTTATGGTGACCGGATGGATGACCACACAGACCAGGATAAGGATGAGGATATGAAAAACCAGGGAAACCAGAACAGAATACGAAAAATCCTCATTAATTTTTTTGAAGAAAGAAGCCCTTTCCATGTATTCCACAACCCCTTTTTTTTAATCTAAGACAATTCCTCTTTTTTTTCAACCAAAAAATGAACTCCAACTACCAGGACTTAAGATAAACTCCTTTTAAAAGAAACTTGACGCGCAGCCTTTGTCCTGGCTATGATTAAGAAAGGCTATTGGGTAGAGAAAATCACGAAAAAATCGCAATAAAGGAAAGGGCATAATGGCAAAAAAAATTCATTTATGTATCCATGCAAACAAACAAATTTTAACAAAGATTTTTACAGCTTTAGGCATTTTCTTTTTCATCATAAGCATGACAGGCTGTTCTGAGGGAGAAAAAGAGAATACCCTCTATGCTGAATTGGACAGCAGCCATTCTTTCCTTATCCTATTAACGGAAAAAGCCTCTGTGGAATATGAAGAGGCCTTCAAAGAAAGTCTCAAACTGCACCCGGACGCACGATCCGAAATCTTTAATCCCGAAGATTTATCTGCACTGGAGCCTGAGCTCAAAAAAATAGCCCCTTATTATATCCAGATATTCATTCTCCCAGAGGAGCTGGACGTAAACTTCGGATGGGAGTGGTTGACACTGTGTGCCCATCTGGATGAAGATCCTTTTGTGGATACAAGAACAGGCTTTATAACAGGCGCCTCGCCCGAGACTGCAGCTGATTTTGTAAAGAGAATCTCCAAAGCTGTCTCCGGAGAGCTTCTGATCCCCGCTAAGGCGATCGACAATCTCGGCCCTAATATGCAGGCTGGAGAAAATGCTTTCCATAAATTTTCTCATTCCAGCTTCGTTCCTGTTCTTGGAAAATTCATGAAATCAGAGAGCCTTTCCCACGGCACAGGTGGGATAAGTCATAAACATCTGGATTCAATGAAAGGAGCCGGTATTCTTCATTTCGGAGGGCATGGGCATCCGGGACAAATCGATAATGGGTTGACAGCTGCACAGATATTAGAAACTGATTTTTCTCCCTGTGTGTGCTTCAGCGGAGCCTGCTACACCGGAGTAATCGGAACTTATTTTGAAATGTTCGGACAAGGCGGCACAATCACGGAGAAAAAAGTCGAAAAGGATGGGTCTTTCTGTTTGAACCTCCTTCAAAAAAAT
>Ga0207752_1000095_pt1 | contig 37807 bp, 27 predicted proteins | sample Pon2CUnioCityCA_6_FD_187272 | JGI IMG/M metagenome (GOLD analysis project Ga0207752, IMG submission 187272) | Marine sediment microbial community from Union City, CA, USA - Pond 2C Sediment 2 (SPAdes) | ecosystem: Environmental > Aquatic > Marine > Intertidal zone > Salt pond sediment ... | reverse complement strand
AAATGCGACGTTGCTGTGTTCGCAGTGAACGACAGCCGCGTTCAATCCCTTCGGCCGGTTGCCGGCGATCAGACAATGCGAAAGCGTGGCGGTGGCATGTGAGCAGTGAATCACTCCGGCAGTAGCGTCCTTGCCTCCGGTGATGACAAACCCGACCAGCGCGCCGTTCGGGTCTTCGCCGCTGGAGAATCGCACAACAGGACCACTGGTTGCCGCCTCGATCACCGGCCAGCCGGTCGCATTGGAATCGTTCGGGTCTGCTCCGAGCAGTTGGATATGTTTGCCGAGAAAGTCAATGTTCTCGCGGTAGGTCCCCGGATGCACGAGAACAACGGCGCCGTTCGCCGCTACCTCTATAGCCTCCTGAATCCTGTCGAACGGATGCTCCGGCGTCCCATTTTCACATGGGTCGCCGGCGCTCGCATCGGCCGCGAGTGGATCATTTGGCGCGTCGTCATCGACGTGCAGAACACTGAGCACACTCTCGAAATTCGCCCGGACCTGCTGGTGCTGTTCGAGCACCAGGAAAACGCGATTCGCCTGGGTGCTCCACGTGCCGGAGAAACCCACGAAGACAAAGCAAGGGTCGGCCTCCGCTTCGAGGAACACGGTTTTGCCCTCATCCAGAATAATAAACAACCCCTCACCGGGTTGCACTACTGATCCTCCCGTGCCGGACGAAAGGGTCAGACGGAAGCCAAGGCGGTCGTGCTTGACATCAATGCCCGGGTTGTTGGCGATGATCTGCGGGATGTCGACGTCATAGGCGGCGTCGCTCAAGGGGTTCGCTCGCACCTCGAGCAGTTCAAGAGAGGTCAGCCCCACGAGGGCGGAGAGGCCGGTGATCCGGTTATCGTACAAAATGAGTTCCCGCAGGTTCGTGAGGCTGGACAACGGGGAAATATCGCTGACCCGATTGTTATCCAGATTCAGGTGATACAGCTTTGTCAGGCCGGACAGCGGCGATAGATCGCTGACCAAATTCCTGTGAAGGACCAGATGCTCCAAATTCGTCAGGGCCGACAGAACGGAGATATCGGTGAGCCAATTGAGTCGGAGCCACAGCGTTTGGAGGTTCGTGGCATACTGCAGGCCCGTCAATTCCGCGATTTCCAGAGAGCCCGCGCGCAGGGAAGTCAACCCCAGCATATCCGTGGGTGTCGGGTCCGAGACCCACAACTCCTCTTCCACCGCGGCTTTCAGATTCGGGTCCGCGAAATAGACCGGCTCTTCGGCCCACGTGAGGCCCGACAGGAAGATCGCCACCAACAATGGGGGCAATAGCCTGCTCATACACTCCTCCTCGCAACAGAGACTTCCATGTCAGGTAAAGACCCCTCCGGAACCCCGGATTATATCAGATGTCCCTCGAATCTCCAAGGGAATTTCAGGCATATCCAGCCTACGGGTGCTGAGTCACTCTTCCGCCGGCCTGGCGAAGTCGCCGCCCGGGGCTGTCTGTCCGGCTTGTCCGTCGCCACAACCGCCCTACGGCGACGGGTATGTCCTGCTGGCCCGGGTTGTGCCGCCGTAGGCGCCCATGTTGACTCGGCCACCGTTGGGGGCCGGCTCGGGCCCGACCGGACTGCTCGGAAAACCCGCGTCGATGCACGGGCTGGTGACTTCATCCTGGACCCATATCGTTGCGTCCGGGTCCCATCGACCGACCTGAGATCTCAGATGATAATCTCCCCCCATCAAGATGGCCTTGGGGTTCTCGGGGCCAGAGATTCGATCGGGATCATCCGGATCGATCCAGACGCCGGGACGCGCGAACAGCGGGTCTGTGTGGATGTTGCCCCAATCCGGCCACCAGTCCCGTACGCCGCAATACTGAATGTTGGGATCGCTCGTGCCTGTGGCGAGAATCTCATTGGCCATCCTGTCGTTCCAGAGAATCGAGTTGAGCACGGTCACATCGCTGTCGATGAGCATCAGGGCCGCGCCCTCCGGTCCGGTGCAGTTGTCGGCGATCGTGCAATTGCTCAGGACGGCCTGGCTGTTCTGACAGTGTATGGCGGCCCCGCCTGAGCCGGTCGAACGGTTGCCGACGATCAGGCAATGGGCGATCGTCGGACTGGCCCCGTCACACAGAATCGCTCCGGCCGAGGGGCCCTTGCCTTGCGTGATGACAAAGCCCGTGAGCGTGCAGTCCGGTTCTTCGCCGCCGTCGAAACGTACCACCGGGCCGGCGCCGGCGCCCTCGATCACGGGCCAGGATGAGCGGGTCGGATCGTTCGGGGCCCTGCCGATCAGGCGAACGTTCTTATACCGCACGTCGATGTTCTCGCGGTAGGTTCCGGGCCGAACGAGGATCGTGGCCCCTTCGCCGGCAACGTTGAGGGCCTCCTGAATGCGGTCGAAGGGATGCTCGGCCGTGCCGTTCTCGTTCGGGTCGCTCAGGGCCGCATCTCCAGGGCCGGGATCGTCCCAGGCATCATCGTCCACGTACAGCGTCTCGAGCACGCTCAGGAACGTCGCTTGCATCTGATAGTCCTGGACCATCGTGAAATAGACGGGGTTCAGCACCGTCGGATACGTCCCGCACCAGCCGGCGAATGCAAAGTAAGGATCCGGGTCCGCTTCGAGGCGGACCAAGGTATTGTACGCGTAGAGGAACTCGCCCTCCCCCGGATCGACGACCGAACCTCCCAAAGTCGAGGAAGTTGACAGGAGCCGACCTGCATGGAAATCGTGTTCGATGCTGATGCGCCGGTTGTTTGCAGCGATCAAGGGGATATGGACATCGTAGGCTTCCTGAGGCAAAGGGTTATCTTGCAGGTCAAGATATGTAAGTGATGTCAGCGCACATAACGGCGAGATGTCAGTGATCTCATTGCTCGCCAGATCCAATTCCCGCAGATTGCTCAGGCCGGACAGTGAGGAGATGTCGCCGATGTGGTTCGTATCCAAATCCAGAACACTCAACTCCATCATGCCGGATAACGGCGCGAGATCGCTGACGTCATTGCGCCAGAGGCAAAGCGTCGACACGTGGGGCAGTGAGGACAACGGCCCCAGATCGCTGATGTGATTGTCGCCAAGATCGATGTAGCGCAGATTCGTCAGGGCGGAAAGAGGTGAGATGTCGCTAATTTCATTGAAGCGAAGAGTCAGCGTGTCTAAATTGCTCAAACCGGATAACGGCGTGAGATCGCTGACCGCATTCTCGTGAAGATTCAAGTCTCTCAGGTTAGTGAGGCCGGACAGCGGCGACAGATCACTGACTACGCGGTTTTGCGAGATGTCCAGTAACTCCAAGTTCGTCAGAGCGGATAAGACCGACAGGTCGCTGACCCGATTCATGCGCAGATTCAGTGATTGCAGATTCGTTGCATATTCCAGGCCTGTGAGATCTGTAATTCCATTGTCCTGGGCGCCCCACTCCCGAAGGCAACTCAGTTCCGTCAAGTTGAGCATGTCTGTCAGCGTAGGATCCGATATCCACAGATGCTCCTCGACAGCCGCTTTGAGATTGGGGTCCGCGAAATAGACGGGGTCTTCGGCCCACGTGAGGGCCGGCAGGAAGATCACCACCAACAATGGGAGCAATGGCTTGCTCATACGCTCCTCCGCGAAACAGAAACCTCCCTGCCAGGCAAAGACTCCTCCGGAGTTCCGGATTATATCAGATATCCCCCGAATCTCCAAGGGAATTCCGGGCCTATCCAGATTGCGGGTGCTGAGACACTCCTCCGCCGGTCTGGGGCTGTCTGTCCGGCTTGTCCGTCGCCACAATCGCCCTATGGCGACGGGAGTGTCTTGCTGGCCTGGGGCGTGCCGCCATAGGCGCCCATGTTGATCCGCGCGCCGTTGGGGGCCGGCTCGGGCCCGACCGGACTGCGCGGAAGACCCGCGTCGATGCACGGGCTGGTGACTTCATCCTGGACCCATATCGTTGCGTCCGGGTCCCATCGACCGGCCTGGGACGTCAGATGATAGTCTCCGCCCATCAAGATGGCCTCGGGGTCTGCGGGGCCAGAGATTCGATCGGGGTTATCCGGATCGATCCAGACGCCGGGACACGCGAACAGCGGGTCTGTGTGGATGTTGCCCCAATCCGGCCACGAGTCCCGTACGCCGCAATACTGAATGTTGGGATCGCTCGTGCCTGTGGCGAGAATCTCATTGGCCATCCTGTCGTTCCAGAGAATCGAGTTCAGCACGGTCACATCGCTATCGATCAGCATCAGGACGGCGCCCTCCGGACCGGCGTAGTTGTCGGCGATCGTGCAATTGCTCAGGACGGCCTGACTGTTCTGACAGGATATGGCGGCCCCGACTGGCGAGGTCACGCGGTTACCCACGATCAGGCAATGGGCGATCGTCGGGCTGGCCTCATCACACAGAACCGCCCCGGCCGACGGGCCCCTGCCTCGCGTGATGACGAAGCCCATCAGCAGACAGTCCGACCCCTCGCCACGGCTGAAGGTCACGACCGGATCCGGCCCGGCCGCTTCAATCACCGGATAGGGAACTGGCGTCGTCGCCGGGTCTGTGCCCAACAGGGTGAGATTCTTGCCGAGCAGATCGAGATTCTCGCGATATGTGCCGGGCCGAACGACGATCGAAGCACCCTCAGGGCCGACCTCAATGGCCTCCTGAATCCGGTCGAAGGCATGTGCGACCGTTCCATTCTCGTTCGGATCGCTCATTTGGGGATCTCCCGGGCCGGGATCGTTCGGGGCGTCGTCGTCAACGTAGAGGATGTCCAACGTGCTCAGAAAATGCGCGCGAATCTCATGATCCTGTTCCATGGCAAGGAACGCGGGGTTTTGGCTGCCCGAGTACGTGCCCGACCATCCCACGAAGACGAAGCAGGGATCGGCCTGAGCCTCCAGCCAAAGAACTGCGCCTTCCTCGTATTGGAATGTGCCCGGGCCCGGCTCGACAACGTCTCCTCCAGCGGTGGAGGAAATCGCAACGCGTCGGGTTACACGGGGGTCGTGCCATACGGTGGCCCCCGGATTGTTGGCCGCAATTGCGGGAAGGTGGCTCTCGTAGGCCTCTGCGTTCAGTGGATTGGATCTGAGGTCAAGACTGCCCAGGGCCGTCAATGTGGTCAAGGGCGAGATATCGCTGATTTCATTGCCTTCGAGATCGAGGTCATACAGGCCGGTCAAACTGGACAGGACAGAGATATCGCGGATCCGGTTTTCGTCGAGGTTGAGAGTGGATAGCTGGCTCAGCCCGGACAGCGAGGAGATATCAGAGATGTCATTGTGATGGAGGTCCAGACTCGCCAGATTGCCCAGGCCGGAGACGAATGAGATATCGCTAATCTCGTTCCACGCCAGGTTCAGAACCTCCAAATCCGGCAGCCCGGACAGGATCGAAAAATCGCTGTTGTGGATGTGCATGAGATTGAGCGACTGTAGATTGACGGCATACTCGAGCCCTGTCAGGTCGGTGATCGTGCGAGAGTTTGCATCGAGGAAGGTCAATTTCAGCATATCGGTAGCGGTTGGGTCTGAGATCCCGAGTTCCCCCTCCACCGCGGCTTGGAGGTTTTCGCTGCCAAAATCGATGGGGTCTTCCGCTTGTGCCCGCGCCGACAAGCATAAGGACAACAGAAACAATGCCAGCACGGTCTTCATCAAGTTCCTCCTCCGGCCCGGCAGGGCCTCGATCCTCAGTTGTCCACTCGGGATTTGGCGGCTTGCACGGTGCCGCCGTAGGCCCCGATGTTGATGACGCCGCCGTTGGGGGCCGGCTCGTATCCGAGCGGACTGCTCGGATCCCCCACATCAATACAGGGGCTGGTCGCCTCGTCCGCGACCCAACCTCCGATCTGCGGATCCCATCGACCGGCCTGCGATTGTAGATGGTAGTCTCCCAGAATCCGGACAGTCCCGGGATCGTCCGCTCCGATGACGGCCTGAAGATCATTCGGATCGGCCCACGAACTGCGTTGGACGAACATGGGATCCGCATCGATATTGCCCACGTCGGGCCAGCCTCCCGCGATATCGGAATAGGTGATCGAGGGTTGGCTGTCACCTTCCAGACACACCTGTTCCGGCATGTTGCCCCAGAGGATCGACTGGGTCAATACGATGTCGCTGTTCCGGACGGCCAGGCCGGTGGCGTGATTGTCGGCGATGGTGCAACTGACCAGGATGGCGTGACTGTCGATGCAGACAACCGCCGCAAGGTTCGGATCGGGGATGCGATTGGCGACGATGAGACAGTTGACGAGACTGGGACTGCTCTGGCTGCAGAGCACGGCCGGAGCGGCTTGCGGTCGGGCCCGGGTAATGACCAGTCCCATCACCAGACAGTTGGGGTCTTCGTTCTGCGTGCACTGCAGGACCGGCCCGCTATCGCCGCCGTCGATGACCGGGTAGGCGGTAACATTGGGGTCCTCGGGGTCGAAACCCATCAGATAGAGGGATTTCCCCAGCAGATCGATGTTTTCGCGATAGGTTCCCGGCGAAATGCGAATGGTCGCATTCCGATCCGCGACCTCGATGGCTTCCTGGATACGGTCGAAGGGGTGTTGGACCGTTCCACTCTCATCGGGATCGCTGACAGCGGCGTCACCGGACCCCGGATCATTCGGAGCATCGTCGTCCACATAGAGGGTGCTCAGTCTACTGAGAAAATGCGCTGTCAGTGTGTACGGGGCATCCACCGTGACGGTTGCAAGCGGGTCACTAATGTCCGACAGCTTTCCCGCGTCAACTGCCGTACCCGTCCAGCCCTCGAAGAAGAACAGGTCGGCGTCGACGGACTCTGCCTGTAGGCTGACAGTCCTCTCGTCACTGTACGTGTAGGTGCCCTCCCCGGGGGATGCGACTGAGCCGCCTGGGGTCGACGACAAAACAAGCCTGTACGTCTGCCGTCGGGCGCCTGTCTCTGGTTGGCTATAGATGCTCGAGTTCAAACCTTCGCTGGTTATCGCCGTTTGGACCCAGTAGTCGTATTGCACTCCTGGTTCGGCCGTAGTGTCGTCGAATCTGGACGATGCCTGCCATTCGCTGACCGGCACCCTGTCCCCCCCATTCGATGGTGCGCGCGACACCAGGTAGTAGGTCGTATACAGGGGACCGTTACAGACGTCATCCCAGCTCACCTTTACCTTGTCGTCATAGATGGCGTCGGTAGCCCGCAGGCCGGTGGGAGGATCCGGATTGGGAGAATACTCCAGTTGCAGGCTCGCCCTGTACATCGCGTGCAGATCGCGACAGTACGCCTCCGCACCCAACTCACGGTTATCTTCCAGATCGAGGATCCGGAGACTACTGAGTCCGAGAAGCCCGGTGATGTCCACGATCTTGTTGGAGTACAGGTATAGCGTTCTAAGATTGGTCAATCCGCTCAGCGGTGAGACATCGACAATATCATTGACGCCGAGGTCGAGTGTGGTCAGGTTTGTCAGCCCGGATAGCGGCCCAAGATCGCTTACCTTGTTGAGACACACATCGAGCGTCTCCAAATTCGTCAATCCGGCGAGAGGAGAGACGTCGGTGACCACATTATGGCGAAGAATCAACGTGCGCAGATTGATCAGGCTTGAAAGCGCCGAGATGTCGCTCCTCCCCGTGCTGCGCAGGGAGAGACTCGTGAGACTGGTTATCGCCGACAAAGGAGCGACATCACTGATGGGATTGTCGTGGACATCCAGGAAATCGAGACGATCCAGGCACGACAAGGGAGAGACATCCATGATCTGGTTATTGTCGAGTATTATAGTCTCCAATCGACTCAGGCCACACAGTACGGATACGTCACTGATCTGGTTGTGGCGAAGGTTCAGGTATTCGAGATTCGTGGCATGGCCCAAGCCCGTCAGATCGCTGATTCCCCAGTTCCGGGCACTCAGGGAGGTCAATTGCAGCATGTCGCTTGGCGTCGGATCATAAATCCATAGGGCGTTCTCCACGGCGGTCTTCATATTGGGATCCGGAAAATGAACCGGATCCTCAGCCCATACATGAGCGATCAGAAACAGCGACAGCGCCAAGGCAGGCAACACTCTGCTCATCGACTCCTCCTCCACATGGGACATCACTCTGGAATAATGGCCACATCCCTAAAGGCTAATTATAACATCTTCTTCACCTATTTCAAGAGAATCCGCATTCCACTGAACCATCATCGCTCCCGGGGCTTCACACGACCGACAGCGAACATCCTACGGCGAGACGCTGTGGAGATCGCTCTTGCTGGCCTGGGTCGTGCCGCCGTAGGCGCCCATGTTGATGCGCTCCCCGTTGGGGGCCGGCTCAGATCCCACCGGGTTCGTGGGCAGGCCCGCGTCGATACATGGGCTGGCCACTTCATCCTGCGCCCAGTTCTGTGTCTCCGGGTCCCACCGGCCCGCCTGGGACATGAGATGATAGTCTCCGGCCAGCAAGATTGCCTTGGGATCTTCGGGGCCAGAGGTTTGATTGGGCTCATCCGGATTGATCCAGACACCGGGTCGCGCGAACAGCGGGGCTTTGTGGATGTTGCCCCAATCCGACCACCATCCGCGAACACCGCAATACTGGATGTTCGGATCGCTCGTGCCCACAACCAGAATCTCGTTGGCCATCCCGCCGTTCCAGAGGATCGAGTTCAGCACCGTCACATCGCTGTCGACGAGCATCAGGGCGGCGCCCTCCGGACCGGCGTAGTTGTCGGCGATTGTGCAGTTGGTCAGGACCGCCTGACTGTCCTGACACAATACAATGGCCCCGGCCGGGCCGGTCGCCCGGTTGCCGACGATCAGGCAATGCGCAATCGTCGGGCTGGCCTCGTCACACAGAATTGCCCCGGCCGTCCGCCCCTTGCCTTGCGTGATGATAAAGCCCATCAGCAGGCATGCCGGCCCCTCGCCGCCGGCGAAGCGTACCACCGGGCCGGCGCCCGCGCCTTCGATGACGGGCCAAGAGGCCCGATTGGGATCGTTCGGGTCCATCCCTATCAGTTGGAGGTTCTTGCCCAGAGGGTCGATGCTTTCGCGGTAGGTCCCGGCGTCAACGAGGATCGAGGCGCCTTCGGCCGCCACCTCGATGGCCTTGCCGATGCTATCGAACGGATGCTCGGCCGTGCCGTTCTCCCGCGGATCGCTCACCGAGGCGTCCCCGGGCCCCGGATCGCCGGCCGCATCATCATCCACGTGCAGGATGTCCAGCGTACTCAGGAACCTGGCATGAATCTGATAGTCCTGCTCCATCACGACCAGAAGGGGATTCTGCGCCGCGGAATAGGTGCCGGACCAACCGGCGAATGCAAAACCGGGATCGGCTTCGGCCGACACAGCGATGACTTCCATACATCCGAGTACAAACTCCCCTTCCCCCGGCTCCCTGACGGACCCTCCCGTGCCCGAAGAGATGGTCAGGCCGACTGTGATACACGGGGGATAGGTGAAGTCCACGCCCGGATTGTTGGCGAGGATCTGGGGAATGTAAATGTCGCACGCATCCTCGTTCAGCGGGTTACCCTGCAGTTCCAGACGCGAGAGGCTGGTCAAGCTACAGAGCGGAGAGATGTCGCTGATGCTGTTCCCGAAAAGGTCCACCCGCCGCAGATTGGCCAACCCGGATAGGGGCGAAATATCGCTGATCTGATTGTTACGAAGATCCAGGTATTCAAGCCCGCTGAGCGATGATAGCGGAGAGATATCGCTGATCTGATTTATCCGAATGATCACTGTGTGCAGGAGCGTCAGCCCGGCCACAGGAGATATATCGCTGATCTCGTTGTTATGAACGTCCAGGTGTTCCAGCTTGTCCAGCCCAGCCACAACCGAAATGTCGCCAATCTGATTGTTATTGAGAACGAGCGTCTCGAGGTTCGTCAAACCGGACAGGATTGAGATATCACCGATTCGGTTCGTGGTGAGCTCCAGCGATTCCAGGTTCGTTGCGTGCTCCAGGCCCGTCAAATCACCGATGCCCGCATTGTTCGCCGTCAGAGAGGTCAGGCCAAGCATGTCAGTGGCAGTGGGGTCTGAGATCCACAATGCCTCCTCGACAGCGGCTTTCAGATTCGGGTCCGCGAAATAGACGGGATCTTCGGCCCACGTGAGGGCCGGCAGGAAGATCGGCACCAACAATGGGAGCAATAACTTGCTCATACACTCCTCCGCGCAACAGAGACTTCCCTGTCAGGTGAAGGCCCCTCCGGAATCTTGGATTATATCAGATATCCCTCGAATCTCCAAGGAAATTGCAGGCCGATTCGGATTCGGTACGCGAAGCCCTCCTTTGGCGGTTCGATGGGGTCACCGCCTGGGCTGTCTGCCTGGCCTTTCACTCCGTACAACTGCCCTATGGCAACAGGGATGTCTTGCTGGCCTGGGTCGTGCCGCCGTAGGCGCCCATGTTGATCCGCTCCCCGTTGGGGGCCGGCTCAGATCCCACCGGGTTCGTGGGCAGGCCGGCGTCGATACAGGGGCTGGCCACTTTATCGTCGACCCAGTCTTGTGCCTTGGGACTCCAGCGGCCGGCCTGGGATTGCAGGTGATAGTCCCCATCCACCCAAATTGCCCCGGGGGAGTCGGGCCCGAGTACTTCGTTGGGATCATCCGGGTTCATCCAGAAGCCGCGCAGGGCGAAGAGCGGATCGGCGTCGAGGCTCCCTGCGTCCAGCCACCAGCCGCCGATGTCGCTGTGGGTGATCGAAAGGACACTGGTGTTGTCGGAATAGACGTCGCGGGGGGTGTTGCCCCAGAGAATCAAATTCGCTGCTGTTACGTCACTGTCGATCAGGTTCAGCGCAGCGCCCTGTGGTCCGGCGTAGTTGTCGGTGATGGTGCAGTTGGTAAGAACGGCGCTGCTGTTTCTGCAGTACACGGCCGCGCCGTTCGGGTCGGTCGAACGGTTGCCGACGATCAGGCAGTTGGCGAGGGTTGGACTGGCCTCTTCGCAGAGAATCGCCCCGGCCGGGCGGCCTTCGCCCCGCGTGATGACAAAGCCCTTCAGCAGACAGTCCGGCCCCTCACCACTGCTGAAGGTTACGACGGGCCCCGGCCCGGCCGCTTCAATCACCGGATAGGGGGCTGGGGTCGTCGCCGGGTCTGCGCCCAACAGGGTGAGATTCTTGCCGAGCAGGTCGATATTCTCGCGATATGTGCCGGGCTGAACGACGATCGAAGCACCCTCGGGGGCGACCTCAATGGCCTCCTGAATCCGGTCGAACGGATGCTCGGCGGTGCCATCCTCGTCCGGGTCGCTCAGGGTGGCGTCGCGGGGCCAGGGATCGCCGGGCGCATCATCGTCCACATGGAGTTCCTGCACCACGCTGCGGAAATCCGCCCGCATCTCATAGTCCCGGTCCATCGTGATGAACAGAGGGTTTTGCGTGCCGGAGAGCGTGCCGGACCAGCCAACGAAAACGAAGTCCGCCTCAGCAACGGCCTCAAGGCGAACGGAATCGTCGTCAGCGTATATGAACTCTCCTTCACCAGGACTCACGACCGAACCGCCGGCGCCGGAGGAGATCGACAGGTGGCGTTGCCCAACGGCTGGAGGATCGTACTTCAGGTAGATACCCGGGTTGTTCGCCGCGATCTGCGGCAGGTAGATGTCATAGGCCTCCTGGTTCAGCGGATTATCCGTCAAATCAAGACGTGAAAGGGATAGAAAATCGCCTATCGGAGAGATATCGCTGATCTGATTGTTCGAAAGGACAAGGGTGTCCAGGTTGCTCAGGCTCGCCAGAGGCGAAAGGTTGCTGATCTCGTTCTTGTGCGCATCCAGGTACTCGATATCGGTCAGGCCGGAAAGGGGCGACAGATCGCTGATCTCGTTGGAGCCGATGCGCAGGAACTTAAGCTTGCTCATGCCGCTCAGTGCTGAAATGCTGCCGATCTTATTGCTGTCGAGAGTGAGCGAATCCAGATTGGTCAAGCCGGACAGGGCCGAGATATCACTGATGAAGTTGATGCGAAGAATCAGCTCCTCCAGATTGCTCAATCCGCTCAGCGGCGAGACGTCGCTAATCTGGTTGTCATGCAGATTCAGGCTCGTCAGATGATCGAGCCCCGACAGGGGCGACAGGTCACTGACCTCGTTCGTATTCAGGGCCAGCGTCTCAAGATTGCTCATTCCCGACAGGGGCGACAGGCTGCTGATCCGATTGTGGCTCAGGTGCAGCGTATAGACGTTCTCGGCGTATTCCAGGCCCGACAGACTGGTGATTCCCTGCGAGTAGACGCTGAGATAGTCCAGGGCCAGCATGTCTGTGGGCGTGGGGTCTGAGACCCACAGTGCGGCCTCAACCGCGGCCTTCAGCTTGGCGTCCGCAAACACGACAGGGACTTCGGCCCGCGCTGGGTGCAGCACGACCGATAAGAGCACCGATACGAACAGAACTCTGCTTCTCATAACTCTCCTCCAGGCGCGACAGCCCCCCGCTTCAGAACACACGATGCATCGAACACGGCAGTACCATGGTCCCGATGGACTGTGCCGGAGGGCGCCGTTTACGGGTAGATCATATCATAAACGTGTGCCGAAAGCAAGGGCTGCGCTGTGGCGGGAATGCCCCGTACGAACGGCCCGCGATCACATCTTTGTGCTGCCGAGGTGCACGAGCAGGACCAGGAACCACGGTCCGACTCCGATATCCGCTACCAGAATATCACATAGAGAACGATGTAAGCGACGGCTACCACGCTCCACCACAAGACGAGGTTCTTGTACCACGGATGTCGGCCCGCTTTGTCGGATTCGAGCAGGAGGATCATCGACGGCTTCCAAATCCAGCGGTCGACGACTTCGGCCGGCAAGCCGGGCCGGCAGTAGGATGTTAGAATGTGGAACGCGATCACCGGGGCGAGGAGGATTCCCGCGAGGTTAAACGAGTTGATCTCCCAGGACAGCGTCTTCAGGATCGCCGGCAGAAGGGTCATCGGTATGCACAACAGCAGCGTGGCGGTGGCGGAGAAATTGTTCGAGCGGGGCCACAGGAGCGCGGAGACGAAGACCACAACAATCGGCACGGCCATGAAAAACCAGCATTCCTGGAAGTAGCCGAACAGGGTCTCCCACCGACCCACGACCGGAGTCCAGAGCACGCCGATCGCGAGAACGGCCACGGCGGTGAGCCGGCCGACCCTGACCATTTCCCGGTCACTGGCGGACGGTTTCCAGAGACGCTTGTAGAAGTCGATGGTGAGGATCGTCGAGCATGAGTTCGCCAACGAGTCGATCGTGGACATGATGGCCCCGATCAGTCCGGCGAAGATCAGCCCGCGGAGCCCATACCCCAACGGGCCAATCAGGTGGCTGACGACCTTCGGATACGCCTGGTCTGGATTTTCCAGATTCGGGAACAGCCGGAACGCGATCAGGCCCGGGAAGCAGACGGCCAGGGTCAGGAAGGTCCCGAGGAAGCCGGCGAAGATGATGCCCGCGCGGGCGTGCCATTCGGTCCGCGCCCCCAGGACCCTCTGGTTGATGTACTGGTTCGTCCCGTAGTACCACAAATTGGTGGAGGCCATCCCCACGAGGATGCCGGTCCACGGCAGTACGGGGTGGCTCGCGGACAGCATCAGGTGGGCCCGGTCGCCCGTGCCGCGCATCGCTTCCCATCCGCCCACCTCGTGCAGGCCCAGCCCGAAGACGAGCAGGCCCGCGCCGAGCAGCAGAATCGCCTGGAGCACGTCGGTCCAGACAACCGAGGCCAGACCGCCCGCCACGGTATAGGCGCCCGCCACGATGGCCAGGGCGATGATGGCGTACCAGAGGTTGACGCCGAAGATCGTGTGCAGGGCGAGACCGCCCGCAAAGAGGACGCCCGCGAGGTTGATGAAGGTGTACGACAGCAGGGTGATGACGGCGAAGGTGAATCGGCTGGACGGGCCGAAGCGGTGCTCCAGCCATTCGGGCATCGTGCTGATTCGCCGCCGGATGTAGAAGGGGACGAAGAACAGGATCATCACCGTCATGGCCGGGAAGACGCCCCATTCCCAGTTCGCCACCGCCAGCCCGTAGCGATAGGCGAACCCGACCTCGCCGATGAATTGCTCCGTTGAGATACTGGACGCGATCAGGGAGGCCCCGATCGCGAACCATGGGAGTCGCTTGCCGGCCAGGAAGTAGGACTGTGACGAGGTCTTTTCTCGACGCGCCACCCAGAACCCGATGCTCACCACAACGAGCATATAGAGGATGAACACGACGTAGTCGAGGGGGCTCAACTCCACGGGCACAACTCCCTTGTGAAGGCCCTTAATGGTTCGCCACGCCTACGATGGACGCGCGAAATCTCGTACGGCCGATTTGCCTTCACGATGATCCCCTTCTGCCGTTCCACATGGGGCGATCCACAACCACGGGGGTATCTTAACAGCACGCAGGCCGACCCACAATCGAAGAGGCTGAGCCGGTCGCCACTGCTTGTTCCGCCCCGCCGGGGCCTGACGATCCGGGCTCTATCGTCGCGGGCGGGTGAACTCGCGGTTTCCAGACCGTTTGTCTTGACTTGCCGGGCGGGAACGTCTATTCTGATGAAGGGCGGGATGGCTCGGACGCCGTGTAGCGTGTCGGGGAGCCCGAGGGATATGATATGCTTGGATTGGGAGGCGGTCCCAATGAGTGTATTCTCTCGCATATTAGCTCAACCAGTGGCGCCGGATGCCTTGTGGGCTGCGCTGGTGCTCCTGATCGTTCTCGGGATCCTGCACGCCGTGGAGAGCCGCCGGCGCAGAGCCCATGGCTCGTCCCGCGTCGTGCATTTCCTTCGCAAGGTCGCGCACAAGCATTCGAAGCCAAGCCTGTAAGGCGTCGTTGAAGGCGATGGGGAGGCAATCGCAGCCCGGCGATCCACCCTGAATCGGCATGGACGTGGCTGTTTCCCATCCGAAGAAGGCCCCGGAAAATGGGAGTGGTTTTGCCCAAGAACTTGTGGAACGGCCCGGTTTGTGGTAAAGTTCCTTCCTGACCACGGCAGATGGATAGGATCAACCGTGAATTGGCTCATCCGCCGCGTAGTGGGTGTGCATCTAAGGGGAGAGCCCCGATGCGTCGGACTTAGGCAGGCGGGTAGCCTACCGCAAATCCAAAGGAGGACCGCATGAGACGTTCAAGTCATTACCTGATTCTGTGCCTGTTGCTTCTGGCATCGGCCGCATCACAGGCGGACTTTCGGTTTGTCGCCTGGGCCGACAATCGGTCCGGCACAATCGACACCGTCCCGAGTACCGGTACGAACAGGGCACGCTTTCAGTGGATGCTGACCGAGATGAATCGGCTGATTGTGCAGCCGTCCGGCTCGATGGTGCCGATGTGGCACATTGTGCCCGGAGACTTTGACGAGACCGAGACGACCGAGGCGGACCTTTACCTCTCCGGGGTTCTTCCGTGGGCCTTTGCACCAGGCAATCACGATCTGACCGAATTGTGGAGGCCGAACACCTCCTGGGATCACGAAAACGCGCACTTCGTATTCCTCAATGAGTACTGTTGCGGAGACGGCAGAATCTGTGACCACGTGTACGACTGGCTGGTCGATGACCTCAACAGCAACACGCAACCGGCCATCTTCGTGGTGGGCCACGAGCCGGCCTTTCCGGAGAACGCCCACGTGGGCGACAGTCTGGATGCGGATCCGGAGGAAAGAGATCGCTTCTGGCAACTGCTCCGCGACCATGGCGTCGTGGCTTATATTTGCGGCCATACGCATTGGTTCAGCACCGAGACTGTGGACGGCGTCCTTCAGATTGATGTGGGCAACGCTGGTAACCCAGCTCATGGCGAACCCCACCAAACCTTTGTGGTCTTTGACGTGACGCCGGACTACGTCTATGTGGACGTATACTCGGGGAACGAGAACCAGCCTTATGGATGGACGGATGACCTGTTCGTCCTTCCGATTCCCGAACCCGTCTTCGAGGCCCACGCGCCGTCGCCCAGCAATGGCGCTGTCGACGTGCAGGTCGATACGGTCCTGAGTTGGGTCTCCGGAACCGGAGCAGTCAGTCACGATGTGTATTTGGGGACGAACGAGCTTGCTTTGGAGTTCATAGGGAATCAGGTGTCGACTCAGTTTGCGCCCACACTCGATTTCGGCATTTCCTATTTCTGGCGCATCGACGAGCGTTACACGGATGGAACGGTAGTACCGGGACAACAATGGACGTTCACAACAAGCCCGGCCACGATTGAGGTAAAGGCCACAGGTGAAACGCCCGTGGATGGGGACGTAAGCGGCAGCTATCTTGACACACATGCCAGTGACGGCGACTCCGAGGCCATCACAGAAGTCCTTAACGTTCCAAACAAGAATGGCTACAGCACCCTGGAGCACATCTGGACCTTCGACGTCCCGACGGGCTCGTTCATTGAGTTCCACATCGAGGCGTATCGCTCGACGAGCACCGACGGGGATGATTTCGATCTATCCTATTCTACGGACGGCTATACGTACGCCCCTATGCTGATGGTGACCGAGACGTATAGTACGGCGCAAAGCTTCATCCTTCCGCCTGACACAACCGGTCCCGTGTACATCAAGGCCACTGATACCGACCATACCAAGAAGAACCAGGATTTCGACACACTCTTCGTCGATTGCATGTGGATCGTCAGCTCGCAGATTCCTATCGTCGACTACAAGGCGAGCAATCCGAGTCCAGCCGACGGTGCCACAGGCGTTCTCACCAATATGACGCTTAGCTGGGAGGCCGGCGATGAGGCAACCGGTCATGATGTATACCTTGGAGTCGATCCGCTCTCATTAACGCAGGTCTCTGACAATCAGATAGAGACGTCATACACGCCAAGCGATTTGGCGGAGGGCACTGTCTACTACTGGCGGATCGATGAAGAAAGAGCGGGTGACATTGAGACTGGTGCGATCTGGAGCTTCACCACGTATGCTGACCCAGGCACGCCAACAACAATGAGTGCCGCCGTCGCGATCAGCACGGTGCGCCTGAATCCGCCCAACGAGAAGGGTTGCGCGGTCGTGACAGTTACGGACAACCTTGGCGATCCCGTGTATAACGCCATAGTAACAGGCCATTTCACAGGCGATTTCAGCGATGCTTGCGAGGGCATCACAGATCAGAACGGTCAAGTTGAGTTCATCACGGAGTCTGACATGAAGAAGCCCTCATTCGGGTTCGAGGTGAATTCGGTCGTCTACCCGGGCCTGAAGTGGCTCCAGTAAGGGGAGCCGCACGTGCGTAAGTAACCACGCCCGTCGGCTGTCAAGAATGCGAGTATCCGGGGCTGCAATGCGTGCCATTGCAGCCCCTTGCCGTTCCAGGTCGAGCCCTTCGGCCATCGGGTTCAGATCTGCCCGAATATCCGGCAGTGGCGCATGGCCTCGATATCAACGGGGATTTCGGGCATCGCTACCGCGAATCCGGCTTGCGAGGGGATTTAAGCTTCTTGCCTATTGCTCTTTCGGGGCGAGTCCGTACAATAACGGCCCGGGAATTCGTCAATCCGACATGCTCTGCGAATAGACTGTTCGCAGGCAAGGTGGTGAAAAGACGGGCAGCTAAGGAGTGCCCGGCCACGTCCCGAGAAAGACGTAGGTACGTGGCATCAAGGATCGGAGGAGACAAGTATGTGCAACGGATTGTCAGCGTCATGTCACTGCCGCGGGAATCGACCTGCCGGCTTATCCATGAGATTTGTCGTGCTGTGCCTGATCGCGATTGCACCGGTGCGACTGTGCTGCGCCCAGCCGGGCTCGGTCGTCGCCTGGGGCAATTCCCTCGGACAATCCCGCGTGATGCCGGGCGAAGAGTACATGGATATATGTGCCGGCGGGTACCACAGCCTGGCCATCACCGCCGACGGCACGCTCGTGGCCTGGGGCGAGAACACGTACGGGCAGTGCAACGTGCCCCGAGGGAGGGATTTCGTCGCCGTCGCCGCAGGGCAGTACCACAGCCTGGCCCTGAAGTCCGATGGCTCGGTCGTGGCCTGGGGCGACAACTCGCGGGGGCAGTGCAACGTGCCGAGCGGCGGCAGGTTCCTGGCGATTGCCGCCGGAGATTGGCACAGCTTGGCCATTCGATCGGATGGCTCGCTGGCGGCCTGGGGCTGGAGCGGTCACAGGCAGTGCGACGTCCCGTCCGGCAAGGGTTATGCCGAGATTTCCGCAGGTCACTATCACAGTCTGGCTCTCAAGACGGATCGGTCGATTGTCGCCTGGGGCGCCACCGGCGACGGCCAGTGCGACGTCCCGTCCGGCCACGATTTTGTCCGCGTGGCGGCCGGCTCCATGCACAGTATCGCTTTGCGGTCCGACGGCACGCTCGCCGCGTGGGGCCGCAACAGCGAGGGCCAGTGCGATGCCCCGGAAGGAGCGGATTTCGTATCCATCTCGGCGGGCTCACTGCACAACCTCGCGCTGCGACGGGACGGGCGTCTTGTGGCCTGGGGAACGAACACCGATGCCCAGTGCGACTCGCCATCGGAGGGGTATTACGTCGCGGTGGCGGCCGGCGCGTTTCATAGTCTCGCAATCCGGGACAGCCGCGCGCCAAGGCCCGGCGGGATTCGCCCGGAAATCGTACCCGCTCCCGCGCCGGCGGTGACGAAAGCTAACGTCGCGGTTGATCAGGGCGGCCCGGCCGAGGAGGGCAAGGTTATGCCCGCACCGCTGCCTCAGCCCAAGACCTCTCCGACTGCCGAGCCGACCCCCGTCGCAGGCAGCCCGATGACTGCCGAAATCAAGGCGCCGCCGGCCGCGGAACCGAGCCGAACGGCCGGCCCACCCGAAACGACCGAGAAGAGCGAGACAGCCCCTGCTGCGCCGCAACGTCAGAACACGACCGACCCGAACATAGCCTTGAACCTGACCGACTTCTTCCGCGAGAGCATTGCCGCCGATGCCTACGTGGGGGCCGATGCAAACGCCGTGCCCGTGTATCACTTCACCTCGGTTCCCCCCTCCCGACACTTCTGTACGATCAGCAAGGCGGAAAAGTACAAGTTGATCGACGGCCACCCCGATACCTGGACATACGAAGGGATCGCATTCTTCGCCTATCCCCCGGGCCGGCAGCCCGCAGGGGCTCGACCCGTACACCGCTTCTGGTCGGACAGCCTGGGCCGGCACTTCTATACGATGAACGAAACCGAAAGGGAGACGCTCGTCAGCAAGTTTGCAAATCTCTGGAAGTACGAGGGCATTGCATGGTATGCCCCCCCGGCCAAGCCGCCCGAAAAGACGGAAGCCGGCGGATAGCCGATACGCCAAGACACTCGGCGTCAACGCCTTCCCGGCGGAACCGGCTTCCTCGCTGCCGATCGCAATCTTCATCCGATACCTGCGGTTTCCGTTGGAGTGTGCCCCTCTTCGCGAGAAACGCAAGGACAATCGTGACCGTTCGGGGCGCAGTCGAGCGTTCCTGCGAGAAGACAGGAACAGGCGGATACTGCTTTGATTTGCACGCGCTTGCGCGTATAATCGCCACCGGTATTGTTCCTGGAGGTATCCGTGGGTTATTTTCGTGACAATGTGGAAGGGGCGGCGGGGTATACGCCGGGGTTTCAGCCGCGGGCGACGGACGTGGTGAAGCTCAACACGAACGAGAATCCGTATCCGCCGTCGCCGGAGGTGATGAAGACGCTGGCCCAGATCAAGCCGGAGCAGCTTCGACGCTATCCTGATCCCCTGGGAAACACCTTTCGTGAGGCGGCGGCGGAGATCAACGGCGTCGAGCCGGCCAATATCATGTGCTGCAACGGCGGCGACGATCTGCTGTCCATCGCGATTCGGGCCTTCTGTGACGAGCGGCGGCCGATGGCGTACCCCGTGCCGACGTATTCGCTGTATCCGGTCCTCGCCCGCCTGCAAGACTGCGAAACGATCGAGATCCCGTTCGACGAGGAGTTCAACCTTCCGGCCAGGCTGGCGAGCACCGGGGCGGCCCTGACGATCGTGTGCAATCCGAACGCCCCGACCGGCTCCTTCATCCGCATTGAGGAGTTGGCCTCGCTGGCCGCCGAATTGCCCGGCGTGCTGCTCATCGACGAGGCATACGTGGATTTCGCCGAGCAGAATTGCGCCTCGCTGGTCAAGGATTTCGACAACATCATCGTGCTTCGCTCGCTGAGCAAGGGGTACTCCTTAGCCGGATTGCGATTCGGGTACGCCATCGCGGACAAAGACCTGATCGCCGGGCTGCTCAAGGTCAAGGATTCGTATAACGTCGATGCCCTGGCCATCGCTCTGGCGACCGCCGCCATCCGGGACCAGGCGTACTTTCGCCGGAACATCGAAAAGGTCAAGCAGGAGCGGACGGCCCTGAGCGCCCAGTTGCGGGCGGCCGGTTTCGCCGTGCCGGAAAGCCATGCCAATTTCGTTCTGGCGCAGACGAAGAACGCCTCGGCCGGCGAGATCCATGAAAGGTTGGCGCAGCGGAACATCTTCGTGAGATACTTCAACGTCCCCGGCCTGAACGACAGGCTGCGAATCAGTATCGGCACACAGGAGCAAAGTAAGAGGCTGATGGCCGCTCTTCGGGAGATCATCGCACAATAGGACCTGCTTATGGAAACGAGGACCGCACAGATTCACCGTCAGACCAAGGAGACCGACATCGTTTGCGAGCTCAACCTCGACGGGGTCGGCCAATATGAGATCGACACGGGCGCAGGCTTTCTGGACCACATGCTCACGCACGTGAGCAAGCATGGCAAGATCGACCTGACGGTCACGGCCAAGGGCGATCTGCACATCGACCCGCACCATACGACGGAAGATATCGGGATTTGTCTGGGCGAATGTCTGCTCTCGGCGCTGGGCGACAAGAAAGGCATCGCCCGCTACGGCTATAGCTCGGTGCCGATGGAGGACGCCCTGGCGAATGTCTCACTGGACCTGTCCGGCCGGCCGGCCTGCGTCTACAACGCCGAGTACCGCTCGAGCAAGATCGGCGATTTCGACGTCGAGTGCGTCGAAGAGTTCCTGCGGGCGTTCTCGAACAGCGGCAAGTTCAACCTGCACGTGAATGTCCCCTACGGCACGAACAGCCACCATATCGCCGAGGCGATCTTCAAGGCCCTCGGCCAAGCAATCGCGACGGCGATTCGGATCGTCGGTACGGAGATTCCGAGCACGAAGGGGCAGTTGTGATCGAGGAACCCAAGCCAGCGGACTATCGCGTCGGCATCGGCACCGACATCCATCGGGTCGTCGAGGGCCGGAGGCTGATGCTGGGCGGGGTCTACATCCCCTACCCGGCCGGCCTGCTCGGCCATAGCGATGGCGACGTCGCCCTCCACGCCGTCGTCGACGCCCTGCTCGGCGCCGCCGGCATGGGCGACATCGGGACCCTGTTCCCCGACACGAGCGTCCAGTGGAAGGACGCCGACAGCAAGATCTTCCTGTACGCCGTCAAAGAGGAGCTCGACAAGAAACAGTGGGAGGTGGTGAACGTGGATCTGACCATCCACGCCGAGGCCCCCAAGCTGGGTCCGGTGAAGGGCCAGATCCGCCGGTGCATTGCGGGCCTGCTCGGCATGGACTTCGCGGCCGTCAACGTCAAAGCGAAGACCAACGAGGGACTCGGCGAGATCGGCGCCGGCGAAGCCATGGCCGCCACCGCCATCGCCCTGCTCCGAAAGAAACCGCGCAGGACGCTCTGACACGACCGATGCTCCCCGCACGATGGTTGACCGGCTCCGGTCCTTTCGGTAGAATGCCTCCATGTTAACAGATGCAATGGAGCTCTCAGGTGAGTCGAGAGATCAGATCGTCGAAGCGCTGAAGTCGTTGCACACAGAGAGGGTAATCCAGACTGAAAACAGAAGGACCCGCCTGCGATGATGGCACTGCGCGACCAAGAAACGGCACTCGAATTCAAGCGGCGTGCCGCCGCTTTGGCGCCGATCCATCAGTTTTGTGTGTTCGGATCGAGGGCCAGGGGTGATGCAACCGTTGGCTCGGATCTCGACGTCTTCCTCGTGGTGGACGATATCGATGCAGACCTTCGCGAGAAGATCTCAGAGGTTGCCTGGGAAGTTGGATTTGAGCACGACGTCGTGCTGTCGACCTTTGTCGTTACCATTGAGCAGTTAGAGCACGGTCCGATGGGAGTCAGTCCGATCATCCACCAGATCGAGAGAGAAGGTATCCGGCTATGATCGACGAGCGGCTCAGGGAGCTTGTCAAGTTGAGGATGCAGCAGGCTGGAGAGACGCTGCACGAGGCCCAAATCCTCATCGCCGAGCATGCAGGCCGAGGTGCGATCAACCGGGCTTATTACGCCATGTTCCATGCCGCCCTCGCCATCCTCGCGACCAAGGGCCTCGGCTCCTCGAAGCATAGCGGGGTGATTTCTCTCTTCGACCGCGAGTTCGTGAAGCCCGGCGATCTGCCGAAGGAGTTGTCCCGGTCACTGCACATGGCGTTCGAACATCGACAGCGGGCGGATTACGGCGAGCTCATCCAAATAAACGAGCCGACGGCAACGCGGGTAATACAGGAGGCCGATACGTTCATCCAGAACATCCGGGCTTATATGGAAGCCAGAGGCTTTCTTTCTTCGGACTAAACCCCCAGATCGACGGCGACGATTAGACAGGTATCGAAGAGGATCATATGGCACTGCAACTGCACAACAGTCTGACCCGACGAACGGAAGAATTCAAGCCTCTCGAGGCCGGCCGGGTGGGCATCTACGTCTGCGGGCCGACCGTTTACGGGCACGCGCATCTCGGCCACGCCAAGAGCTACGTCAGCTTCGACGTGCTCGTACGCTACCTGCGATACCTCGGCTACAACGTCACGTACGTGCAGAACATCACGGATGTGGGGCACCTGACGGACGATGCAGACGAGGGCGAAGACAAGATCGCCAAGGCCGCTCGCACCGAGCGCAAGAACCCGATGGCCCTGGCCGAGTCCTACACGCGCAGCTACTTCGAGGACATGGACCAGCTCAACTGCGTCCGGCCCGATATCAGCCCGCGGGCCAGCGGTCACATCGTCGAGCAGATCGAGCTGGTCAAGACCCTCCTGGAGAAAGGCTTCGCTTACGAGGTGAACGGCTCGGTCTATTTCGACGTCGCGAAGTTCAAAGACTACGGCAAACTCTCCGGCCGCAACATCGAAGAGATGGTTGCCGGCGCGCGCGTCGAGCCTTCGCCCGACAAGAGAAATCCCGTCGATTTCGCCATCTGGAAGAAGGCCGAGCCGAACCACATCATGCAGTGGCCCTGTCCCTGGGGCATGGGCTATCCGGGCTGGCACCTGGAGTGCTCGGTGATGGCCATGAAGTACCTCGGCAAGACCATCGACATTCACGGCGGCGGGCTCGAGAACCAGTTCCCCCACCATGAGTGCGAGATCGCCCAGTCCGAGGCGGCCAACGGCGTCCCGTTCGTCCGCTACTGGATCCACAACAACATGGTCACCGTGGACGGCCAGAAGATGGGTAAGAGCCTGGGCAACTTCATCACGCTCAAGCAGGCCTTCACGGGCGATCACGAGCGGCTCAACCAGACCTATGAGCCGTTGGCGATTCGGCAGCTCATTCTGAACAGCCATTACCGCAGCCCGCTGGACTTCTCCGACGCCGCGTTGTACGCCGCCCACAGCGGTCACCAGAAGATCAGCGAGGCCGTCCGGGCCCTGCGAAAACGCATCGACGACGCCCCTGAGGGCGAGCCAGACGGCGACATCGCCAAGCAACTCGGAGAGGCCAAGGCGAAGTTCGAAGAGGCGATGAACGACGATTTGAACACGGCGGTGGCCTTGTCCGTGCTCTTCGACCTGGTCCGCCTCACGAACAAGCTGCTCGAAGACAGCAAGGCCACGCGAGGGACGCTCGCCGCGGTCGATGAAAGCTTCATGCGACTGGGCGGCGACGTCCTCGGGATCGTGAAGCAGCAGTACGCCGAGGCGGGCGGCGCAAATGAACAGGCGGTGGACAAGCTTGTCGGCATTCTCATCGCGCAGCGGGCGGAGGCTCGCAAGGCCAAGGACTTCGCGCGGGCCGACGCCATCCGGGCGCAGCTCGACGAAGGCGGCATCATCCTGGAAGACGGGCCGCAAGGCACGCAGTGGAGGTGGAAGTGAAAATCCTCGGCATCGATCCGGGTCTGCAGGTCTGTGGCTACGCCTGCCTGGAAATCGACGGGGGGCACGAAGCCATCGTCGAGGCCGGCGTTTTCAAGACTACCGCCGGGACACCTCTGGAGGCCAAGCTGGTCCAGATCGCCGAGGATATCGAGACGCTGCTGGAGCGATTTCGCCCGGATATCGTGGCGGTCGAGCAGCTCTATTCGCACTACGCCCACCCGCGGACGGCGATCTTGATGGGCCATGCCCGCGGCGTTATATTGCAGGCGTGCGCGCGGGCGCGTATCGAGGTAAAGAGCTTCGCCGCCACGCGGATCAAGAAATCGATCACCGGCAACGGCCGCGCATCGAAGGAGCAGATGCAAAGAACGATGCAAACGATTCTCGGCCTGCCGGAACTGCCCAATCCGCCCGACGTGGCCGACGCCATGGCCGCCGCGATGTGTTGCGCGAACTCAGTAAACAGGGTTGTGGCTACGTGAACTTATGATCGCAGGAATCGAAGGAAAACTCGTTCAGCTCGGTACGGAGACGGCCCTCGTGCAAGTCGGCCCGGTCACGTATGAAGTCATGCTGCCCGGCTATTGTATCAGCGCCCTATCCGGCCTGATTGGCTCGGAAATCACGCTGTTCACGATGGAATACTATGAAGGCAGTCTCGGCGGCGGGAACCTCATCCCGCGGATGATCGGCTTTCTGGACCCGGCCGAACGCGAGTTCTTCACCACGTTCACCAGCGTCAAGGGCATGGGCATCCGCAAGGGCCTGCGCGCGTTGAGCATTCCCATCGCGGACATCGCCGCGGCGGTGGAAGCGGGCGATGAGAAGAGGCTGATGTCCCTGCCCGGCATCGGGCGGCGCATGGCCCAGGTGATCGTCGCGGAATTGAAGGGCAAGCTCGAGGCGTTCGCCTTCGGGGCCGAGCCGGCCAGGACGGCCCCCACCCAACTCAAGCCTTTTCAGGCGGAGGCGCTCGAAATTCTCATCGCCTGGGGCGAGAAGCGCAACGAAGTCACGGAGCTGATCGAGCTGGCCGGCCAGAAGCATCCCGAGATCCAAACGGCCGAGGCCCTCGTGCCACTCGTCTACCGCCTCAAACAGGGCGTCGAAGTCTGATCCCAGACTGCTCTTGACCACTTCGGACCGGCCTGGGTATCCTATTGGCGGAAGTTCGTGACACGGCCAATGGGCGTTTCGCCATGTCACTGCCGTTTGGCAAATGGGCATTTCGTTATGGCAAAGGAGGTCGTTATGTGCGCGATGAGAATTGCAGCAGTCCTTTCGGTCCTCTTGGTCTCGACTACCCTGGCGGCGGACTATCTGCCGCTCAAGGCGGGCAATGAATGGACGTACTCGATGTCCAATGGGGCGGAGATGACGTCAAAGATCATCGGCTTTGAGGACGTGGGGCCGGTCCGGTGCGGCATTGTCGAAACGGACATGGGCGGACAGATCGGCCGGGAGTATCTCGCCGCCGATGCCGAAGGACTCAAGACCTACATGGGGCAAATGCAGGGCCAGGAGTTTCGCTACGACCCGCCGGTGACGCGGATCAAACTGCCCTACCGCGAGGGCGACACATGGACGGCTACGGTCAGCCAACTCGGCATGTCGATGACGACGAAGTTCCAGTCGCTCGGCAGAGAGCGGATTGAGACGCCGGCCGGCACGTTCGACTGCATCAAGATCCGCTCATCCGTTGTCGCGATGCCGGGTCAGCCACAGGTGGATTCGATTAGCTATTATGCCGAAGGGGTCGGGGCCGTCCATCAGGTCATGCAAGCGGGCGATCAGAAGCTGGTCATTACGCTGGCCGCCACGAACGTCAGGCCGGCACAGGAGTTGCTGCAGACTCCGGAGTCGCCGCTGACGCACCAAGCCGCCGAAAAAATCCGCTGCCCACAGTGTGGCACGATGGCCGATGCCGGTGCGAAGTTCTGCCCGCAGTGCGGGGCCAAACTTCTGCAGCCCTCCGCGCCACCCACGAACTGCCCCAAGTGCAATGCGAAACTCCCTGCCGGCGCGAAGTTTTGTCCCTCGTGCGGAGAGAAGATCGCCGTCCCCGCGCCGGCTCCGGGGCCTGACCAACCGGCTCCACGGCCCGTGGGCGATCAGCCGGAACTTGAGGAATACCGATCCGCCGACGGCAAAGTGCTGCTCTACAAACCGAAAGGTTGGCTCGTGGAGGAAGGGGAGATCTTCGGAGAAGGAACGTACGGCGTATCCATCATGGAACCGGAGGAAAACGCGGCGATCGTCTTCATGACATTTCCTGTGGACGAACAGATCAAGGATTCCATCATGCTGGCGGCAAGATGCACCGAGGCCATCAGGGAGGAATACCCCGATCTGAAAACGACCCACCTGAGCTCGACTCCCGAACGAAATCGAACGATCGCCGAGATGACGTTGACGGCCGACGGAGAGAAAGGCATAGGCCACGGGTACTTCTTCCAAACCGAGCGGATCGGCACCGTCTACCTTCTGTTGGCTCGCGAGGACATGTGGAACGAGCTTCGCCCGACCTTGACGACCGTCGCTGCGAACCTCGCCTTTGCCCCCGAGGGGGTCGCGGCGGTTCAGCGTCGCGGGCAGGAGCTTGCCGCACGGGTGTCGTCTGGGCAACCTCAGGGACAGGTTCTGCACCCGGCGGCGCTGATCCAGCAGGCCTCGCAGCGGCCTGGTCCGCAGGTCTCCCTACAGCAAGTCGCGCTGCCCGACCAGTCCATGGTAATGCAGATCCCGCAGGGCTGGAAGCTGGAAGGCCAGAAGCTGCAGTTCATCGCCTGCAACAACCCCCAGACGAGGACGCATGGAATGGGCTATGTGAGCCACACGATCATCCCCACGGATATGCCCATCGCGGGCGCCATCACCGCGTCGTACCAGCCCCCGGCCCGGGCGCTGAAGCTCGTGCTTGAGTCCGGGCAAACCACCCGGGATGTGCAGGTTCTCAGCGAATGCCTGGCGGAACAGGCGGTACCCGAACTCGCCCAATCGATCCAGAAGATGCGCGCCCAGGGCCAGCAGGTGGATGTGCGTCTGATCTATGCCCGCTTCAAGAATGTCCCCACCGGGATGGCCCAGCGCGGGCTCTTCACGGTCCAGTGCACGTCCTCGTCCATGAGTCCCGTCTGGCAAGTCCTCGTGCAGGGCAGTTGGGCGCCGGAGGACGAATACGACCAGTGGCTACCGCTGTATCTGCGGATCGACAAGTCCATCCAGGTGAATCAGCAATGGATGGGCCAGGAGATGCAGGGTCGTGCGGTTCGGCAGCAGCAACTGAACCGCAATCTGCAAGACTCGATCGCGGGATCGCAGCGGGCCTTTGATGACTACATGGGCAGCCTCCAAAACGCCAGCCGCAGCCGGGATTACACCAGTCATATGTGGAGCCAGACCACCCTCGGCCAAGGCACCTGGGTGGCCGAGAATGAAGGGGCCCGCGTCTACGAAACGGATTCGTGGGGCATCCAGGGCCCGGAGGGCAGGATCGACAGCCCCGCTTACAACACGACCAATTTCACCGGCGAAAATCCCTGGGGAGGGGGCAGCCTGGAACTCGTGGACACGCGGCCCGAATACGAACGATACATCGCGAACTGATCGCCGCTGGCCTCTCCAACTGTGCGACAGGACACCGCCAAGCCGCCCCGAGGCGTCCTGGATGTCTCCCTGTAGGCCGAAGGCCCACGTCAGCCTTGCAGTTCTGCGCAAAATGAGTAAGCTGTGGGCATGGCAATCGGCAGAGTTATTAGTGGACAGTCTTTGAGTGACGCCGAGGAGAACTTCAATGTGTCTCTTCGGCCGCAATCCCTGGACGAATGCGTCGGTCAGCAGAACGTGCGGGAAAAACTCGCCATCGCCATCACGGCAGCCAAGCAAAGGGGCGAGCCGCTGGAGCATATCCTGTTCTATGGCCCTCCCGGCCTGGGCAAGACGACGCTCGCGAACGTTGTGGCCAACGAGATGGGCGCGAGGATTCGCTGCTCTTCCGGCCCGGCGCTGGTCAAGGCCGGCGACGTCATGGGCATGCTCACCAGCATCAGCACGGGCGACGCGCTCTTCATCGACGAGATCCACCGGCTCAGCACACCCGTCGAGGAGTTCATCTACCCGGCGATGGAGGACTTCAAGGTCGATTACACGGTCGACAGCGGCCTTCACGCCAAGACGATCAACTTCCCGCTGAAGCGTTTCACGCTGATCGGGGCCACGACCCGCGCGGGCCTGCTCAGTGCCCCGCTCCGCAGCCGGTTCGGCATGCTGTATCATCTCGATTTTTACAGCACGAATGAGTTGACCGAGATCCTCAGCCGCTCCGCACAATTGCTGAAACTGACGTGCGAAGCCGGTACGCTCGAACTGATCGCGGCCCGCTCCCGGGGCACGCCGCGAATCGCCAATCGACTGCTCAAACGCGTTCGAGATTACGCCCAAGTGAAAGGCACCGGCGTTCTCAGCACGCAGATCGTCGATAACGCGCTGAAGATGGAGCAGATCGATTCGTTGGGTCTGGACGAGTTGGACAGGTCGCTCCTGAGAGCGCTGGTGCATGTCTACGACGGCGGACCGGCCGGTATCGAGGCCCTGGCCGCCACGCTCGGCGAAGAGCGCGACACCCTCGAAGATGTCGTCGAGCCGTACCTGCTGCAGATCGGTTTCGTGAGACGAACGAAGCGGGGAAGAGAGATCACCCCGCGGGCCTGTCAGCACCTCGGCCTGAAACGCCACACGGAGAAGAAAACCCCAGCCGGCCAGCCCCAACTGTTCGATGCCGAGTGATACGGATCAGGTACCAGCAGCAAGCTCACCTGCCCATCACAAGTTTCGCCATCCTGGGCAAGCGGCCAAGGATGTGCGTAAAGTGGCGAATGAGAATCCGCTCGATTTCGTCGAGCGTGGTCTCCTCGGCGTGGGCGATTTGCTTCATGTCAACCAGGCTGTTTGCCACCTTCATACTCAGTCGAATCTTATCCGGAAAGCTCATCTCGCAATCCCGACAGATCAATCCATTGGCGGCATGACTGAAGTAGCTCTCGCGCCAGTCCTCCGCGAAGGGCCTCTTGCAGTTCGCACAGGCGTTCAGGACCGGCCGCAGCCCGATCTCGCTCAGCAGGACCTGTTGCAGCAGAATCAGCCGGACGAGAATGTCGCCGCGCTCGGGCCCCGATGTCCCCTCTTCGATGTCCTGAAGGAACTGGTGGAAATGGTCGAAGAGCGCAACGTGTGGATCGTGCTCCTCCGTTAGCGCGTCGAGCAGCTCCGCCGCGAACAGCACGCTGTTGAGCGCGAACAGATTTCGCCGCAGCTCGCCTCGGACGGGTTGCTGCTGGAACTCCGTCAAAATCGCGAGCTTCTCCTTACCGGAATCCGAAAAGACGATATCCCCGAACGACAGAGGCTCAATGGGACCGTCGAAGGCGGATTTCGGCCGCTTGGAGCCTTTCGCGATAGCCCGGATTTTTCCCGAGAGGCGGGCGAACAGCGTGACGATCTGCGAGGTCTCGGAGTAGTCAACCGCGCGGAGGCAAACGGCCCGATCCTTGGTCAACATGACTACGGCTCATCGACTTTCTGGATTCTGACCCGCTTGACGCGCCGGGGCTCGGCCGACGCGATCGTGACTTTCAGATTCGCGTAATCGAAATTCTCTCCGGCCTTCGGAACGTAGCCCAGCCGGGAAAAAACGAAGCCGCCCACGGTGTCGTAATCCTCGTCTTCCGGGAGACTCAATTCATACTCGTCGTTGAGATCCTCGACGTACGTCCGCGCGTCCACCTCGAAGGTGTTCTCATCGATCTTTCGAACGGACGCCTGCGGCGTCTCCTCGTACTCATCGGTGATCTCGCCGACGAGCTCTTCGAGAATATCCTCAAGCGTCACGATCCCGGCGGTGCCGCCGTACTCGTCGAGCACGACGGCGATATGCAGCTTCTGGTTCTGGAACTCATGGAGCAGGGCCCGCAATGGCTTGGTCTCAGGGACGAAATAGGCCTCTCGCATCCGATCTCTCAGACTGAACTGCTCGGAGGCCTTTCCAATCTCATCAAGCAGGTCCTTGGCGTAAATCAACCCAACGATGTTGTCGATATTCTCCTCATAAACGGGGATCCGCGAATGCCCCGCCTTTCGGATAGCATCCAGGACCGCCGGCAAATCGGCGTTCACGTCGATGGCGACCAGGTCCGTCCGGGGGGTCATGATCTCGTCGGCCATGCGATCGCTGAGCTCCAGCACGTTCTCGATCATCTCCTGCTCTTCCTCGTCGACGGCCCCCTCCATCCGATGCTGCTCGAGGTCTTCGAGAAACTCCTCGTGCTTTTCCTCCTGCTGCTCCTCAGGCGTCACAGGCGGCACCCCGGCGAGGCGGCGCACGAAACCGTCGTAGAGCTTCAGAACGTAGAGGACCGGGGTTGCCACAAGAGAGAACGCCAGGAGGATCTTATAGGTGCGGCTGAGCAGCTTCTCGCCCGCGTACTTCGCCCATGCATGTGGAATGGCCAGGCTGAAGACGGAGAACATCGCCACGGCGATAACGAACGCGAGAACGTAACTGAACGCATTGAGCTGCCCCTGGAGCACGGACAGCAACGGCACGAGCAGCAGCAGAGCGGCGATATTGAAGACCAGTCGATAGAACGCGCACGTCAGGATCAGCGTATCGGCCTTCTCCACCAGCTTGTCGACCAGTTGAGGTCGTTCTTCTCCTCCGGCCTCTTTGAAAGCTTCCTGCAGGCGCACACGCGAGAAGGTCCGCAACGCCGTGGAGTTGACGGAAAAGAACGAGGTCGCTCCAACGAACAGGCATATCAACAACACCGCCCAACCGATGAAGCCCACTTGCGATTCCCCTTTCAATAGCCCTCCGAGCACCGCCCGCCGCACAGGCGAGACCTACGGCCCCGGATCTTCGGTATTGTACACCAATCCATAGCCCAATTGTTGAAGAATCTCATCCTCCGTCCGATGCATTTGGCGGGCCTGCTCCGGCGTGGCGTCGTCGAATCCGAGATTGTGCAGCAATCCGTGCGTGACGTACAGGGCCAGCTCGGCCTCGGTGCTGTGGCCGCGCTGCGTCGCCTCGCGGCCGGCCAGCTCGCCGTTGACGATGAGATCGAAGACCCTCGGCTCCGCGGCCTCGTCGGACAAATCAAAGCTCAGGCAATCCGTGTTAGCCTCTCGGTTGAGGAACTGTTTGTTGAGTCTGCGCATTTCTGTATCGTCGACGATACCTATGCTGACGGTAGCCTGTGTGATCCCAAAGCGATTGCAGACAGTCCGCGCGAGTTTCTTCAGCTTCGATCCATCCGCCGGTACGATCTGAAAGCGTTCTGTGATGTGGACTGCGATCATTGCCTGACTGTTTACGTCTCCACCATCTTGGGTACGCCCGATTTCGGCGTGCGCTCCACATGCATGGGGGCATCGGGCGCGGTGGGATAGGCGATACGCCCGTGGTAGTGGGCCGCGAGGGATTTCGATATGGTCGTTTCGATCTGGCTGAGCTCGCGCAGCGTCAGATCGCACTCGTCGAACTGGCCGTCCTGCAATCGCTTCATGGCGATATTGTGCACGACCGTCTCAACCTTGGCCAGCGTCACGTCCGACAGCGACCGGACGGCCCCCTCCACGGCGTCGGCCAACATGACAATCGCCGCTTCCTTCGCCTTTGGCTTTGGACCAACGTAGCGGAATTCGCTCTCGGTGGGAGGGGCCCCCTTGGATTTCTTGTCCGCGCCCTGCGATCCCGCCTCTTCGTACTTCTTCTTGGCCTCATGGTAGAAAGGCTCCACCAGCGTGGTGCCGTGGTGGCACTCGATGAACTGACGCAGGACGCTCGGCAGCCCGAACTCCTTGGCCATCTCCACACCGTCCTTGACGTGGCCCACGATGATCAATTGACTCATCGCCGGAGACAGCTCCTTGTGCCGGCTCGTGGAGCCCAACTCGTTTTCGGTGAAGTACTTCGGCTTGTTGATCTTGCCGATGTCGTGGTAGTAGGCGCCGACGCGGCACAGCAGCCCGTTGCAGCCGATCGCCTCGGCGGCGGCCTCCGCAATCGAGCCGATGAGCAGGCTGTGACTGAACGTCCCGGGCGCTTCCATCGCCAGCTTTCGCAACAGCGGTTGATTCGCATCGGAATAATCCAGCAGCGTCATGCTCGTGGCGATGCGGAACACCTTCTCAATCAGCGGCAGCAGGCTCTGAATCAGGAGTCCCGCGATTAAGGTCGCCAGGACGTGATACCCCGTCGCCCCAAGAACGGCGGTCCACTCCGGGGGCTGCCCCAGAAAGTTCAGATAGACGCCCGAGGAGGCCGTCACGAAGACGGCGGCTGCCGCCAGCGCACTGACCTCGAGCAGCTTCATGCGCGTGCGGATCTCTTTCAGGGAGAAACAGCAAACGGCCGCACCGGAGAACATCGTCAGGAACAGTCCGATCCCCTGCAACCGGAAGCCTGAGTCCGGCCCGGGCCCGACGGCCAGCACGGCGAACACGCCGTACAGCGCGCTGACACCCAGGGCAAATCGCTGATCGTAAGCAATGACGAGGATAATCGCCGTCAGGACAGCCGTTCCGGTCCCCCAACTCGGTCCCCACAGAGCATCCGAACTGGATAGCGAGCCCAGCTTCGCCACCATGAGCAGCACGACAAAGATGACGACCAGAGCCACGGCCCGCGCATGGTTGCGGACCAGACGCGGTTGGTAATGAACCACATAGAACCCGACCCCGACCGCCAGAAGCACAGTCAGCACCACCAAGGCGGCTAACGTCAGATACTGCCCCTGCCGGATGACACCGAAGGAAAGTACGGCAACACACGATGCGACGAACACCAGCCACAGCAGCCCAGAGACAATCGCATCGGCATCGGCCAGTCGCGAGAACCTCAGCGAGCGCTCGGTGCCGATGCTTCGGCGCACCTGATTCCGGCGTGGGCTGGTCTTCTTAAACAACGCCATACCACTTGCCTCGCAGAAAGGCGAAACACAGATCCATGATTTGACGACCCATCTGTGCTCGCTTGCGTAAAATCATGAAGCCTCCGCCGTTCCTGTACGACCACGGGCTTCCTGCCTCTCTCGGTAGGCCTCGACGATACTCTGTACCAGGCGATGTCGCACGATGTCCTGCTGGCTCAGTTCGACCACACCGATGCCCTTGATTCGCCCCAGAGTCTCCATGGCTTCGATCATGCCGCTTTGCTGATTGGCGGCCAGGTCCACCTGGGTGACATCGCCGGTGATGATCATTTTCGAGCCGTGGCCCAGGCGCGTCAACACCATCAGCATCTGCAGTCCCGAGGTGTTCTGGGCCTCGTCGCAGATGATGGCCGCCTCGTTCAGCGTCCGGCCTCGCATGAACGCCAGCGGGATAATCTCGATGATATCCAGCTCCATGAACTTTCTCATCTGGGCGAAGTCCATCATATCCTCAATCGCGTCGAACAGCGGTCGCAGGTAAGGATTGACCTTGGCGGCAATATCTCCCGGCAGAAAGCCGAGCTTTTCGCCGGCTTCCACGGCGGGTCGCGCCAGCACGATTCGCCGGATTTGCCGCTTCCTGAGCATGGAAACCGCCACGGCCACGGCGAGGTAGGTCTTGCCCGTCCCGGCCGGTCCCGTGCAGAAGGTGAGGTCGTTAGAAAGCATCGTCTCAATGTACTTCAACTGCCCTTCGGTCGACGGCTCAACCACCTTGTTGGAGTACACCGTGATCGCCTGACCGCTCTCGGCCGTCTCCGGCAACGCACCGTGCTCGACGAAGCCTGTCACGTCATCCGTCGTCAGGCGCCCGTTCTTGAGCAGGCGCTTCTGCATCCGGTCGATGACCTCGGTCGCACGATGGACGCTCGCTTCCGTACCACTGATGTGCAGGTCCGACTGACGGGCCGTGATCTGCACGCCAAGGGACCGACGCAGCAGACGAAGATGGCTGTCGGCGGGGCCAAACAACTCGAGCTGCCTGCTCGGATCTAACTGTACGATGATTTCCAACCTACTTCTCGCGAATACGTTCCCTGGCCTATTCTTCCTTCGGGCCTCCCCTATGCGACCGACATGAAGAATGCATACGCCGCCGGCGCCGCAAACAGCGGCGAATCGATGACGTCCAATATACCGCCGAACCCGGGCACATGGTTCGAGGAATCCTTCTGCTGCGCGCTGCGTTTCAGCATCGATTCCGCCAGATCACTCAATTGCCCTGCCACGGCCATGCAGACGCCGAAGGCCAGAGCCGCCCACACCGCCATTATACCAAAAACCACTGCGAATGCGACACTCACCAGGCTCGCCGCCACGATCGCCCCGGCCATCCCCTCCCATGTCTTACCCGGGCTCACACGAGGGGCGAGCTTGTGCTTTCCGAAGGTCTTGCCGAGCGTGTAAGCGCCTATATCAGAACACTTTACGGTAAAAACGAACATCAGGGCCGGCCAGAGACCGACGTCGATTCGTATCCCGAGCACAAAGGCGCCGAGCAGCCCGAGATACAGCAGGCAAAAAGAGCTGATCCCGCAGTTGCTCAACACACCGACCGTGCCAAATCGAACATATTGCTGCAAGAACATGCCGGCGAGGGCAAAGGCTATGACCAGCAGGAGGTATACGCCCTGGGGGATCGGGACGAATTGGGGCCAATACCAAGCCGTGGCCAGCAGAGCCACGCCAGCCATGCATACAGGGTTGAGGATCACAAGCCCCTCGCCGACAGCGAGCCGGCCGAGCTCCACACAGCCCAGACTCAGCGCGGCGGCAATCAGAACCGCCAGCAGCGTTGCCTGGACCCCTTGGGCCGAAGCGGTCAAAGAGCCATCGAGCCAGCCATCGACAATGGCAAGGCCGGCGAAGAGCGCCGTCATCAACAAGCCGAAGAGTATTCTATGCTTGAGCATGGCTGCCGGCTGCAATGGAATCTCGTCCTAATGGCATCAGAACGCGCGCGAGAAATCCGCCCGCGCTCACGGCTTGACGGCGTCCGTCGCCTGCCGCCGAGATTGCGGATCTGCATCAATGGCGCCGAAACGCCGGTCCCGGTGGGCATAGGCCAGAATCGCCCTTTCCAGCGATTCCCGGTTGAAATCAGGCCATAGCGTCTCTGTTACGTAGAATTCACTGTAGCAGATCTGCCACAACAGGAAGTTGCTGACGCGAAGCTCGCTTGCCGTTCGTATCAGCAGATCCGGATCGGCCATTTTCGCCGTGTACAGATGGCTACTGATACACTCCTCATTGACATCCTCCGGCTGCAGCCGCCCTTCCTTGCATGCCCGGGCAATGGCTCGGGTGGCATCGACGATCTCCGCCCTGCCGCCGTAGTTCAAGGCCAAGGCCAGCACCATACCTGAGTTCCGCCCGGTCAGTTCCATGGTCTCCCGAAGCGAGTTGCAGACCATTTCCGGCAGTCCCGCCATCCGGCCCAGATGAATCAGCTTGACGTTGTTCTTCATCAGGTTAGGTCGGATTGCGACCAGGTATTCGGCGTAGAGGTGCATCAGGGCGTTCACCTCCGCCTTGGGCCGCTTCCAATTCTCCATGCTGAAGGAGTACAACGTCAACGACTGCATGCCGAAATCGACACAGCATTGGGCGATGGTTTCGGCGGTCTTGGCCCCCTCCCGGTGTCCCGCGTACCGAGGCAGCTCCTTCCGCTGCGCCCAGCGGCCGTTGCCGTCCATGATGATCGCGATGTTGCGCGGCAATTGCTCCGGCCGAAGCCCAAGCCGCTCTGCGGTTTCGGCGAGTTTCTGGTCCATGGTCTTGTTTGGAGCCGTTGGTTCGCTCATGAGCCTCTGCTATCTGATAATGGTCTGGCTTCGTTTCGGCCCGACACCAATCATTCCCACCGGTCTGCCGACGATTTGCTCGACACGTTGAACGTACGCGCGTGCGGCCGACGGCAACTCGTCGAAGGTCGTCACTCCGGTGAGGTCCTCCTCCCACCCGGGCAATGTCTCATAGATCGGCTGCGCCTTCGCAAGCCTGTCGATATTGGCTGGAAAGAACGTCTTCTCCCGGCCGTCGATCTCATAAGCCCGGCAGACGCGCAATTCCTTCAGTCCCGTCAGCGTATCCAGGTGCATCAGCGCCACCGAGTCCACCGCCCCGATCTTCACGCTGTAGGCGACGGCGACCGCATCGAACCATCCGCACCGGCGGGGCCGGCCCGTCGTCGTGCCGTACTCATGGCCCTTCTCACGGATGTACTGTCCGATCTCGTTGTCCTGCTCCGTCGGGAACGGTCCGCCCCCGACGCGGGTCGTATAGGCCTTGGCGACCCCGATGTATCGATCCACGTTCCGCGCCGGCACCCCGCATCCGGACGGCAAACCCAGCGAACTCGAATTGGAGCTGGTCACATACGGAAATGTCCCATGGTCCAGGTCCAGCAGCGAGCCCTGGGCCCCCTCGAACAGGATGGATTTGCCCTCTTCAGTCGCCTTGTGGAGCAGTTCCGTGGTATCCGTCACAAAGGGCTCAAGCCTCTGGGCGTACTTGCGGCAATCCTCGACGACGGCCTCCAACTTCATTGGCTCGGCCCCGTAGAGCGCGGCGAAGAGCTTGTTCTTGTACGCGACGATCCTCTGCAGCTTCTCGGTCAACTGCGGCAGATCGCGGAAGTCGCTCATCCGCACGGCGTAGCTGCGCCCCACCTTGTCGGAATAGCACGGGCCGATGCCGCGGACGGTAGTCCCGATCTTCTGCTTACCGAGCGATTCTTCGCGCAACTGGTCCTCGCGCTTGTGGTAGTCGAGCACGACGTGGGCGTTCTCACTGATGAAGAACCGCCCGTCTAACGTGATGCCGCGTTCCGCAAGGCCGTCGATTTCACCGATCAGCACCGCAGGGTCCACAACGACGGCGTTGGTAATCACGCAAACCACGCCCTCACGGATAGAACCGCTTGGAAGAAGGTGCAGCGCGAAGCGGCTGTCGCCGATCACGACGGTATGGCCCGCGTTCGAGCCCCCGCCGTACCGGACGACGATATCGCTGTCTTGCGCCAGGATATCGACGATCTTGCCCTTGCCTTCATCACCCCACTGCAAACCGGCCACACAGATATTCATCGAATCAGCATTTCCAAAAAGGCGTTCAACTATGGCTCCCCAAAAACAAACCGCAATAGACTACTGACGCCACCCACCCTGGTCAACCAAATTCTTCGGCCCCCGCACAACCGCATACACCCGGTAGTCGCGGCTCGCAGGCTGGTGGAATAGGAGAAATGCCATAGGTATTTGTAGGTATTTGGGTGGGGATCGGCGTTTTCTTCTTGAAAAATCCCGGGGAAGGCCGACAATAAAGCTGAGAGTAGTGGAGTGGACGCTGCGAAACCAACTTGTGATTCGCACCTTTGAGGAACGAGCAGAGTCCTGACCGGTAAGAGTGCACCTTTGGACAGCGGGAGGGGCACGTATGGTTCGCCGGAAGGGAGATGGCGGGAGCGTACAACGGGCTTCGCCCGAGGCGGGTATTCTGCGCCGGCCAATCATCCATCATCATTCATCAATCATCAATTCCAAGGGCTTCACGCTCATTGAGCTGCTCGTGGTTATTGCCGTCATCGCCCTGCTGCTGGCGATCCTGTTGCCAGCGGTGCAGAGCGTCCGCCGCAAGGCCAAGGCCCTGGTTTGCCAGTCCAACCTGAAGCAGTGGGGAACGACGCTGGCGCTCTATGTGGAGGATAACCAGGGACGCTTTGCCACCGACCTTGGTGGATACGGCGGCATATGGCTGTTTCGCGGCGTGTTCCTCAGCGGGGAGGACCCGAACGCCCCCGAAGACACGCTGCACGGCTTCAGTACGCG
>Ga0207752_1000093_pt1 | contig 38326 bp, 29 predicted proteins | sample Pon2CUnioCityCA_6_FD_187272 | JGI IMG/M metagenome (GOLD analysis project Ga0207752, IMG submission 187272) | Marine sediment microbial community from Union City, CA, USA - Pond 2C Sediment 2 (SPAdes) | ecosystem: Environmental > Aquatic > Marine > Intertidal zone > Salt pond sediment ... | reverse complement strand
TCGACATCGGAGAACACCCCTGACGCTCGCTTTCGGAACTCCGTGAACGTGATCGTTTTCACTTGCAGACTCCCAACTCAAACTGCACACTCTGTACATAAGTGTACAATTCATGAGCGGGCCTGTCAAGGCCCTCTGCGTGTAGAAGCCGTGCGAGCGTTCCTCACCAGTCTATCTTGTGGCCTTGGCTTTACGGATGGGCTTCTGCTGGATGAATCGGCTGATGTTCCGGACCGCCTGGCGGAGACGCTGCTCGTTCTCGACCAGGGCGATACGCATGTAGCCCTCGCCGTTCTCGCCAAAGGCCCGGCCGGGGGCGATGGCCACCTCCGCATGCTCCATGAGATCCATGGCGTAGTCGATCGTGCCCTTGCCGTTGAGGTGCTCGTCGGGGACGCGGGCCCACACGAACATGCTGGCGCGGGGCTTGTCCACCTTCCAGCCGATTCGCTCCAGGCCGTCGCAGAGGACATCCCGCCTCGACTGGTATTTGAGGTTCTGGGCGACGATGGCGTCCTCACAATGCCGCATCGCGATGATGCCGGCGATCTGGATCGCCTGGAAGATCCCGTAGTCGTAGTAACCCTTGATCGTGGCCAGATAGTCGATCATCTGCCGGTTGCCCGCCACGAATCCAGTGCGGAAACCGGCCATATTATAGGGCTTGCTCAGCGTGGTGAACTCGACCCCAACGTCCTTGGCCCCTTTGGCGGAGAGAAAACTCGGGGGGCTGTAGCCGTCGAACGCCGTCTCGCCGTAGGCAAAATCGTGGATGACCTGGAACTTGAAGTGCTTGGCCAAATCGACGACCGGCTCGAAGAACCCGGGATCGACCGTCATGGCGGTCGGATTGTGCGGATAGTTCAGGATGAGCAGCTTGGGCTTGGGGAACAAGTGCTCGCAGACCATCGCGATGGTGTCGAGGAACTTCTGGTCGTTGCCGAGCGGGACCGTGATGACGTTCGCCCCGGCTAAGACGACGCCGTAGTTGTGAATGGGGAACGCCGGGTCGGGCACGATCACCGTGTCGCCGGGCCCGAGCATCGCCAGGCACAGATGGCTGAAACCCTCCTTGGAACCGATGCAGGCGAGGACCTCCGTCTCCGGGTCCAGATCTACCTCCCATTTTCGGGCGTACTTCTTGGCCATCTCCGCCCGGAGGTTTTTGACCCCTTTCGAGGCGCTGTAGCGATGGTTCCGCGGGTCGCGGGCGGCCTCGCAGAGCTTGTCGATCACGATCTGCGGCGCGGGATCGCTGGGATTGCCCATCCCCAGGTCGATGATGTCCGCCCCTTGTTGCCTTTTGGTGAGCTTGAGCGCATTGAGGCGGCCGAAGAGATACGGCGGCAGCCGGGTGATCCGAATCGCCGGCTCAATGCGATATTCATCACTGTTGTTCTTATCCCACATGCTCCAAACCTGCAACGTTGTCGGTATACAACCGGCCCTATTGTTCTCGTGTTCGAGGGGCTTCAGGCAGGTCGTATCGCGCCGGCCGGTGGGAGCCAGTCTGTCCACCCGCCGGGCCGTGATCCTACCTGCACAGACAGGGCATCCCGTCCGTCCCACGACAGCACCGTATTGTAGCACGTCCCCCGCCAAATGCAAAACCCTCTCGTTGGTTCTGTGCCAGTCTGTTTGTTTGGGCGAACGGTCCACACCCCCCAACCCCACTATCTCTTTCGGCCGGACACGCCCGCCGCCTACAGTCATTTAGCCCAAGAGAAGCCGCCGGCACCAGGAAATCTGCGTTGTCCCCCGCGCCGCCCAGAGCACGACCCGGCGGAATCACCCCCGGAACGCGCCGAGACCACCCGCACCCCAACGATTGACAGGCGAGTCAACCTGCTTAGGAGCCACCGGGCGGGTGGGCAAAGCATGAGACGACATAGAGCGATGCATTGGCAGCAGGCGGTCAGTCTGCGATTCGGATGTGGAGGAGAGTGCCGCGCGCTCCGCGAAACCACACCTTCTCTATCTGGTGCTGGCGTTCAGTATCGTCAATCCGACGATGTCTTTGCCGTCCTTGCGGATCAGGATGTCGTCGCCCAACTCAATTGTCTCCGTGGCTCTTTGAGGCTTGCGGAAGCTCATGTAGAGCACATCGGCCTGCTTATCATAATCCAGCCACATATGCTGTGTGGGGAGTTTCAGCATCTCCGTCGCCACAGCAACACAGTTGCTGACGAAATCTGCTGTCTTCTTTGCGGCTACGGTCGCCATATCACTTCTCCTTTGGGCCATTCTATCATCGTAGGCGAATTAGGTGCAAATGCAAGGGACAAATCAGGCAGCCGATGCCACGTCTCTTTCCAGTCCCCTCCGATGGAGTGGCGACGCTGCGAGGCAGCTTTCATGTCACCGCCACTTCGGATTGGCCACCGGGAACGTGATGACGGCCTGGTATTTCGGGGCCTCGCCAGAAGGCTGGCGGCGGTGTTCCATGAGGCCCCGGGAGCCCACCTCGGAGTACGTACCTGCGGAAGAGAAAGTGGCAGCAAGGGTGCCGCCGCTGGCCCTTTGGCCGGCTAAGTAGTCGAGCGAAAGACCCTTAGTTCGCGGGTGGCGGTTGCCGGTGTGAGAGAGTTCCATCAGTGGCTCGTTGATCATGGCGTTGGGATTCCGGGCGAACCACCATCGAGACCACTCGCCCGCCAGTTCTCCGGCAGGTTTGGATCGGCGGTCACGTCGACAAGCTCCAGCGAGGGGCCGTCGCCGTCGGCTGTTGCCGGCCAGGGGCTTTCCGTTCCGTAGGTGAACGCCAGAATCGTCTCTCCGGCGGCGTCCGTCAGCTCAATATGCTCGCCGCCGTTGGAAAGCCGGCCCGAGTACTCGCCCACGATCGGCAAACCGACCCCGTATCGCATCTCAAATGCGCCGATATTCTTGACCAACAGCACGCATTGCCCGCGAGCCAACCGTGGATCCGCCAAATCGGTGAAGTCGAATTCGATGCCGTCGACAAAGCACAGCCCCGTCACGTCCAGCGTGGTCGCGCCGGAATTGACCAGTTCGACAAACTCGAAATCATTTTCGTCGTCGAAGCCCGCCGCTTGTTCCTCTGTCGTGGGCGCAGAGGGGTGATAGTGCAGTTCGGTGATTGCCAATGTGGGCGAGCCCACGGAGAAGGTTGCCTCGTTGAGCGCGCTCCATTCCATGCCGTCGAAGGCTCGCGCCTTGATCGTGGTCAAGTCCTCCAGTGTGATCGGTCCGACGTACTCGTGGGCCGTTGGCTGATTGCCCGTGACATTCCGTTCTCCGACCACCAGTTCGGCGTCGATGAGGAAATCGGAACTTCCCAGCGAGACGTTCAAGCCGTGGATCGCCAGGAGGTTCTGTCGCGGCTGGAGAGCGTAACGAAAGCTGCTCACGTCAAAACTGCTGAACTGGACGGCCGCTGCGTCGTCGTGGCCGGCCGTCGCCGTGGAGTTCCATTGAACGCTGGTCGGCGCGTTCTCCCAGACGACGGGGATGCCGTTGAGATAGGCGACGAAGCCATCGTCGTAGCGCATTCGCAAGGTCATGAAGTTCAGTCGATCCAGGGTCTGTCCGTCGAGATGGAACGGAATGCGAATGAACACCGAGCCGACGGTTCCTCGCATGGCTCCCTCGACGTCGATGCCGATCAAAGCTCTGTAGTCGGCTGCGGTATCGTAACCCACCCCCCCGGTGCCGGAAGTCCAGGTTGAATCGTCGATACCGTCGATCGTTCGCCAGGTATAGCCGAGGGAGTCTCCTCCGTTGGCCGCCGAGGGCACCAGCACTTTCTTCGGACTGTCGCTGGCGACCACCGTCGTCCGCGAGAGCTCTTCGATTTGGACGGGCGCAATCGGATCGGTTCCATCGACCGTGTAGTAGATGGCCCCTGAGGTCGCGGTCATGGACAACTCGAATCCCGTCTCGACCTGCCCTCCCTGCTGACTGAAAACGGGGGCATCGATGTGCGGATAGAGTCCCGCGTTGCGGAGTTGATCGAGAACGATCTGGGACCGGCGCGGGAAGTAGTTCGTCAGGAGACTGTCGCGCTGCTGGGCCCAGTTCTCGTCGCGGGTGAAGGGAGAGCTACGAAGCTGATCGCCCCAGCGGGCGGATTCTCCGACGATGGCTCGCTCGACCTCGTCGGCCCGGGCGGCGAAACGTGCGGCCGGGCGGTTGTTTTCCGGGTGCGCCGGGTCCCAGTCGGGAGCGGCAGGGTTCACATACAGGACCCCGCCGTCGAAGAAGTGGCGCTGGACGCGGTCGCCGAACAAGGTGCGAAACTGGGCGTTGTCGCGCAGGGCCGCGTACGGACGCGCCACGGCGTTGTTGACCGAGGTGCGGTTGGTGTTCAGGCTGGAAAGCGCCGTCTCCGTATCCCACGGATAGAACTGGAAGCCGTCCCCGTCGTTGCGGTCCCGCCCGACCCACCAGTTGCGTCCGGGCCAGTCGCCGTTGCCGACGTAGAAGTTCAGGATCATGTAATCGATCATGTTCTGCACGTCGAGCAGGTCTTCGTAGGCCGGGTTGCGCGTGCCGTTCGGATCGTTGCCCTGAATCTGCTGATACAGCTCGGTGCTGGACGTGTCCCCGGCCACGAGGGCCAGCAGCCGATTCCACGCGTCGTAGTTGCCGTCCGGGGCCGAGTCCTGGTTGATGGCGTCCCAGGTGTCCTTGTCGCCCCCGCGATAGGAGGCGGAGAAGGCCGCGTCCGGACGCTCCACGGGATTGTATAAGCCCCAGTAGAAGCCGTTGATATAGAGATGAACAAACGTGCTGTGCGAGGCCAGGTTGCCCATGGCGCGGACCGTGTCCATGGCGAAGGCATCGCGCACGTAGAGGGCGTTGCCGCCGCCGTAGGGCCAGGCATCGTTGCTGTTGGCGCGGAGGATGAAATTGTCGAATTCATCGGTCGCGTCGGGCCCGAAGAGGGGATAGTCGAGCTTGGAGGCGCCGTACTCTTCGCGAAAGACCATCCGGAAGGATTTCTTCAGCGTCAGGTCGAAGCGTCGAAACGCTCCGCCCTGGATACGAATGCCGGCGTTCTCCTGGAATCCTTCGTGGCCGTCGGGATAGATCAATTCCAGCGAGGCCGGCCGTTCCCAGTTGCCGCCGCGATTCGTCGGGTTCGAATAGATGCCCTGCGACCCGAACATATCGTCGATGTCCATGACGATCGACATGGAGGGCAAGGACCGCAGGTCCTCCTCGATCGTGGCGGCGTATTTGCCGCCGAAGCTGTCCTGGCCGCCGGAACCGGCCACGCGCGGATCCAGCCCGTAATCGGCCGACTGGCCGTTCCAGTTAGGCGGAAAGCCGGCCGCGAGCGTCGCCGAGGCGTCCTGTGTGATGATGTCGTCCAGGAACAGATACGTATGCGTCGCGACGCGTGACGGCCGCCAGCCCTCCAGAAAAGCGGCCGCACGCAGCACCGTCGTCCGGCTGATGGGGATGGGGCCAACGCATTCACTCCCGGTCGTCATCGTCGGGGCACTGCCGTCCAGGGTGTATCGAACGATCGCGCCGGCCGTGGGACATGTCACCGTTACCGCAAACGGTTCCTCATGGAATCCACGCTCTCGGTCAAACACAGGATCGGATACCAGGCCAAGGGTGACGTCTCCATTCACACGGCCCGGCGTGGAAGACTCGAAATAACCGGTCTGGCCCACGATCACCTGTGTGTTCTCAAGCTGAGGACGGATCAGAAAATCCAGGCTGCCGGCCCAATCATTCAGGCCTTGAACCGCCAGAACGTTGACGCCCGGCTGAATCAGGTGGGCATAGTCACTGAGACCGAACCGCTCCGAGATCATAGCGGCGTCGTGGGGCCGGTCGCTGACTGCCACGGAATCGAAGGCAAGCACGTCCGGGGCATTGGCACGAGCGACCTCCACGCCATTCAGAAAGGCGGCAAACCCGTCATCGTAATAGACGTGCAGAGCCAGCCAATCCAGCGGCTGCGCCTGCTCGACGGTGAACGGAATCCGCAGATAGACCGACGTGTTACGGAAGAACATCTCTGTCCCGACGTCGGTGCTTATGAAATCCGAAAATGTGGTCGCGGGACCGAGAGCGCCGAGAAACTCCACCTCTGCGATCTGCACGGCGACCGCGGCATTGGCATTCCGCACCGTCGGGAACAGGAGTTGGTACTGCGTATAGGCTCGAACGTTGGCAAAAGCGACCTCCACCGGGAAGAATCGCGACGGGAAATTGGGCACGCTCCCGGCGGCAATTTCCACAAACGTGTGCCCGTCGTTCGATCCCAACAGCAGAAAGCTCGTCGGATCTCTCTCGGGCGCATCGTTGGCCGAGGTAAGACGCAGGCCGGTAACGACGGAGGGGCCGGCCGCCGGTGTGACGGTGAACCCGGCGTTCAGCTTGTCGAAGTTCAGGTATTTCGTCGATGGGTTGTCATCAATGGCCTTGTCGACTTCTTCATTTGTGGGCGAGTTGTACGACGTCGGCTCGATCGTGTCGCCCGGCCGGGTGACGTCCCCCAGCACAATCTCAGGCGGCGGCATGCGGTCGTATCCGATCCCCATGTCGGCCTGCGTCCACGTCGAGTCATCGAAGCCGGGCGCGATCCAGCTCATACCGAGCTGGTCGTCCGCCGGCAGGAACATACGAGCCGACTCGTCGCCGGATACCAGTTGCATCGTCTCCGTTGCCATCGAAGCTCCATACGAGACGTCACTGATCTGCCGGGGGTATTCCGGAAAGAACTCCGTGGCCACGGCCACTCCGTCGGGGCGCACCAAGGCCAGGTATTCGCCGTCGCGGTTGAGCTTGAAGTTCGCGTGCAGCTCACTGCCGGCGGACCTGCGGTCCTTGCCCGAAGCGAACACCAGCAGGAAACTCTGGCCGCCAATGACGACGTCGGGGAACTGCCATTGCGTCAGGTCCTGTGCGTTGCCGGTGAGATACCAGCCGCCGATTGAGGCCGGCTCCCGATCCGCGTTGTAGATCTCGATCCAATCGCTGAAGTCGCCATCCTCATCGCGCAGAGTCGCGTTGTTTGCCGCCATGAACTCGGCGATGACCAGTCCATCCGCCGCCAGGACCACCTCGGATGCGATAAGGAGAGCTGAAAATGCTGCCAACAACAGGTGCCGCCTCAGGGCGCGACCGGGTGTCTTCATCAAACCACTCCAACGGTACGCTCACGCCGGGAATGCTCCCAAGACCGGGAGCCTCCAACACCTGATACCCAGCCAAAGCACAACAAGTACTCCGCGGTTTCGTCCTCAGGGTGCGAGCTACGGACTCTTCTTAGCGTATGCACGTGACACCTACCACTATACACTCTTCGCTGCGTGATGTCAATGGAGGCGCAGGCATGGAAGACGGCAGTACGCACCGCTTTTCGTCGCCGCCACTAACTGGCAGCTACCGCATGTCGATTGAAGGAAAACTCGACTTTCGCCTTTGCGGACCGGCCGCCGATCTCCAGCACGGGGTAGGCAAGGAAATTGATGGGACCGGAAACAGGGCCGGGCTCAACGACGAGGTCCCGACCCCGGCTGAGCTCGACGCGGTTGGCCGGATGGTGCCCGAAGTAGTAGGTCGCCAGGCTGGAACACTTGTCCGCCTCGCTGATGTCGATCGGCCACCATTTGCCGTCGGTGTGGAACTCCGCCCAGCAGTGATAGCCGTCGATCCCGCCCGCATTGCGTTCCGAGGGGATGGCTGCGCCGATGGCGAAGCGAGCGGGGATACCCACGGCCCTGGCCAACGCGATGAAGTAGGAGTGGAAGTCCGTGCAGTTGCCTTTGCGCGAGTCGCATGCATAGACTGCGTCGCCTTGGCCCCAGCCGGCACCGAATTTCGCGTAGCGCATGCGCTCGATGACGTGATCGTACAGGGCCCGCGCATGCACGAGTTCGCCGGTCTTGCCCGCCACGACTTTCTCGGCAATGTTGCTAAAGGTCTCGTTGTCCGGCACGAGGCTCTCCGGCTCAAGGTATCGCTCAAGGTCCGACGTATCCGCGTCATGGACGCCTTTCTCAACGCGCTGTACGTGCGAGCGAATCATGATCGTCTTGCCACTGTCTTCGGGGCCGAGCGTCAGGAAGAGCACGCGGTTCCCATGCTTCTGCTCCCGCAGGATTTCCTGCCGCCCCGGCGCGTCGATGGACTTCACCTCGACCGTCTGGAATTCGTCCGTGGTCGGCAGAGGAATCCACATGCGGGCTGCCTCGGTCATCTCCGGCAGGGTCGCGCGGTACAGAAACTCGAACTCATCGCGGCCGCTGATAACGCCGAGCAGTTCCGGTGGCGCGTTTTCCGCAGGCGCGCGCTCCCACGTCTTATCGCGCTTCTGCTTCCACACGTACAGCGGCTGGCCGTTCACTTTGTGGACCGTGGTTTCCGTGACGACCATGGCGCCCGGATCGCCGGCCAGGAAGAAATCGACGTCGTACACATCTCCATCGGTGCTGGCCAAATCCACGCAGGCAAAATGGCGGCGCGGCCCCAGGTTCGCCAGGTACTCGGTGTGGACGCGGACCAGCTTCAGCCGGAGTTCTCCCTCGTCGAAGGGAAGTCGGAAATAGCCCGCACCCAGGCGCGTTTGTTCCTCGATGTGCTTTTCGATGCCGCTCTGGATATCCGCTGTGACGACGCCGGGTGAAAAGCCGGAAGAGGCTTGCTGCGCGTTCCTCGTCGTGACGTATGCCACCAGTACAGCAAGAATAGCAAGAACCGCCACCGCGGCGAGTACTGTCCTTCGCCCGTTCATAGCAGACCTTTCGTTCCGAATCCGGAGGCTGGAGTCGGGAGCTTGAACACTACTGCGGATGTTCTGATGTCGGGTGCTCCCCGGCCGGATGCTCGCTGGACGCATCGTCTCCGGCCGGATGTTCATCCGACGCATCCTCCCCCGACGGATGTTCGCTGGTTGGAGGCTCCTCGGGCGGTTCCTCTGCCCCATTGCCCCCACAACCCGCCAGACCGAACGAAATCACCGCCACACTCAGCACCAATAGAAGGACCTTCTTGATCTTCTTCATCTTTGCCGATTCTCCTTTCGTTCTTGTGGTCTGCGACCTCAATATCGTCGCCTGTGGCCCGCAACCAGGCTTCCCCATCCCAGGCAACGATCGATGTGATCGCCAGTTTCGTCCGCGACTACACCAACAGGGACATCGTTGCCATCAGGGAAATCCTGATTGCGGCGATCGATATTACGCATGCCTTTGCATACGATGTCTCTGTTGGTACGCCGGCGCCCCGTCAGGGTTCAATTGGATCGGCCGCTTCCTCGTCGGTGTCGAATCCGGGTCGGTGGAAGGCTCGGGCGTTGGGGAAAGCCGTTTCGACCTGCCGCAACAGGCGTTTGAGCGTGCCCAGCGCGAAGATCGCGTCCTCGTGGTCGCCGAAGCGACGCAGTACGGTCGCCCAGGCCGCGATGGAGCGCTCGATCCCGATGATGGCGACCTTGGCCGAGCCGTCGGCATCTTCCTGGAAACAGTCCAGTTCCTCAATGTCGGCGCGGATGGCCCCGCCGGCCGCCCGGCAGAGCTTGACCAGGATCTGGGGCTGGTACCAGCGAATCACTTCGAGGCAGTCACGAAGGGCCGCCGTGTCGTCGGCGGAAATGTCGGTTCGGGCAGAGGACCCGGGCCCGTTGCTCGTCTCGTCGACAAGTCCCTCATTCAGTGCGAACCAGTTCTCGACGGTATCGATGTACCGCCTGGCGGTCCGGCTATAGGGCTGCGCCCTGGCCGTTTCGTGCACCTGCTCCTCTCGTTCGAGGAACTCGTCGAAATCCTCCTCGTCGAAGTCGAAATCCATCTCGTCGACCTGCTCCTCGATCATCTCCATCGTCGACTCGAAGGTCTGGTGCAGCTTGTCCCAGAACACCTCGTTCTTGATGTCCCGCGCGCGGGAGTCGCCGGCGGCTTCGGCCTGGCCCATCGCGTAGTTCAGGCAGCGCCCGGTGAACGCGCACCGCTCGCACCATCGGTCGCAGTAGTTATAGATGCCCGAGATAAACCTCGGGTCTTTCGCTAATTCGTCGAATCGATCTGCGTCCATCGTTCTGATTCTCCCGCGGGTCCGGCAATCCCAACCTCATCTTTTGGATTCCGGCGACAAGCATAGCATCGGAGCGAACGAAACGCCACCTGTTTTCAAAAACCTCGAATGGAAGAAGAGGAAATCGAAACGCCCGTCTCAGGGACGGGGTCCGCAGCGAGGTTGTCGAAATACAGAGCCAACATGTGCGCGAAGATCTACGGCACTCTTCTGTCTGTCACTACCACCAGCGAGGATTGGCATCGAGGAATTCGATGACGGCTTCATACTTGGGGGCTTCGGCGGGCGGTTGGCCGTGGTGCTCCATCAGACCCCAAGAGCCCCACTTGGAGTATGTGCCGGTGGAAGAGAAGATCGCGGCCAGCGTGCCGCCGTTGGTCTTCCAGCCGGAAAGGTAGTCGAGGTATAGGTCCTTCATGCGCGGATGGCGATTGGCGGCGTGGAAGAGGTTCATCAGCGGCTCGTTGTTCTCGGTGCCGCCGTGGCCGACGAGATGTTGGCCGGCCTCATATGCGACCAGGCGCAGGCCGCGAGCTGTCGCCGCGTTTGCCTGCTGGGCGATGGTCTTGTTGCCTTCGGCGATGTACTCGGCGCATTTGTCGAGCACCTGATCGACGGTCATTTGCGCCACTTCGTTCTGCGTCCGCGGATCGCCGAGCGCGTTGCCGAAGTAGGGGGCGATGCCGAGGCAGTCGGCCCTCTTGCAGGCCTGCTCGAAGTCCATCACCTGCTCGCTCGTCCAGGGATTGGCACTCTGGGCGGCCAGGACGCGGACCAGACGGTCGGCGCCTCCGAAGACGCTCTCCCAGATCCTGAAGATCTCGACGGATCGCTTGGAGCAATATCGCAACTGGGCCTGAAAATCGTTGTCACTGAGGCCGAGCTCTTTGCCTTTGTCCCGGCAATAGCGGGCCTGGGCGAAGATGCCGTTCCAGCATTCGTTCGAGTATTCGATGTAGATCTTCAGGTTGGGATCGAGCTCGGCCTTGACCATCTCGGCGAAGCTGCGGATGTAGTCGTCCGTTGCCAAGTGCGGCATGCAGAACCACGGGTCCGCGTCGAGCGTGTTGGACAGCTTGATGAGGTACTCGAGCGCGACGCCGGCTTCGTCGCCCTGGGTTTGCATCGCCGGCGTGGGGCGGTCGGACCAATCGACCTGCTCGGAATTGTTCGTTCGCTGCAAATCCATGAAGCGCAGCACCTTGAACTTCTCCCACCGTCTCAGGAACTCGGGGTGGAAAGGCTGGTCCTCATACGTATCCTCGAAGCCCGGCAGAATCATGCGGATGTTCCGGACGGGATCGCCCGGGTCCGTGGCCGTGATCCGCAGAGTCAGCAGGTTCTGGTCGGCCTTGACGTCCACGAGAATCCGGCCCGGCCCTTCGGAGACGACCTTCGTGCCGTAGGCGAATTCGATCTTGCCCCGCCCGTCATAGAGGCAGGTATAGACGCCGGCGGGATAGCCGAGCGTGGGCCGGCTCAGGACGATCGAGTCGGCGAAGTGACCGTCGCCGCGCAGCGAGCGAACCCAGCCGTCGTCGGTCAAGTCGAGCGGGCCGCCCTGCGCGTAGCTCTTGCCCGGGGCCTGGCTCTTGAGCGTCTGCGAGTGCCGGAACAAATCCACGAACACGATCTCGGAGGACCAATAGGTCACGCCGGCAAGGTTGATGCCCAGGGCCGACTGATCGTTCGCCGCGGCCTGCACAGACACGGTGCCGGCGGCAACCATCGCCATGATCCAAATCCGCAGCCCGTGTCGCTGTATCGTCTTGATTCTCATCGCCAATCCTTCCTACGTGATTTCGCCAAGCGCGGGATGCTACTATTTTGATGTATGTGTTGTTGGCCCATGCACCACGAGTTTTCCATCGGGTAACACTTCCATGCGGTCGATAAAGACCACCCGTTGTCTTCCTGTCTTGGAGGTGCGCCCGTGATAGACACACAGCATTTGTTTCCCATCGGGGGAAAGGGTAACCGAGTTGTGCCCGGTGCCTGTCACGATCCCTCCCTGTTCCACATTCTTCTGCAGAACGGGGTTGTTGGCTGCTTTCTGGAAAGGCCCCAGCGGTGATTCTGAAGTCGCATACCCGACGGCATAATTCTCGCCGCCAAAGAAGTTGGCCGAATACATCATATAGTACTTGCCATGACTTCTGAAAATGTATGAACCCTCGGTCCAGCGCCGGTTCACTTCACCTGATGTGACAGACCGGCTCTCCCATTCCGCTTGCCGATCGCTCATCAAGACGGGCGGCCGCAATAACAGCTTGGGCTCGCCGATAACGCCGGAGAAATCGGCTTTCATTTCCACTCCATATACCCAACTCTCCTCGATTTCCTTGAACAGGCCTTTCTTGCGAGCCCAGACAGCCACTTCACTCTCCACCGGATTCTTGTAACAACAACGGGAATAATACAGGAACACCTTGCCATTCTCAAAGAGAAGGTTCCCATCAATAATCGGATAACCCGGGTCAAAAATTGGCCGGTTGTACAATGGGGTGTACGGGCCAGTCGGAACGTCGGAAACGGCCACACCGATCCGGAAGTTCTCCCGTTCGTTGGTGGGGTTCTCGCGCCAGTCGGCGCTATAAAGTAAGAAGTACTTCCCCCGGTGCTCGTATAGCTCAGGCGCCCAGAAATTGGCGATATCCCAGGATGTACTGGTATTGCCCTGATAAATACGGCCTTCATCCTTCCACGCTTTCAGGTCGGTGGAAGAGTACATCTTGAAGCCATCTTTCGCCCCGCCGGTTCCGACCATATAGTACCTATTGTCGGAGGCCTTCAGAATGTAAGGATCACCGAACTCGACCGGGATGGGATTTTCGAATGTTAACGGCTCTGCCTGGCTTCCATCCACAAAGAACAAGAGGAAGAACAGTAGTAGCCGACATTTCCCATATGCGCTCATAACCAGTACTCCTGCACGCCACACTTTTCACAATAGCACATAAGGCGGTTCAATTTCAATGCTTCCGGCCGGCTACCCGGCCAACGAACACGGTTACTTTGTCACGGACTACCTGGGAAATTCGGGTTCATTGAGACAATTCTGCATTGAATTCGTAAGTCCCCGACTCGACCTCGTACACCGTCCAGCGCTCTTCGCTGCGGAGGAAACGGACGCCGTCGGCCCCTTCGGCGACGGTCTTCGTCGCATTGCCGGGGACATACACGGTGGCGCCGGTGTTCACAGGCACGGCGATCTTCAGGCTGAGCTTGTTGCCCCGGATTTCCCAGGCGCTGGCGATCGTGCCGTATGGCGATTCATGTTTGGCCCGGACCCACTTGATGTCACCCAGGACCTCGGGCTTGATGAGAAAGTGCTTGAAGCCGACGGCCTCGGGGTCGGGCCTGATGCCCGCCAGGACCTGGTAGAACCAGGCGCTGATGTGGCCGAACATGATGTGATTGCGCGAGGCGTTGCCGTCCCACTGCTCCCAGAGTGTGGTCGCGCCTTCTTCCATCCACCGTCCCCAGCTCGGGTAATCCGTCTTGGTAGCCATGGCGTAGACGACGTCGGCCCGGCCGTTGGCGGTGAGTGAGTCGATCAGGTACTTCGTCCCGAGGATGCCCGCGTCGAGATGCCCGTCGTTCTTCTCGATCATGGTCACGAGATTGCTCACGACCCGTTGCTGCTCCTGCGGCGGGACCAGCCCGTGATAGAGCGCACAACTCATCGCCGTTTGCGTGCCGCCGTCATAGAGGCCGGTCCGGGCGTCGTAGAACTCCCTGTTGAATGCGTCGCGGATCTTCACGGCCAGATCGCCGTACTTCCTTGCATCTTCCGCCTTCCCCAGGAGTCCGGCGGCCCTGGAGACGATCAGGGCGTCACGATAGTAGTACCCGGTTGAGGTGACTTTCTCCGGCGTGGTGGATTTGGCGGGCGCCCAGTCGCCCAGGCCGATGGAAACGATGTGGTTCTCGGCCTTGCTCGTCAGGTAGTCCACGTAGCGTTTGAGCCGGTCGTAATGCTCGGCGAGAATGCGCCTGTCGCCGCGATACTCGTAGAGGTACCACGGGATCAGCACGTACGCGCTGTCCCAGGCCGGGCCGTTGCCCCAGTGGTATCCCCAGCCGCTGGTCGGCACGATGCCCGGCAGCTCCCCGCTGTCCCGCTGCTCATCCTTCAAATCGTTGAGCCACTTGGCATACGCCGGGGCTGAGTGGAAGTTGTAGAGCCCCGTCTCGGCCGCCAAATGGGCATCGCCCGTCCAGCCGTTCTTCTCGCGGTGTGGGCAGTCGGTCGGGTAGCCGTGAAAGTTGCTGACGTAGGACCACAGCGCATTGCGCTGGATTCGATTGAACAGCTCGTTGGAGCACTCGAAGCTGCCGGCCGGGTCGAACGCTGTGTGGACGACCCGGGCGTCCAGCGTCTCAAGGCTGGGCTTGCCCGGCAGGCCGGTGGCCTCGACGTATTGGAAGCCGTGATACACGAATCGCGGCTCCCAGACCTCCGTGCCTTTGCCCTTGAGGATGTAGGTATCGGTCTGCGGCTTGCCCGATTTGATGTGCTGGCCGATCTCCTGCTGATCGACGGTGCCGTCGGCGTTGAGTCGCTCGCCGTACTTGAGGACGACCTCAGTCCCCGCCGGCCCGGCGACCTTCAGGCGGACCCATCCCGCCATATTCTGGCCGATGTCGAAGACGTGGACGCCGGGCTTGGGCTCCGTGAGCTTGACCGGCTTGAGCGTCCGGGTCACTTTGATCGGCGGCGCCATCTGGGCCTTGAGCATTCCCTTCGGCCCGTCGTCGATCTGCGCCACGGGCCAGTTCATGTCCGCGTACTCGCCTGTGTCCCAGCCGTCTTTCTCCAGCCGGGCGTCGTACGTCTCGCCGTTGCGGATACTGTCGAACACAATCGGGCCGGTCGAGACCCGCCACGTCCCGTCGGTGCCGACGATCTTCTTCGAGCCGTCGGCAAACGTGACCTCGATCTGGCACCGCAGGACGGGCCGATCGCGCCAGGGCGCCTTGTCGAAATCCCAGACGGCCCGCGTGTGCATGTTGTACCACCCGTTGCCGAGGATCACGCCGATGGCGTTCTGCCCTTTCTTCAGTTGCTCGGTCACGTCGTAGGTGACGTACAGTGCCCGCCTGTCGTAGCGCGTGAACGCCGGGTCGAGGATGTGATCGCCCACCTTGGCCCCATTGAGGTGCAGCTCGTAGTAGCCCAGGCCGCAGATATAGACGCGGGCACCGACCGGCTCCTGGGCGAGAATAAAGCCCTTGCGAAACAGCGGGGCCGGTTGCGGCGACTTGTCCTGTGGCGAGGCCATCTTGGCCTTGCTCTTTTCTCCTGCCTGCAAGGGCGGGACGCCCTCGCCACCCGCGCTGACCCACGTAGCTTGCCAGTCCTCCGGCGTCAGCAGTCCCATCTCCCACGCGGCGACGTCGCTGAACGCACTGGCTTGGTCGTCTCCGTCCCAGACCCGCACCTTCCACCAGCAGCGAGTCCGCGATGTAAGCGGCCGGCCGGCGTAGGCGACGTGAATGGATTGGTCCGACGTGACCTTGCCCGTATCCCACAGGTCGGCCCGGCCCTCCTTGAGCATGTCTTCGCTGCTCGCCACGAGGACCTGGTACGCGGTCTGCCTCTGTCCTCGCCGGTGCGATTCGAGCCGCCAGCTCAGCCGAGGCTGCGGCACATCGAGGCCGAGCGGTTCCGTCAGATACTCGCACCTCAGATCGCCCACGCGCACGTCGCTCGATCGAAGGCCCGCGACAACGGTCGACAAAACCGTCACCTGCACCAGGAGAATCGTCCTAAACTGTGCCATCTCCTATCACCTCCAACGTGGATCTCAACAAACTCCTCACGGCGCTTGCGCCATGGTGACATCATGCTATATCATAGGATTGTCGCGCAGGGCCGCCGGGAAATCAACCCCCCAGCCCGACTGCCGCGCGGATTTCAATGAAGGATTCCAAACGGCTCTTCCGTTTCGAGCGTTTCTGGTAAGATAGTTCTCCTTGAGGAAGGCCCCGGAGGGCCAGGGAGAACTATCATGAAAGATTGGCGGAGTCAGACCCACGTGCAGTGGGAGTGCAAGGACCATATGGTCATTGTACCAGAGTATCGCAGGAAGGTCATGTACGGAAAGCTGCGACATCAAACGGGCGAGATATTTCGCCAGTTGTGTCGTCAGAAGGGCGTCGAGTTGGTGCAGGGGCACGCGATGGCGGGAGCGGGGTTTTCGCTGATTCGTGTTGACAATTGGGCGGTCGTTGTGCTATCATAGTGGGGTTCGTGCGGGGGTTGCGACGGTTGTCGATGGCATGTTGGGTCACTTTCGAGGCGGCGGACGGGTCTTTCGGGCCTCGCAGGATGTCTTTTCAGGAGGATGAGGTTGGCTTCTCAGGAGCGGTGGAGGTCCGATATGGGGTGTCGAAGTCGAAGCACGTCGTTCGTTGTCACGTCGATCGTCGCCGTTTTGTCGGCTCATCATGCGGCTCTTGCCGAGCCGGTCGGTCTTCCTCAGGCGCAGCAAGTTGCGGATACGTTTTTGCGGGCGCGATCGGTTCGGCCTGCGGGGCGGGCCAGGATGTTGATGGCGGCCGCGACGACGGGAACGGCCCCGGCCGGCTTTCGCGAGGTCCGGGACGATGATGGGGCGATTGTCGCCTACGTGGCCGATCTGGAGCCGCGTGGCTTCGTCGCCATCGCGGCCAACAGCGATGTGGCGCCCGTCGTGGCCTACTCGTTCCGCAGTGCGTTTCCGGCGGGCGGGGATGCGAAGCATCCTTTAGGGCGGATGTTGCGGGAGGATTTGCGGCTGAGGGCGCAGGCGCTGGCGGAGGACCCGCAGCTCAAGAGACCCGAGGTCGACAGGCTTTGGGACCTTTACATGGCCGGAGAGGCCGACGATCCGGACGGCGTGACTTTCCAGCAGTGGCCGCCGGAGGGGACCACCTCCACCGGCGGGTGGCTCGAGACGACGTGGGAGCAGGACCCGCCCTATAACAGCTTCTGTCCGCTCGACCCGGTGGATGGCGAGAGGTCCTATGTGGGCTGTCTGGCGACGGCGCTGGCCCAGATCATACATTACCATCGGCAGTTCGACATGAGCTTCGGCCCGGACGATTCGTATATGACCTACAGCGGCGTGTGGGTGGATGCCGACAGTGACCTGTATGATTTCCCTTCCTTCGCGGAGTTGAATACCTATCTGGATACGGTCCGGCTCAAATATCGTGATGGGATCGCTCTGGACGACACCGATATGGCTGCGCTGAGTTTCGCCTGCGGCCTCGCCGTGGGCATGGACTATTCCAGCGAAGGCTCGGGGGCGCCCGTCTATGCGGCGCGCGACGCGCTGCTCGACAGGCTTGGCTTCCATTCGGCGGATCTCTTCGAGGGCATCTCCCACGCTTCGCACGTCACTCTTCAGGAGAACATCCTTAACGGCTTGCCCGCGCTGGTGAGCATCAGTCCGCCCGACGGTTTCGGCGGCCACGCGATCGTCTGCGACGGCTACAACACGCGCAGCGAATACCATCTCAATTTCGGCTATGGTAGTGTCTACCCGGCGGAGATCGCGGAGGCATGGTATTACCTGCCGGCGGATATGCCGTCGCGCGCCAGTGTCATCGCGGAGACGATCGTGAACCTTCGGCTCGAAGCACCGGCGATTGAAGTCGATTCGAACGCGATGGATTTCTACGCGGCGCCGGGGCAGGAGTCGGTCCCGCAGACGTTGCAGATCAGCAGCCGGCGTGCGGACACGCGGATTGACTCGATAACCAGCCCGGAGGGATTCGTGATTTCCGTGGCGGACGATGTGTACGCCGATCGGATCGAATCTTTCACGATCGAGAATCCCGGCGAAGCGGCCGTCGTTCACGTGAAGTTCCGCCCGGCGCGGGCCGGCGGATACTACGGAACGCTCGAGATCCGGTACAACGACGGCAACAGCCGCTACGTGGTGCTCAAAGGCTGGGCGTTCGAGGGCGGCACAAGCGTGCTCGCCGGCGATGTGTCGGGGACCTGGACAGAGCCCGAGGGCCCTTACTTCGTGGCCGGAGATATCGAGGTGCCGCGGGGCCGCGAACTGGCGATCGAGCCGGGGGTCAAAGTCTTCTTCACCGGGCACTACGGCATGACCATCGGCGAGGGCGCCCGCCTCGTCGCGCGGGGCAACGCCACTCGTCCAATCGAGCTCACCGCCTGGAACCGCCAGGACGGCTGGGCCGGCCTGCGAGTCATCGAATCGGGCGACGACGACGTGCTGAGTCACTGCGTAATTACGTTCGCCCGGAAGGGGGCCGTCCCGATCCCGCAGGACAACGATGACCCCGCGCCCGTCGACGAGCCGGAGGATACGACGCCGGACAGCCGAGGCGGCGCACTGTATTGTGCCGGCTCGAGTCCGACGATCGAGAACTGCACGATCGCCAACAATACCGGCGATTTAGGCGGCGCGATCTACTGTGACACGGGCGATCCCGTCATCACCAACACGGTGATCGCCAACAACGCGTCGCTGGGAGGCCGGTCGCGGTGCGGCGGGCTGCACTTCGAAGGGCCGAGCCGGCCGCAGGTGATCAACTGCACCATCGCACACAATTTCCCCGGCGGCATCTTCTCGGCCTCCTGGATGCCGCCCACCGTCGTGAACACCATCGTCTGGGGCAACGACGACTATCAGATCCTGACGGACGAATCCGTCGTCGACGTCACCTTCAGCGATGTCGAGGGCGGCTATCTTGGAGAGGGCAACATGGACTTGGACCCCTGCTTCTTCGATCCGACCGGTGCAGTGGGCGTGGAGTACGACGGCGCGAGCGCGAATTGGGCCCTGCGCGACTTCTCGCCCTGCGTGAATGCGGGAACTCAGCTCTCGGGACTCCCAGAGACCGACTTGGTTGGCGGCGCCCGCGTCTACGGCGACATCGTCGATCAGGGCGCCTACGAGAGCCGGGCCGAGGTGCCCGTAATGACGATCACGCCCGCTGTCACTCTCGACGCCGGTTTCGTCCCCCTCGGCGAGAGCTCGTGGACCAGCTTCGAGATCGTCAACACCGGCTCGGCCGACCTCGAACTCGGGAGCATGACCGTATTCGATGCCGACGGTGTCTTCTCAGCTCATGTTACCAGCAACGTCCAGATCCTGTCCGCAGGCGAATCCGTGCGCGTCGAGTTTGAGTTCCATCCGACGGAGGAGAAACTCTATCTCGGCGGGATCGAAATCCGCTCGGCCGATGGTTCCAGCCGCAGACCCGGATCGCCCAGCGGGATTCGCCGGCGCATCACGCTCCGCGGCGTAGGCGTATCCGGAACGATCGTCCCCGGCGGCCCGGTCAGCGGTACGTGGTGGAAGGCGAACAGCCCCTGCACCGTCACGGGCGATATCGAAGTGCCGAAGGGGCAGACCTTGACCATCCAGCCCGGCGTTGTGGTCCGCTTTGCGGGACGTTTCGGACTCACGGTCGGCTACGGGGCCACGCTCCGCGCCATCGGCGCCGAGAACGACAAGATCACGTTCACCGCGACGGACGAGTATGAGGGATGGTTCGGCATCCGCTTCTACAGCAGCGGCACCGACGACACGCTCCAGTATTGCATCCTGGAACATGCGAAGAAGCCTCGCGACCGCGGCGCGGATATCCCCGACCTCTTCGGCGGCGCCGTCTTCTGCGGGACGTTCGGAGACGAATGGGCCGCGCTCTATACGTACTCAAGTCCGCTGATCGATTCCTGCCTGTTCCGCAACAACTACGCCCGGACCGGCGGGGCGATCGCGTGTCTCGACGATTCCGAGGCGATTATCACCAACAACAAGTTCATCGACAACGAGGCCGACTACGACGGCGGCGCGATCACGCTGTATTACGCCAACTGCACGATCGCCAACAACGTGATTGCCCACAACTACGCCCTGGTCGGCGGCGGGATCATGAACTTCCTCAGCGTGCCCGCGATCGTCAACAACACGATCGTCGCCAATCGGCCCTCCGCGATGCACCTGGAGGTGACCACGATGTTCCCCGGCTTCGGGCGGGCTGCGGCGATCCTGAACAACATCATCTGGAACAACGAAGTTTTCGTGGAAGGACAGGTCGGGCCGGAGGAATATGACATTCGCTTCAACGACATCCAGGGCGGCTGGGAAGGCGAGGGCAACATCGACCTTGACCCGGCCTTCGCCGATCGGGCGAACCGCGACTACCATTTGAAGTCACAAGCCGGCCGCTGGAGTTCCGCCCGGCGGATCTGGCTCGTAGACGATGTCACGAGCCCCTGCATCGACGCCGGCGATCCCGATTCGAACATTGGAGACGAGCCTTCGCCCAACGGCGGCCGCATCAACATGGGCGCCTACGGCGGAACCGACCAGGCCGGCAAGAGCCCGTGGTAAGAATGCGATCTGGGGCATACGCCAACGCAGCAAGAATGCAAGGGCCGGCGCTCCATCATCCGCCGGCCCTTGGAAATGTGGCGTGTGGCTAATTGTCGTTACGGCTTCACCGCCCGGTTGTAGATTCGTACGTCGTCGACCCGGCTGGTGAAGGACGTGCGGGGCGACATGGTCTTTCGACACTCGATGATGACCGTGCCCATAGAGCCCGCGAACTCATTCTTTGCGCTCGCAGCTTCTAAGACATCGTCCACGTAGAGCAGGCCAGCGGATACGTTTGACTCTTTCGGGCGTGCCGCCCTTAAGCCCAGAGGTACCATCGCAGTGTCTGTGAAATCACCGATCAGGGTACATCTTGGGTTACCGTTGCGCCGTCGTTGATTACAGCTTCGTCCCCAATAGTCACGTCGTGCCCAATGGTGACCTCTTCCCCGATTTCGACACCGTTTCCGATGGTCACGCCGTTACCGATGGTGACCTTTAGACCGATAGCGACATCATCTAGGATCGTCACATTGCTCCCGATGCTGCCGTTCTCTGAGATTGTGAAGTTGTCCCCGATACTGGACCAGGCGCCTATGATTGTGTTCTCTCCGATTTGAGGATTGGCCCCAACCGTCGTACGGAAGCCGATGATCGACCCCTGTCCGAGGGCTCCGACAACGGCTGCCCCTTCCCCAATGTCCGCGTCCTCGCCGACGGTTGCACCGCTGCCGATCAACGCGCGATCGCCGATGTTCACATCGTCGCCGATTTCTGTGTCACTCCCAATCTGGGTGTTGTCGCCGATGCTCGAATTCTCGCCAATGGTCGAGTTCTCGCCGATACTCGAGTTCTGGCCGATGGGCAGACAGTCCGCGATCAGATCGGAGATCGTGCAACCATAAGGGGATACCACGTTGGCAACACCGGTGTCGCAGCCAAGGATGACAACCGTCGGACTCAGATCAGAGCCGGGGCATGCATCTTCAGCGTCGGATACGCCATCGCCGTCGCTGTCAGAGAACCCTACAGGCCAACCACTAAGGCGGAACGCAGCGCCGCCGCCGCTAAGCTTCCATCCCTCACAAGGCGCCGAGTCCGGGGTCGTCACCATACGACGCGCGTGGTAGCCACCGGAACCACTGGCGGGTACCAGCCATCGCATGTAGCTCTCTTCCGGGTCGCCGGTGCCGGCCGACATGACGAGCCAATAGCGCTGGGCTCCCGAGAGCGTCGGGTACAACTGCGAGTCCGCACTGACGACGACTTGCGCCAGAATGTCGGCGACCCCGCCGGTGGGGTTCACGGCATCACTGTGGGTCGCTTCGCCGATGAAGCTCCAAGTCTCAATGACCGTATCGGCCGGAAGGCCATCGTCATCGGCGACGAGGCTCAGACTGAAGTGGTTCTCCCCAGTATTGAGACATACGGGTACCTCGATCGTCTGGAGGATATAATCCTTGGCATAAGCCGTCGTGAACGTCATGGCGAAATCAGTATCCGTGAACTTGACTAGGCCGCACGGAATGGTCGATGCCGAGGCCCCATCTGGATCGTGCATAGGCACGAATCCTGCCAATTGTACCCCCCCTGACAGGTTGTCGAAGATCGTATCCCCCGTTACCGGTTGCACCAGGCCCAGCAGTGAGAGAATTAGGCCCAACAGGATTCCCTTGCGTTCCATTTTCGCTCTCCTAAGAAGAGGTTTATTGGATGTGGCGCGGGCGACCACCGCCCACAGCCAAAATTCTTCCATCCCTTGGCGTCAACTCAGTACGTTCCGTTATTCACAGCATTATTTCATTGCAACGTCCTTATCTGCCGACCGTTAGCCGGCCAATTCCTCCTTCAACCATTTAGGCTGAGGGCAGCTTTGTTCACAGCGACTCTTGTGTCGAAAGAGCAATCGTCCGATCTGACCGGCTCTACCCCTGACAACGGAAAAATGAGAGCAGCGTCACTATTGGGCTGAGAGATTCTCCAGAAAATAGCATGATTTGCGCGATTTCTCTCATTGGTCCAGGCTACCAGGCTTTGGCGGCGGGCGGTTGTCGCCAGACGTCTCTCAATTCCCTTGGTCACATTCACCCTTTTCGTCTCGATTGCGCGCAGTACTTCTCCCTGAATTGTGAAAGCACGGTTTCCTCAATCCGGGATCTTCCACCCGTCCCGGATTCCTTTGTGGGCGGAACGGTGCCCTTGTTCCGCCCACGGCTGTTACTGACTTTGCTCACCGGTTGTGGATTCCGGCAGGAAGTCTTCCATGATCCAGGTCTGAGTGCTTGTTTCTCTGGTTTCCCACCAGGCCATTGTCTTTCCGTCCCGGCTGAAACGCGGAACACCTGCACTCGCGCCTTCTTCCGATATTTTCGTTGTCTCGCCGGTGGATTCGTCATAGCAGTACAAGGGAGGCCCGCCTACAAAAAAGTAGCGATCCCCGTCCGGCGCCCAAATCCCGATATAGTCCCACGCATCGGGAGCGTTAACCAGCAGGGCGGGCTCTCGACCGTCTATGAACGCCTGATGCGTCTCGGCGCTGAGCAGTGACATATGATACGTCAAACGCTGTCCGTCCGGATGCCATTCCAGCCCTTCCTTCCACTTCTCAGCCGACGTCAGTTGCCGCAACGCCCCGCCCGAGGAAGGTACAACGAAGACTGCGTTGAGCCCGGGCTTAACAAAGCCGAAGGCGCCAATCAGCTTCCCGTCAGGCGACCAGTGCACAGAGCCTCCCACCCATCCAAGCTTCATATGGGCAAGTTTGCGCGGTTCTCCGCCGGCAGCGGAAATCACGCAAAGATCGTTACCGTCCGCGTATGCCAACTGTGAGCTGTCCGGAGACCACTGAGGTACCGCACTCCTTCCCGCATCTCCGAATTCAGTCAAAACCTGAGGCTTTTCTCCGCTTGTCGGCACGATAAGAACTACCCGCTTGTCGCCGACCTCGGCCGAGTATGCGATTTTCCGACCATCGGGCGATAGATCGAACCGGTGGTAATACGATAGACCTTTGTGCTCGAATGGAATGCTCTCGGTCAACCGTCTTGACGAGCCTCCTTCTCGCGCCACCGCATATATGCCTTCCTCGCCCGGCATATTGTTCACATAATAGATAATTCCGCCGTCCGGCGATAGTTCCGGAGAATACTTCGCACAACGAACCACCGAACTCGTTTCTGCCGGCGTCGAAGCGTCCGACACCTTGATGCTGGTATTCACCCTGTACATTCCAAAACCGATCCGACTGCCGTCGCCAAGCGCCTTGGGATGCATGACAACGGTATCTTTGAAGAATGTCATCTGCTGCGGCTCGCCTGTCGCAACGCCTCTTTCCTGGTCCATCGGAATCTTCCAGATATTCAACGAATCCGTCTTACCCGAGACGAAGTAAACCGTCCGACCGTCCGGCGACCAGCTCGGAGCCTTGCTCGAGCCCGCCAAATCTGTGAACCGCCGGGCTTCGCCCCCTTCGGCGGGGAGGATACAAAGATCCGAGCCGGGGCCGTCCTTCTTCCTCCAGTTAGAAACAAACCACCGCCCGTTCGGCGAATAGCCGCGCCCCCACATCTCACGACCCACGTAAGGCACATCCTCCCTCGCTATGAATCGAACTTCGCTGCCATCGAGGCTGAGCGTGCGCATGCCTTGGTTAGTGTGATACGTCACATGACCTTCCGGTGTCCAGAAGACAGCGAAGATGTAGTGCTCAGTCACATCAGGGCCGATCTGACGAGGCGCTCCACCGTCAGGATCGACAACAAAGACAGCACATACCAACTCTGTATTCGAATTCGGCTCAAGGGACATCCCTCTCATTAGCGAGTAGGCAATTAACCGACCGTCCGGCGACCACCGCGGCCGGCCCAACTGATCCCATCCCGCCAAACCATCCAGAAGCGGACGTATCTTGGTTGCCGTCAGATCGGTGACATACAAATTCTCATCGGTCTTGAATACAATTCTCTCGCCGTCGGGCGAGAAATCACAATGACCCACAGGCATCCCGGCTATGTCTTCATCAAGCACAAGACGGTAATTAGGAGTCGGCTGTTCAACCCTCCCAGCCAGGCGGTCCGATTTCAGGAACGTCAGCGAGGTACTTGCTATACCAATAGCCAGCGCCCCCGCAACCAGAAGAACGGTTATCACCGCTACCCGATTGCGCCGAATAAACTTCCGCAGCCGGTACGCCATACTCGGCGGCGCCGCCAGCACCGGCTTATTGCTGAGATGCCGTTCGACATCGGCCGCCAGCTCGACAGCTCTCTCGTACCGCCGGGTCCGGTCCTTCTCCAGCGTCTTCATCACAATCAAATCCAGATCGCCACGCAAGAGCTTGCGCAGCAGATCCGGACTGGCCTTACGCTGCTTGGCAACGTCCGTCAGCGCCTCGCCTATGGCGCTCAGCCTCGTCGAAGGTTTGTCCGGCTCATCTTCGCGGATAATTCGCTGCATCTCCGCGTACCCAGCCTCACGCAGCTTCTCCGCATCGAACGGAGTCACTCCCGTCAGCAACTGATAAAGCAGAACGCCGAGCGAATAGACGTCGCTGCGCGCATCGATATCAAGCCCGCTGAACTCCGCCTGCTCCGGGCTCATGTACTCCGGCGTGCCTATCATCTGGGCAAAGCGTGTAAACAGCGTCTTCTCCGTAAGTCGATGCGCAGTAGCCTTGGCGATCCCAAAGTCAATCACCTTAGGAACCGGCTTGCCGTCGTGCAGCGTAATAAGAACGTTCGAAGGCTTGATGTCCCGATGGATGATTCCTTTTTCATGGGCATGCTGAACCGCCTTGCAGACGTCGACAAAAAGCTCCAAACGCTGTTTGGTTTCAAGATTGTTCTTGTCGCAGTATTCGGTAATGGGCACGCCCTTGACCAGCTCCATCACAAAGTAAGGCCGGCCCGTATCCGTGGACCCGGCATCGAACACCTTGGCGATATTGGGATGATCCATCATCGCCAGCGCCTGCCGTTCGGCCTCAAAACGGGCGATGACAGATCGGGTATCCATCCCCAGTTTGATAACCTTGAGTGCGACCTTGCGGCTGATAGGCTCGGTCTGCTCGGCCATATAGACAATGCCGAAGCCACCCTCTCCGACTCGCTCCAGAAGCTTGTACCGTCCAACAACCGTCCCCGGCATTTCGACAACCGGTGCACTATCCAGAGTGGCGTTCACATCAGGTCCGTCTTCCTCCAGGCCCGGGACCTTCAGAAAACTACCCGCCCGATCGTCAGCCAGGAGCAGTCCTTCCACCTCCGCCCGAAGCTTCTCATCATCCCCACATGCTTCGTCCAGATAGGCGTTGCGCTCCTTAGGATCAGCGATCTCCGACACCTTGTGGAATATTTCTTCTGAATTGCGATTGTCAGTCGTCATCTCCTTGCTCCCCTACACTGTCCTTCAGCCGTTCTTGGAACGCAGATCATGGATATGCATCAAGCCCAATGATAGGGCGACCAGCACGCTTGCGACAAACGCCGCCGCACAGATCACTGCAGCCATATCCATAGCTTGGTCGAGATTGGGTATTTGCAGCTCCAGGGGTTCCATTCTAACAGGCTCTGAGATTAACTCAATCCACCCATTCATGCCGTTTTCCTTCCAACCATCACACCCAGTGTTCAGAACCTTCCTCCCCTCCTATCACCAGTGGCGCAGTCGAGGCGATTGGGGGGTCAGGATTTTCAGGAAAAAGGCGGGAAAATATTGAGGTGGCCGATTTAGAGCCACAGAGCTGGCCTCGCTGACCTTGTGGGACAGTATTTCGAACCATTGACAAAGCGCGAATGTCGCGCAGAGGCTGCTATCGTGTGGGATGGAGCTTCTTGAAGAGCCAGGCACGAGCGTATTTCCAGTTCCGCTTCGCCGTGGAATGGGAAATATCCATAGCCGCAGCGGCCTGTTCCAGAGTCAGCCCGGCAAAATAGCACAGCTTGACCAGTTCTGCCTTGCTCTGGTCCGCCTTCTCCAGCTCGGTGAGAGCCTCATTCAGGGCAATCATGTTAGTGGACGGGCCTTCAATGGCCAAACACCCTTCATCGAATTCGACTCTCTTATGGCCGTGTCCCCGTTTCTGGCTCTGCTTGCGGCGGGCATTCTCGATCAGTATGCGACGCATAGCCTCCGCAGCCGCGCCAAAAAAGTGACCTCTGCTCGTCCAGTCCTGACTATCAGCCCCGGCCAGCCGCAGGTACGCCTCATGCACCAGCGCAGTAGCCTGCAACGTCTGCCCCGGCTTCTCCTGTGCCATCTTCTGCGCCGCAAGAACTCGCAACTCCTCATAGACCAGCGGCAGCAGCTTCTCCGTAGCCTCTGTATCGCCGTTCTCGATGGCATTCAAGATGCGTGTCAAATCACTCATGCCGGCTCCCCACTGTCATGGGCCTTGATGGCGTCCATTCTGTCACAAACAGGGGGAGACTTCAAGTCTCCAGGCCCCGGAAACACGACAGAGCAAGGTTCTGCGTGTTGAACCGGGCCTGCGAATCGACTACAATCACACGCCACAGGGCAGGCAAGGAAATGTCCTCATCAGGATCGATGCAGGATGCTATGGTTGTTGGGAGATCCGGCACGCGGTGCAGGCCATAGCGGAAAGGAGTGACGCGTGCAGCCTTTTATGATCGTTGGTTTTGTCGCCGTGATCGCTGTTGTCGCGATCGTGGGCTATATCAGCGTGCAGAAGCGGCGCGAAGCGATGGCGGCGTTGGCCTCGCGGCTGGGCCTGCGGTTCAGCCCGCACCGGGACCGGAGTCTGGCGCGGCAGTATGAGTTTCTGGACAAGCTGCGGGCCGGACGCGACCGCTACGCCTACAACGTCCTGTCCGGCACGTACCAGGGCCACGAGGTGCTCGTGTTCGACTACCACTACAAGACCGGCTCCGGCAAGAACACCCATCATCACCATTTCTCGTTCTTCGTTCTGCACGTGCCGGCGGCGTTCCCCGAGCTGATCATCGCGCCGGAGGGGTTCTTTTCGAAGATCGCCCAGGCCGTCGGGTACGACGATATCGATTTCGAGTCGCACGAGTTCTCACGCAAGTTCTGCGTGCGCTCTCGCAACAAGAAGTTCGCCTACGACGTCTGCAACGCGCAGATGATCGAGTACCTTCTGGCCAACAGCGACCTGACGATCGAAATGGATGGGTACGCTCTGGCGATCTCATTCAACTCGCGCCTCGCCGCCCAATACATCGAGCCGAACCTGAACCGGCTGGTCGCCTTGCGGTCGCTGATGCCGGAGTATCTGTTTACCCGGAGGTGAAGATGCCCGTGCTGCTGATTGCCGTCGCCGCCGTCGTCCTGCTGCCGATCGTGTACGTTGTGCTGACGTACAACACGCTGGTGGCCCTGCGCAACCACATTCGCGATGCGTGGAGCAACATCGACACGGAGCTGAAGCGCCGGTACGATTTGATCCCCAACCTCGTTGCGACGGTCAAGGGCTATGCGGCCCACGAGAAGGAGGTCTTCGAGCGCGTCACCGAGCTGCGGGCCCAGTGCATGGCCGGTCGCGGCAATCCCGTGCAGCAGGCCGCCGACGAGAATCTGCTGGTGGCCGCCCTGCAGCGGCTGCTGGTCGTGGTGGAGAATTATCCGCAGTTGAAAGCCGACCGGAACTTCCTCGAACTCCAGAAAGAGCTGACCAACACGGAGAACCGCATCCAGGCCGCCCGCCGCTTCTACAACGGCAACATCCGCGACTACCGCAACAAGTGCGAGACCTTCCCGAGCAGCATTATCGCCGGGGCGTTCGGCTTCGAATCGCGGGATTACTTCCAGGTGCACCCCTCCGTCCGCGAGGTGCCCGACGCCGATTTCGGATAGTGTGATTTCATCGTTCGATGTCCCGACAAGCATACAGGCGGATAACGGCAGTGCCAAGCAGTCGGCGCGTCTCCAGGTTCTGTCGCCACAGCAGCCTGTTCCTCAATGGGATGGATCTGCTTGACAGGCGCGACCACGTCCTGCGGCCGAGCCGGTCCCTCTTGTCACCCCGAGCGGCAGTCGAGGGGTCTGGCCGGGAGCCGAAGGCGTCCTGCGGCTGCAGGCAGATGTCTCGGCTGCGCTGTGCTTCGCTGGACATGACAACAGAGAAGAGCGCTCCGCTCGACATGAAAACAGAAGACGGTGCTCCGTTCGACGTGACAAGAGACGAGGAGACTCGGTTCCACATGACCGATAGTAGGAGGTCGGCCGCGATACTCAGACACACATCTTGACATTGGCGTGGAAGACCGAGAGACTGGTGGGCGTTGAGATGGTGTGCACGGCGCACCATACAAAAGGGCTTTTCGGCGAGGTGACTGCGATGGCGACTCAAGTGACGGGCAACGAGGGCAAATCCGTTTCGCGAAGGGAATTCGTACGAGGTTCGGCGGTTTCATTAGCCGCGTTGGGATTGGTGGGCAGCCGCGTGTTTGCGGCGGGATCGGACAAGATCCGCGTCGGCCTGGTTGGCTGCGGCAGCCGGGGTACCGGCGCCGTGCGGAACTGCGTGGACTCCTCGCCCAACGTCGAGATCGTCGCGCTGGGCGACGTGTTCCAGGATCGGGTCGAGGCTTGCCTGAGCGTGATCAAGAAAGACGGCGAGAAGGACTGGAGCTCGTCTGAGCCGTGGAAGCACGCGGACAAGGTGAAGGTGACGCCCCAGACGTGCTTCACCGGCTTCGACGCCTATCAGAAGGTCATCAACAGCGGCGTGGACCTGATCATCCTCGCGACGCCGCCGCATTTTCGCCCCATCCACCTGAAGGCCGCCATCGAGGCGGGCAAGCACGTATTCATGGAAAAACCGGTCGCCGTCGATCCCGTGGGCATTCGCTCCGTCCTCGCTTCGTCCGAGCTGGCGAAGACGAAGGGCCTCGCGATTGTCGCCGGCACGCAGCGGCGTCACGACCCCAAGTACATCGAAGTGATGAAGCGCGTTCACGACGGCGATATCGGCGCGCTCGTCGCGGGCCAGTGCTACTGGGTCCAGGGCTGGGTCCGCCAGTGGGGCTTCTACACGGAGCGGAAGCCCTCGTGGTCGGACATGGAGACGCAGTGCCGCAACTGGTACTACTACACGTGGCTTTCCGGTGACCACATTGTGGAGCAGCACGTCCACAATCTCGACGTGATCAACTGGGCGATGGGAACGCATCCCGTGCTGGCGATGGGCATGGGCGGCCGGCAGGTCCGCGTCGAGCCCGAGTTCGGCAACATCTACGACCACTTCGCCGTCGAGTTTGAGTACCCGAACGGCGCCCGCATCCTGAGCTTGGCCCGGCAGATCGCCGGCTGCTCCGAGCGGATCGGCGAGCGCGTCGTCGGCGCCACGGGCGTCGCGAGGGAGGGCGCGATCGAGGGCGCCAAGCCCTTTAAGTATACGGGCCCGACGCCCAACCCGTACGAGCAGGAGCACGCCGACCTGATCCGGAGCATCCGCGACGGCCGGCCGTTCAACGAGGGCAGACAGGTGGCCGAGAGCACCATGACGGCCATTCTCGGCCGCATGAGCACCTACACCGGACGGGCCATGAAATGGGATTGGGCCATGAAGAGCTCGAAGCTCGACTTGGCTCCGCCCGCCTACAAACTCGGCGACCTCCCCGTCGCCCCCGTGGCTATCCCCGGCAAGACGCCGTTGACCTGATCGGCCTGGGTGCGTTCTGAAGCAATTTTCGCCCATAGAGCGAACTTTCGCCCTTGACTTGTAGTATCATTATTGGTATCATTTTGATATGGCTGACGTGGACGATATACTCGCCCGCATGCGGGCCAATCCGAAGGGCATCCGCTTTGCGGACTTGTGCAAGGTCTGTGACCATTATTTCGGATCGCCACGTCAGAAGGGGACGAGCCATCGCATCTATCGGATGCCGTGGCAAGGGGACCCGCGCGTGAATATTCAAAACGACAAGGGAAGAGCCAAGGCCTACCAGGTGAGACAGGTCGTCAAGGCGATTGAAAGGCTGGAGCATGAGCGATCGGAAGGTGCTTGACCAATACACATACCGAGTCACATGGTCTGACGAAGACAGCCAGTGCGTGGGACTGTGCGTGGAGTTCCCGAGCCTGAGCTGGTTGGCCGCTACGCCGGAGAAAGCCCTGAAGGGGATTCGTAAGGTGGTGGCCGAGGTGGCTGAGGATATGCAAAGCAGCGGCGAATCTGTGCCGGAGCCAATCAGCCGTCGTCGCTACAGCGGCAAATTCATGGTCCGTGTGCCGCCGGAAGTCCACCGGCGTCTCGCCCTGGAGGCCGCCCAAGAAGACGTCAGCCTCAATCGACTGATCAGCACCAAGCTCTCCTCCTGAAGGACCTGCACGCAATACGAGAAGCGATGACCATTATCATCCGGGACGAATCGAAATATTCTCGCTTGCCCGGTTGATTTGCCGGAGCAGACAAGTTACAGTCAAGGATTAGAGTTGGGGAGAATCGACATGAAATGTCCATACTGCGGCGGTGAGATGGTCCCGGGCACGGCGCTTGTGAAAGGCACACTGCTTGGATTCCTGCTGGTCGGTCTGTCCCACCAACACCTGTGGTTTCGGCAGCTCGATGGTGGTGTAGATGAGAAGATCATCCACAGCAGGAGCCAAAAGGCCGGACATCGATGCACGGAATGCAGGGCCGTGATCATCCAGGGAGACGAGAAGCCACGGGGATGAGCCAAGCCTGATCGCTTGACTTGTCCGGCCGGCCAAGCCATAATCGTCAGCGCCGGTGGAGAGGAAATCGGTAACTCGTTGGTGTCAAAGATGTCAAAGGAGAATGCGAGCGCAGTACGGGGCTTCTCATATGGAGAAAGCCTGTCTGATCTTCTTGTGCTACATAGGCCGTACAATCATTATCCGGCGGTTGCAGGAATGGCGACATGGATGTGACGAAACTACCGTTCAATCATCTCATCGGGATTGAATTGGGCGATCCGGGCAGTGACTTCCTGATCAGCCTGCCCGACGACGTCAAATACATGAATCACTTAGGCACGGTTCACGCGAGTGCTCTCTTCGCCGTCGCGGAAGCCGCCTCCGGCCTATTCCTCTTACGGCACTTTGGCGCTGATGCGGGACTGGTTCCGGTAGTGCGCCGGGTGGAGGCAAAGTTTCGCAAGCCCGGAAAGGGTCGCGTATCCGCTCGCGCGCTGGTTGCGCCGGAAGAACCGCCTCGCTGGTCGGCGGAACTGGCACGCCGGGGACGGGTCGTAGCATCGGTGCCGATTGAAGTCGTGGGATCAGACGGCGAGACGGCGGTTTCCGTCACCATTGACTGGTTCATCGCCCGCAATCCAGGAGGAACCTCCGAATAACCGCGTTGAGCGGAGCCCCGCCGCGGCCGATGCCCCTTCTTGCTCCCGAAGGTGAAAGAAAGACAAAGAAACCAGATATTGTCTGATCTCCCGCTTGAGTTGCGGGGCCTACGAGGCTACAATCGCGAGTGAAAAGCTGGAGAGAATCGCGTGGCAGCAGTGCAAGAGACAGACAATCCGGGGGACGTGTCCGGTATGCCTGGGCAGTGTTTGGCCGAGAGGCAGTGGGGAATAAGTATGGCGTCCCCGGAGTTTTCAGACAGGGGGGCTTGCGTTGAAGCCGATCATTTTCGTTCTTGGTCTATCTGGTGTTGGGAAGACACAAACGGCAGGAGCACTTAGCAAGGGCTGTTCGCTTCTGCACAAAGACATGGACCGCAAAGGTGGGGGATTCGCCAAAGCCGGCTTCCCCCCGGCCTGGGACCGAGACATCTCGCAAGTCGATTTTGCCCTTCTTGCCACTTGTGTGCGCGGTTGGCTTGGCGATAAGCATCAAGGTGCCGTCCTTTCGTTCCCGACGACGTACCGGTTTACGCGTGGACAATTCGGTGTCGCCTCGACCCATGGAATCGGCATCATAATACTCTGGGGGGCGTTGGAACGTTGCTGGGACGTTCGCTGCAACCGCCAGAAGAAGGACAAAGGGACGATGCCAAGCAACACTGACTATCTCCGCAAGAATGGACCCACGTTCGACATGTACAAGGGCGCAGAATACGACGAGTTCAAGGCAGAGGCTTTCGAGCCAGACAGGTCCCGACCGTCAGACGCTACTCTGTTGACACGTGTGTTGGCCCGGCTGAGCAGCCAGGGGATTGATTTGACCACAAACTAGCCTTTCGGCTCTCGCCAGTGGTACAATCGCGCGCGGAACAAGTGAGCACAGCAGTCTATCTCCAGACCGGAAGTTGTGCTATTTGCCTCGCACAAATCTTCCGCAGGGCAAGAGTACGGTATCGCGGACAATCGGCGAGATAGACTTAGCTGCATAGGAATCCGCACCTGCAACACTTCGGTCGTTATGCCATTGGTCCAAGCTTGCCCAGGAAAGTGGCGTCAAGGGTTGGTCCTTTTGAGTAGCCAGGCGATGTTTTGGGCGAGGGTTTGCATAGTCGTTAGGCCCTCTTCGTCGTTTTCGACTTCGCCTTTGGCTCGGCCGATGCCTACGTTCCAGTAGCTGGAACCCACGATGATCATCTGGCCGATCAGGAAGAAGTGGTTCATCGTGTCGAAGGCGTGGATCGAGCCGGCGCGGCGGACGGCGACCACGGCGGCGCCGACCTTGCGTTTGAGCATGTCGTCGTTGGCGCGGGCGACGAAACCCGCGCGGTCGATCAGGGCCTTCATCTCCGTGGTGACATCGGCGAAGTAGGTGGGGGAGGCGAGGATGATGCCGTCGGCGGCGAGCATCTTGGCGATGCATTCGTTGGCGACGTCGTTGTCGATGGCGCATCGGTGGTTCTTGTTCTTGTAGCACTGGCCGCAGGCGGTGCAGCCGTGGATGGTCCGGCCGGCCAACTGGACCATCTCCGTCTCGATGCCTTCGGCTTCGAGTTCGGCAAAGACCCGCCGGACCAGGATTGCTGTGTTGCCGTCCTTGCGGGCGCTGCCGTTGAACGCGACTACCTTCATGGGAAATTCCCCTCATTCGAGCTATCGGGTTATTATCCAACTGGAAGAGGGAGGTTAATCGATACGGCCGCGTGCCGCAAGCTCTGCGCCGCGACTCTTCGGGACGGTCTCCTTGTGGCAGGACAGGTCTCTTCTGTCACCCCGAGCGGCAGTCGAGGGGTCTGGCCACGAGGGAGAGGCGCGCTTCGTCCGCGGGCAGATGTCTCGACTGCGCTTCGCTGCGCTCGACATGACAACAACAAGGATGGGTCCGGCTCCACATGGCCAATGACAGGAGGCCCGCCACGATATCTGGGCACAAACGGCCTGTATCAGTTGCACATTTGCGCCATGAGCGTGAGCTTGCGGTCCTGGGAGAGGGTTCTGTGGCGGAGGAAAAGCTCGTTGCGGCTGTGCCAGAGGATGCTGGCGGCCCGGTCCAGACTGTGCTGCTCGACCTGCCGTCGCAGGTCCGACCAGCGGGACCGGCAGCAGCGGCAGACGTCGTGCTGCTTGTCGTACCACCAGAGCTCGAAGCCGCCGAAGCCCTGGCATCCATCGTCCTTTATCCCCAAAACGCACTGGCTATAGAGCAGCTGCTTGATTTGCCATCTGTCGTTTACGGTGATCCGTTTCATGGCTCGTTCCTCCATGAAGAATCGGTTCTTTACTTTCTGTCGGGCGTTCATGGCCTGCCGGGTAAGGCCGACGGCTCATTTCCAGCCGGGCCGCCCGAGTTGTTCCCATGCTTCGTTGCCCTTTCCTGGGTCGATCACCGCGGTGCTCTCACTCTATTAAGGACGCGTGAAGCGGGATTGTTTCGCGCTTTTGCGATGGAAATCATCAAAAAGTGATGGCTTCGACCGGCAATGTGGGTCTATGGCGGTTGCCGGCCGGTGTTATAGGACTGGGGGTCGTCAGGGGTGCGGCTGGGTTGATCCGGGCTGGTGCCTCGTCCTGGCTCGACGGGGTGTGAAATTGTGCTCTGGCCCCTGCAATAAGTGCTTTCGACTTGCGACCAATCCTGTGTGGCCGGATGACGGCCGGGAAAAGTCCATAGTGGGGTTGCCAGATTTTAAGGAGCAGTACGATGATTATGAAATGGGTAAAGCTGGGTGTGATTGGAACGGTTGGCTTTGGCCTGATGGGCGGCCTGCTGTTCGGGAAAGACGTGGTCAGCTATGTCAAGAGTTCCGCCAAGGGGGTCCGGACGGCCGTCAAGGAGTCGGTCCCCGTCGAGTTCGAGCTAAGGCGGGCGCGGGATATGCTCGAAGACATTATCCCCGAGATGCACGCCAACATCCGCCTGATTGCCCAGGAAGAGGTCGAAGTGGCGGCCCTGAAGGGCGAGATCGGCAAGGCCCAGGAGGCCCTCCAGGACGAGCAGACGCGGATCAAGACCTTGCGGATCGCTCTGGAACAGCCGCAGGCCAGGTATCGCTTCGCCGGCCGGAACTACGACCGGTACGAGGTCAAGGAAGACTTGGCCACGCGGTTCGAGCGGTACAAGGAAAATGAGCTGGTTCTGGCAAGCAAGGTTCGGCTGCTCGATTCGCGGGAGAAGTCCTTGAACGCCGCGATGCAGTTGCTGGAGAAGACCCGCAGCCAGAAGCGGATCCTCGAGAATCGCATTGAGGCCCTGGCCAGCCAGTATCGGCTTGTCAAGGCGGCTTCGGTCGGCTCGCAGATTCAGGTGGATAACGGCAAGCTGGCCCGGACGCAGAAGCTCATTACGGAGATCCAGAAGCGTCTGGACGTTGCCGAGCGAGTCCTGGCGCATGAGAGCAAGTTCGTCGAGTCGATTCCGGTGGATACCGTCGTCGAGTCGGATCTTGTGGCTCAGGTGGACGAATACTTCGAGTCGCGCGAGGATGAGGCGTCTGACGAGGATCTCGGCGTGATCACGATGGCCGAGTGTGAGCCGTCGGCACTGTAAAGGCGTGTCCTCGGGCCTGCGTTGCGAAAGACGCAGCCGGATGGTAGAATGGACCAAGGCCAGCTATACCGGCAGTCACCGGCAAGTGTAGGAGTCATGCCGTGTTAATCCTGCGGATCAGACAAGCAGAGTGTGCGTTGGCCGACGGCCGGCTCGATGAGGCCTTCGAGGTTGCCCTGGCGGAAGATATCCGACGCCACCGCAACGGTCAGCGGCTCATCGGACGGCTCGCCCGGGCGATTATCCGACGCGGTCAGGAGAACCTGGCCGCCCATCGTTTCGCGCCCGCGTTGGCCGACTGCGGCAAGGCCGAGAAGCTGGCCGGGAACACGTCCGATGTCGCCCAGCTTCGTGCGGCCGTTTGTGACGCCATGGCTCGCGAGCAGCAGGACCATCAGCAGCAGACGCTGCGGGTCGCCCAGGCGAAGCGGCACATTGAGAACGGCTGGCTCTCCGTTGGCGGGCGCATCCTCGCCGAAGCCCCGGCCGACGACGGTCGGGCCGAACTGGCACGCCAGGAGTTGGCGGCGGCTCGCCTTCAGACCGAGGATGCCGTTACCAAGGCCGAGGAGGCGCTGACACGAGGTGACATCGAAGAGGCCATGCAGATCGCCCGTGGGGCCAACCTTGCGAAGTGCAAGAACGGCCGGGCGGGCGAGCTTCTCCGTCAGATTCGCACCCGGGCCGTCGAGCGCGTTCGGGCCGATCTGGAGCAGGGCCGCGTCGACCGGGCCCAATCCTTCCTGCAGCGGGTGACGCCGCTTGGGAGGGACGGAACGGAGTTTGCGGAACTCAGTGAGGCACTGGCCCGGTGCCGCCAGGCGGCTGAGTATGTTGCCGCCGGCAGGCCGGGCGCTGCACTGCCGCTGCTTCGAAAGGTCAAGGCCGTCTGCCCGTCGGCACCATGGCTGGATTCGGCGATTGCTGATGTGAGGCGGGCTGCGGAGGCCTATGACGAGTTGGATGCCGGTCCTCTGGGCCTGACGGTGGCCGATGTGGACGTTTCCGAGCGACCGGACAGCGTGAATCCGGAGGCCGGTCGGGTATCTCCGGATGGTGGTGATCGAGGTGCCCTGATGGCCGAACGAGCGATGCCGGCGCCTGGCGGCGAATCTTCTTTGCCTTCGAAGTTCCTCACGCAGATTGACGGCGTCGGCAGCTTCCTGGTCTTTCGGGACTCCCGGGTCACGGCCGGGCCGGTCAGCTCCTCGTCGCGACCGATGCTGGGCCTGATTGCCGACCCGAACACGCCGGTTATCACGATCGAGCGAGTCGATGGCGACTACTTCGTCCGGTCGCAGACGCCGATCCAGGTCAACGGTCAGTCGGCCAGCGAGAGTATGTTGCAGGACGGCGACCGGATTTCCCTGTCGCCGCGGTGCCGCATCCGGTTCCATCTTCCGAATCCGGCGAGCACGACGGCGATGCTGACAATCTCGGGAGCGAGGCTCAGTCGGCCTGATATTCGGCAACTGGTCCTGATGGACCGGGACATTCTCATCGGGCCCTATGCCAACAATCACATTCGCACCGATCAGTTGAAAGAACCGATTGCCCTGTTCGCTCAAAATGGCCGGCTGCTTTGCAGGGCCAAAGAGAGTATACTTGTAGATGGGCGCAGTTTTGACCCAAGTGTGGGTCTTGCCATGGACAAGCGTGTTGAGATCGGCTCGCTTTCGATGGTCGTGACAAGGCTCGGGGAGTAAATCGAGAACGTGTTGACAGAATCCGGCGACAAGACCATGGACACGTACCAATACAAATATGGAGATCGGCCGCTTGAGGGATATACCATTCAGCGGGCGGCCGGACGGGGCGGCTTCGGCGAAGTCTACTACGCCATCAGCGACAGCGGCCGCCAGGTGGCGCTCAAGGCGGTCCAATGCTACGAGCAGATCGAGCTGCGGGGCATCAGCCAGTGCATGAACCTCAAGAGCCCGCATCTGGTCACGGTTTTCGACGTGAAGCACAACGACGAGGGCCGACCCTTCGTCATCATGGAGTACGTCTCCGGGCCTTCGCTCAGTGACCTGCTGAGGGAGTCACCCGGCGGGCTCGGGACTCAAAAGGCGGCCTTCTTCCTGCGAGAGATCGCCAAGGGCCTGTCGTTCCTCCATGACTGCGGCATCGTTCACCGTGACCTGAAGCCCAGCAACATTTTCTATGAGAACGGCTACGTGAAGATCGGCGACTACGGCCTGACGAAGGCGATCAGCAGCAGCCAGCACGTCAGTCACACCATTACGGTGGGCACGGTTCACTACATGGCCCCGGAGATCGGCGCGGGTCGATACGACCGGAGCATCGACATTTACGCCCTGAGCGTGCTGCTTTACGAGATGCTGACGGGGCAGGTCCCGTTCTTCGGGTCCAGTCCGGCCGAGATCCTCATGAAACACATGACCGCCGCCCCGGACCTGAGCAATATCGAGGAGCCGTTTGCCCGCGTGATTCGAAGGGGCCTGGCCAAGGACCCTGCCGAACGCTATCAGAGCGTGCAGGAAATGGTTGAGGACATCTTCGGCGCCGAGCACGTTCGCAACAGCGTCTCTCAGTTCGCGCCGGAGGAGCTCTCGGTTGTCGCCGAGCACATCGCGCAGAAGATGCAGGGCACCGCCCCGCAGGGGCGCGCTCAGGCGCAGACGCCGGCGAAAGACGGCGCCGAGAAGGATTTCAGCAAAGAGATCGGCAAAAAAGCGGAGTTGTTCGCGAAGAAGGCGGAACGCTTCGCCAAGAAGGCGGAAGTCTTGAGTGGGCAGTGGGCCGAGAAGTTCAAGACCGCCAAGGAGCGGGCCGAGAGAATTGGAAAGGCCCAGCCTCCCGTGGCGGACATGCTCAGCCCTCGCCAGCGGAACAAGCTGGCCTTGATTGTGATGGTGGCGCTGTCTCTGGGCGCAGGCGTTCTTAGCGGCAGGGGGGATGAGCGCATATTCACGATCGCGCTGGCTGTCTTTATTATGGTCGGCATCGCGTCGAAGATCATTCTCCGTGCGCGCCGGGAATGGTGGCCGGGGATGGATCAGGATTCGAAATGGTGGGGAAAGGCTGCCGCCTGCTTCCTGGCAGCGTTTGCGGCGGCCCTCATTGGCACTGTGATCGGCGAGGCCACCGGC
>Ga0207752_1000092_pt1 | contig 38444 bp, 36 predicted proteins | sample Pon2CUnioCityCA_6_FD_187272 | JGI IMG/M metagenome (GOLD analysis project Ga0207752, IMG submission 187272) | Marine sediment microbial community from Union City, CA, USA - Pond 2C Sediment 2 (SPAdes) | ecosystem: Environmental > Aquatic > Marine > Intertidal zone > Salt pond sediment ... | reverse complement strand
TCCTCCCAGGACTGCCGCACCGCTGCGGGCAGCCGCCGTAGTCCCGCTTCGGTCCGTGGCAAATAGTCGGCAGCACCGGCACGCATCATCTCCGCAGCCATCATTTCATCGCCATGCCCGGTCAGAACGACGACCGGCCGGCGTGGATCTCGAGCCAACAGGCGCCTGACGACCTCGGCACCGCGCGCACCCGGCCACCCGCTCTCGGTTACGACCAGATCGTACGGTTCTGCCGATGGTTGGTCTGTCTCTGCAGCAACAATCGTTGCTTCGGGGAAGGCAATCTGTAACCGCTCACTGGTCTCTGTGCGCGACCCGGCAGAGGGATCAATAAGAAGGATTTGGGATGGCGATGACGGCGATGTCATAGGGAAATATCAGCAATTTCAACCGAAAATGGCGGGTGCAGCGATTACGATTCACCCTGATTTTATTCAACCCTCTCTAGCTTACAACGTTACTATTCTTTCACCAATCACATCTTTGGCCTATTATTGGCGGGATATACGCTAAATTCGTCTTTCCAGGAGAGGTTGAGATGACTCGTTTTACCGACAGAATTGTGCTGGTCACCGGCTCCGGGCGCGGAATCGGCCGGGAGCTTGCCCTGCGCTTCGCCCGTGAGGGCGCCGATCTCGTCGTCAATTTCTTTCGCAACCGGGAACCGGCGGAAGAGACGGCAGCAGCAATCCGCGCGCTGGGCCGGCAGGCGCTGGTCGTCAAGGCAAACGTCGGCGACCTGGATGACCTGGCGCGCCTTTACGACGAAATCGAGGCGGCGTATGGCGGCCTCGATGTTCTCGTCCACAATGCAGCCTCGGGGTACAACCGGCCGGCCCTGGAACAGCGGCCCAAAGGCTGGGAGTGGACGATGAACATTAACGCACGCAGCCTGCTCTTCGGCGCCCAGCATGCAACGCGGCTGATGGAAGGGCGCGGCGGGGGAGCGATTGTGGCCATCTCCAGCCTGGGCTCCATCCGGGTGATGGAAGAGTATGTGGTCGTCGGCACCTCAAAGGCGGCCCTGGAAGCGCTGGTGCGTTACCTGGGGGTAGAGCTGGCTCCCCGCCATATCCGGGTGAATGCCGTTTCCCCTGGCGTGGTGCGCACCGATGCCCTGGAACATTTCGCCACGTTCCGTGATGAAGGGCAGGCGCTCATCGACGAGGTTCTGGCCCAGACTCCGGCCGGGCGCCTGTGCACGCCGGAAGATGTGGCCGACGTGGTCACCTACCTCTGCACCGACGAAGCGGCCCTGATCTGCGGCCAGACGATTGTCGTCGACGGCGGTTACTCGCTCCTGGCCCGCTGACTCCCCGGCCGGAACCATTGCCCGCCTGTCTCGTCCATTATAGAATCAGGGCCAGCTATTTCCTACAATCTGCGAAGTTACCGATGAGGGTACAACAATGAGCAAACAATCCCGTAAACGTATTCCCTTCTTCCTTCCCCTTCTTCTGCTCGCCATTCTCCTCTACCTGTATGGAGAGAAATGGCTACGCGCCCTCCTTCTTTACCTTACCCATGCAGGCTGGGCACGCCAGCTTATGACGGGCTTCCCCCCTGCCTGGTATGTGGCCAGCCGTTTTGTGGCCGGCGAGACGATCGCCGACGCCATGCGCGTTACCCGCGAGCTGAACGCTCAAGGGATGAAGGCAACGATGGACTTCCTCGGCGAGAGCGTGACGGATGCCGGCGAAGCGCGGGCTGCGCGCGACGAGATTCTTGACCTGCTGGACCGCATCCAACAGACCGGGGTGGATGCCAGTGTCTCGGTCAAACTGACCCAGCTTGGCCTCAATATTGATCCGGATCTCGCCCTGGAGAATATGCGGATGATCCTGGAACGAGCCCGGCAGTACGACAATTTCGTGCGCATCGACATGGAAGAGAGCGAGCTGGTGGACCTCACCCTGCGCATTTTCCGAACGTTGCGCGATGAGGATGGCTTCACCAACACGGGGGTCGTCATCCAGTCGTATCTCTACCGGAGCGAGGCGGACGTGCGCAAGCTCATTGCCAGCGGTACCTCGATCCGGCTCTGCAAAGGCGCCTATATGGAACCGGCGGAAGTGGCATTCCCCGACAAGAAAGATGTGGACGCGAATTTTGTACGGCTGACGAAACTACTCCTCAGTGAAGAGGCGCGGGCTGCCGGGGCTTATCCGGCCATCGCCACCCATGACGAGAAGATGATCGCGGCAACACAGGAATATGTGCGCGCCCACCAGATTCCGCTGGACGCCTTTGAGTTCCAGATGCTGTACGGGATTCGCCGCGAATTACAGGAGCAATTGGAGGACCAGGGTTATCGCGTCCGGATCTACATCCCCTATGGCACGGCCTGGTATCCGTACTTTATGCGCCGCCTGGCGGAACGGCCGGCCAATCTATGGTTCTTTGTCAGCAATTTCTTCCGTCGCTGACGCTACCTGGGCTGTCCGAGAAACCGGGACAGGCCCGGGAAGCTATTGAGGGATTGCCGGCCGGAACCGGTACAATGCGCCCTGTCCCAGACAAGAAATGAAAACAGTCCGGCGAGACCGTCCAGCCATGACAGCCGCAGCCAATTGGTTATAATAAGAGCGTGGAGCAGGAACGGAAGTCGCCGCCGGAATTGCAGGAGGAGAAACCAGAGTTGGAGCTGGGGCCAGTGCCCCCTGCCACGCCGGCTTCTCCCCCCTGGCAGCCGGGGACCAAGCGCATTATCCAGTTTATCCTCATCGCCCTGGTCGTGCTCCTGCTCTACCAGGCGCGGGCCTTGCTCCTGCCTATCGTCATCTCGATGATCGTCGCCTATGCCCTGGAGCCGATTGTGCGCACGCTGGAAAAGGAGGCGCGCCTCTCGCGCCTGCTGGCCCTGACGCTGGTCTACCTGATAATTATTGGCGCCCTGGTCGCCATTCCGGTGGGTACGATTCCCCAGATAGTCAACCAGTTTCGCACCTTTCTCGACAACCTGCCCGATTACCTGCTGGCCATCGGCGATTTCCTGAGCCGGCCCCACGTGGTCGCCGGCATTGAGATCCCTCTGGATGAATTACAGGTGGAGCAGATCTATGCAAACATCAGCAGCAATCTGATCGATATTATCCAGTCTGTGGGCCGGCCGTCTTTCGCCCTCTTCGGCAACGTGGCGAGCATCACCCTATCGGCGTTTGGTTGGATTCTCGTCGTCCTTTTCATCTCTTTTTACCTGGTTAAGGACCACCGCCAGCTATTCCGCTCGGCGGTAAACCTCGTCCCACCTGCCCACCAGGGAGACCTTTACCGGCTGGCATACGAACTCAACCACCTTTGGAATGATTTCTTCCGCGCGCGCCTGATCTTGTGCGTGATTGTCGGCTTCATCACCTTTGTCATCGCCACCATTATCGAGTTGCCCAACGCCCTGGCTCTGGCCGTCATTGCGGGAATTGGCGAGTTCATCCCCAATATCGGCCCCACGCTCGCTTCCCTGCCGGCGATGCTCGTGGCCATCTTCCAGTACCAGGCAAGCTGGCTGGGCGCGGCCACCGGCCCGTTCTGGTTTCCTCTGATCATTCTCTTTATATACGCAATGATCCAACAGGTGGAGAACACATTCCTCGTGCCGCGGATCATGGGCCATAGTCTCAATCTGCACCCGATGATCGTCTTTATCGCCGCGCTGGCCGGCGCCAGCGTGGCCGGGATTCTGGGCCTGCTGCTGGCAGCACCGGTGCTGGCCAGCGCGCGCCTGGTATTTATCTACGTCTACCGGAAGTTGAATGATCTGCCCCCCTTCCCCGAGGGCGCTCGCTTCGACTCGCCCGCAGCGGCAAACGCTCCTGCCGGAAGTGGTGAGGAATCGGTGGCGGAAAGCACCATGGGACATCGATCATGAGCGACATTCAAATCAGGCGCGCCCGGCCGGCGGACAAAGGGGCCGTTAACGCCTTATCAGCCCATATCTGGGAAGGGGAAGATTACATTCCGTATACCTTCGACGAGTGGGTGGCCGATCCTGAAGGCCGGTTCAGCCTGGCCTTCGAGGGCAATACACTGCTGGGCTTCGCCAAACTTAGCCGGCTCGGCCCTGAGGAGTGGTGGCTGGAAGGGCTGCGGGTGCACCCCGAACAGCGCGGGCAGGGCATCGCCCGTTATCTTCACCAGCACATGAACGCCCACGCTAACACGTTGGGGCCGGGTGTCCTCCGTTTTGCCACGAACGCCGACAATACGGCCGTGCACCATCTGGCGGAATCGAGCGGTTTCCGGCGGATCTGTGGCTACAGCGGCGCCGTCATCGAGACCGGACAGGCCGCCGGGAGCGCTAACGAGTTGCGGCAGGCCACACCTGCCGAACAATCAGCGCTGACGACGTGGCTGGCAGCGTCGTCATACTTCGCCGCCGTCCACGGTCTATACGAAGAGCATTGGACCTGGCTGGAACTGGCGCCGCGTCTGCAGCACCTGCTGGCGGAAGGATACGTCTACTGGTGGCAACCGGGCGAAGCGCCGGGAGGCGTGGTCATCGTCGATTCCGGCGCGGAAGTGGCGGTGGAAGAAGAGCCGCTCCGTCTTAGCTATCTGGACGCGCCGGCCACGGCCCTGCCGGCGCTGACGGCGGCCCTGGGCAGGCACGCCGCCGGGCTTGGCCGGACCACTATCACCTCCCGCCCCCTGGCCAGCGCCCAGATGCTGCAGGCATACCGCGACGCCGGATGGAAAGTGAAGGAGTATGAGTTATGGATCTTTGAACGTCCCTTGTCTGGGCGTTCCCCGTCATAAACGCAAATCTTTGTTCTAATCCTTCATCTTGTCTTACCCAAAAAAGGAGAAACAATGAGCAACAACGAGAACAACGAAGACCCCGGTGAAATCCTGGCAGAAACCGACAGCTATTTCGTCTGGCGCACTGATGAAGAGGGAGAATACGTCTATCATCTGGAGCTGGGCGGTGTTTCGCTGCACATGACCTCTGAGGAGTGGAACGAACTGGTAGAGTTAATGAAGGGCGTTCCCTGAACCCGGGAGAAAAGACAATGGGTCCCGACACCGCGGCCGTCGAAAACGAAGCGGCAGCCGTCCAATATGTTCCAATGATGCGCGACATGCCCGTAGACGAACGGCCGCGGGAGCGGTTAATGCAGGTTGGTCCCCGGGCGGTTTCGACCACCGAACTGCTGGCGATCACCATTCGCACCGGGGTCGGCGGCGAAAACGTGCTGCGCCTGGCCGAGCGCCTGCTGGCCCACTTCAGTGGCCTCTCCGGCGTAGCCCGGGCGTCGATTACCGAATTGCAGGAGGTGAACGGCATCGGCCCGGCCAAAGCGGTGGAGATCAAGGCCGCTCTGGAATTGGGCCGCCGGCTGCTGGCGGCTGCCCCGGAGGAGCGCCCCCGCGTCACCTCCCCGGCCGATGCGGCCAATTTGCTGATGACCGAGATGATGCTCCTCGAACAGGAGTACCTGCGCCTGATCCTGCTGGACACGCGCAACCATGTTTTGGGGATACCCACGATCTATAAGGGAAGCCTCAACACCTCTGTCATCCGGGTGGGCGAACTATTCCGCGCTGCTATTAAGGAAAATGCAGCGGCGATGATTGTGGCCCACAATCACCCCTCGGGTGATCCGGCTCCCTCGCCGGAAGACGTCCAGGTTACGCGCCAGATCGTCAAAGCGGGCAAGTTGCTGGACATTGACCTGTTAGATCACATCATCATCGGGCACCAGCGTTACGTCTCGCTGAAAGAACGCGGGCTCGGCTTTGAGTAAATCGTAGAGGAGATTATCGAAATATGAACCGTTTTCGTTCGCTGCTTTTCTTGCTGCTCCTGCTCAGCCTGCCGGCGCTGGCCTGTAACCTGGTAGCGGGCGGAGAAGCAACCACCGTCGCGCCGACGGAGGCAGTTGCCGTTCCCACCGAGCTGCCGACCGCTATTCCAAGCGAGACACCGCTGCCGGCCGGACCGCTCCCAACCAACACGCCCCTGCCCGAACCGACGGCGACAGAGGAACCAACAACTGAACCGGAAGCGACCGCAGCACCGGCCGTAGACGTGCCGGCGCTGGCAGACGAGCGCTATGTCCATTCCGGAGAGTACTTTGCCCTGCTGCCCCCGGCCGGGTGGGAGACCAGCGAAGATGAGGCATCCGCCTCCTTTGAGGCAGCGGACGGTTCCGGTTTCATCTATCTTCAGGTGACCGATACCGGCCATGAACTGGATGCCGCGGCCTTCAGCAGCTTTGTCGAAAACCGCGACCTCAACTACTTTCGCGAGTTTGCCGATTACGAGGTAATCGAGTTGGACGTGGACGAGGAAACCCGGGTAGGCACCGTCAGCAAGCGCCTCACCTTTGAGGGTATTCCCCACACCGTGGTCAGCGTCTACGACCAGTATGGGCCGATCATCTACACCTATGATTTCTGGACAGTAGAGGGGTACATGGACCCCTATACCGACCTCTACACCGGCGTTCTGGAGAATGCCGAGGTGGATCCGGAAAAGGCCACCGAACTGCTGGAATATTACTGGATCTATACCTTCACCGGCCCCGGCGCGCTGTTCACTATCGAGGTACCCACACCCTGGGAGTACGAGACCTCGGAAGATGAGGTTTCCGTCGTGGACACCTTCTATGCCCCAGACGGCCACGCCGTCATCCAAAATATCACCTACGACGATGGCGAACCGATCAGCCGGTCCGAAGCCGGGGAATTCGCGCTCACCCTGTTGCGCGATTTCTATGCGGAAGATATTACGATTACGGAGGATCAGGTCCAGGCGGACGGCAGCGAACGCCTGACATGGCAATCCCAGAGTGGCGATTACAGCGGCATCTCTTTCCTGGAAACGAGAGGTAGCACATTTCTTCTCTTCACTGTGATGTGGGACAACCCATTTGAAGACGTGTATTTCGAGACCCTTGATTACACGGTGAGCAGTTACGCCGTGCCGGAATAGCCATCGTGCCTCCCGTATAGAAGCCCGGCTTGTTGCTCAAAAGCCGGGCTTCTGCTATCCATAACGATTATGGAACAGAAAAACCTTCTCCAGAACGGCGACCTTGACCGCGATTATGGCGCTTACCGGAATGAAGAGTCATTGCAGACCGCTTCCGGCTGGGCACCCTGGTGGGTGCCCGGCCGGCCGGGCGAGCCCGAGTGGAAGAATAAGCGCCCGACCTACTCCGCCTTCGAGCTGGATGAGCGCACGGTGCAACGGCTGGACTCCGCCTATGCCACCCATACAGCCGGTCTCTGGCAGCAGGTGCCGGCTGCGCCTGGGAACCGGTACGAACTCTCGGTTGCCGCCCAGGCATGGTCGAGCGAGAGTGACGTACCGGGCAGCCAGAAAGAGGCCAGCGACGTGAATCTCCAGATTGGGGTGGATCCCACCGGCGGGCTGGATCCGGGTAGCCCCCTGGTCGAGTGGAGCAAGCCCCGGCAGCCACTGAGCTATTGGGAAACAATCCGCCTCTCCTTCCAGGCCCAGGCGAACGTCATCACCATTTACACGCGCTCTGCGCCGGCCCTGCCCAAGCGGCAACAGGCTGCTTTCTGGCGAGACGCCCTGCTGCTGCCCAGCGGGCGCTACAAACGGGCCCTGACCATCGTGGGGCCCGGCGACACCCACATTGCCCTGGAGCCGGAACATCCTGAGCCGGAGGAGCGCGTGGCGGTGGCCGTTTCTTCAATGCGCAACCATCCGTTCGTCGCGCTGATGATCACCCGGCCGGATAACCAGCAGGCCATGGCGGTGTTTCAGGGTAGCGACGAGCAAGATGGGCGCACTATCTGGCGCTACACTTTCAGAACGGACCTACCGGGCCTCTATGACCTCCGCTTTGCCGGGGATCGCGGCGCCCGCCTGCTGGCCCAGCGCCTGGTGCGGGCCTCGCGCCAGACACAATTGGTACCCAGTGGGGAACCGCGAGACACGTACCGCCGCGTTTACGTCTTGCTCCCACCAACGGCGACAGAGAAATGGTTGCTGGCTGCTGCCCGCGGTAGCTACACCGGCCGTTATACCGTCGGCTTCTCTGCCGACGACGCCGGCCTGGGGGATCTGGAAGAAAGACACGTCATCGCCGTCAACCCCCATCATTGGCCAGGCGTGCTCACCGCTGCCTGGTTCAAGCAGAATTACTCCGGCGTCAACTTCACGCCGGTCGTGGCCAACACCCCGGAGGATCTGGAGGCGTGGCTGAAGAAGTGGCTGCCGGAAGAGAAAGAATAGGCCTACTCGCGGACAGTCAGAGAGACGTCCAGTACCTGGGTCTCGAAGGTGTGGCCCTGGGCGATCAGGCTAATGCTTTTGAGCCGCCGGGGGGGAACATTCTCCTGAGTCAATTGCGCCATTAAATTCCCTGACTCCCAGGACCGAAGCTGGTTCAGGGGAACCTGCACATGGCCCGTTACCGGATGGCCACAGGTGGTACAGACACCAGGGGTGAAATTTGGAGTGGCCGTTCCCACGGCGTAAAAGCCCTGCTGCCAGGTCCGGTTGGCCCCGTACACGTCTTCGTAGTTGAGCGCCACAAAGAGCGGGCACTCACTGCCCACTTCGCCACACACCGGCAGCGTCTGGTTCACGACCTGCATAGTAACCACCAGTTCTAGCGATTGAAATCCCGACACGTCCTGGTTCAGAGGTTGCTGGACCTCTGCCCGGGCGGCGCCCTCCCCTACCCGATCGAAGTTTAATACCTTCTCCCCGCGTTCGTCCAGCACGCGGGTTTCACCGCTGGCCTGATTGGCTCGTTCGATGGTCCACGCCAGCCTGTCCCAGCCCGCCAGCTCGTCATTGAAATCGCCGTTGGTCAGCAGTTCGCGCTGATTGTCGAGAGGGCCGATAGGTTGCGAGTCCAGATTGACGACACTTCCTTCCCCGCTGTTCAGATATAACCCTTTGCCGGCTGCCTGGACCAGGGCCTGTCCTTCCTGAACGGTAACCCAGGTCTGGGTATTGTTCGCTTCCAGCACATACTGGCCCGGTTCGCGCAACAGGACCTCGCTCACCTGCGGTGTCAGCAGGCGCACGACCAGGGGTCGCCCTTCACGGGGCGGCACGCTCAGACGCAGTCGCCCTGCCTTCAGATTCAGGCCCAGTTCATGCGCTTCGGTGCTCACGCTAAAGCGCGGCGCGGCTGCTTCCAGCACTTCCAGGCTGGTATTTTCGTATACCTCGAAACGAGCCAATATCTGCTCTTCATCCGGTGTGTGGACGTTGATCAGCGCCGTATCGGTGGTATTGGTCAGGATATTGACCGCTCCCTCAATTTCCTGGGGAGGATCTCCGGCGAGGACGGCCGGGCGGCGTCCATCCCGATCTTCCAGGCCAATCGTCCCTTCATTCGCCTGGATAAGCAACAGCAGCGGGCGTCGCGCCTTCTGTAAGATGCGGCTGGCCGATACCGGCACGGCAACCACCAGGCTCAGCCAGAGGGCAAAACCAAACAGGAGAAACGCCCAGGCCAGGCGCTCGCGCCCACCATTTCTCTGCCGCGTCATCGGCGCACCCGGAAGTGGGAAAACGCTTTCTGCGCCTCTTCCCAATTAGCTTCTACCCGCTTTACGCGGGCGGCCGGAGGTCCCTGGTGCAGGAAAGAAAGGAGCTCGCGTAACGCCGTCTCTTCACCCTCTGCCACAACGCGCACGGTACCGTCAGGTTCGTTTCTCACCCAGCCGGTGAGCTGCCGCTGCTGCGCCTGGCTCCGCGTTGTGTCCCGAAAAAACACGCCCTGGACATGTCCATGGACCGTTGCATCCAATCGTTTCATGATGATCTATTCTGGCTCCGCTATTCCTGTCGCCTCAAGCTCTCTTCGTCAAGCAAATTTCATTATATCCGGGATGATAGCACAAGCGAGTGCCCCATTCCGGATTTCTAATCTCTAATCTCTGTTGCATCTCCCAATCCGCGCAACAATCGCCCTGCTATCCCGGGTCCCTCGTATGCAAGCCCGGTATAGACCTGGACCAGGGTGGCCCCGGCATTGATTTTGGCACGCACGTCTGCGGGCGAGAAAACGCCGCCGACACCAATGACCGGCAGACGATCACCCGCCTGGCGGTGGATATAGGCGATCAGCTCGTTGCTCCGTTCCGCCAGAGGCGCCCCGCTGAGGCCACCCTCCTCGGCCCGGTGCGGGTGGGAAAGGTCGCTACGAGCGGTAGTGGTATTGGTGGCAATCATCCCCTCTACTCCGCTCTCCAGGGCAGCCGCCACAATCTGGTCCACCTCGGCCGGCGCCAGGTCCGGGGCGATTTTCAGGAGCAACGGCCGGGGGCCGACGCCCCCCTGTTCTGCCAGGCTATCCCGCGCCGCCACCAGCCGCCCCAACAACCGGGCCAGGTAGCGCTGGCCTTGCAGCTCGCGCAATCCCGGTGTGTTAGGACTGCTGACGTTCACTGCCAGGTAGTCAGCGTAGGGGTAAACCGCCTCCATCACCACCAGGTAATCGTCGACGGCCTGGGCCAGGGGCGTTTCCTTCTGTTTGCCCAGGCTGACGCCCAGCACCCACGAGCGCGGTTGGGCGGCCAGCGCCCGCAGCCGGGGCAACGCCTGGGCCACGCCCTGGTTAGGAAAGCCCATGCGGTTGATCAGGGCGCGATCCGGAGGTAGGCGGAAAATGCGCGGGCGCGGGTTACCCGGCTGGGGGTAAGGGGTGAGGGTGCCCACCTCCACATGGCCAAATCCGAGCAAAGCGAGCCCCTCGGCCACCCGTGCCTCCTTATCGAACCCGGCTGCCACCCCCAACACATTGGGAAAGGTAAGCCCAAACAGTCCCACCGGCCGCGACGGGACCTGCCCGGCAATCTGTTGCAATACGCGCCGTCCCGGCTCCCACGCCTGGGCCAGGGCCAGCGCGTCCAGGGTCCACTCGTGGATGCGCTCGGGATCAAGTTGGCGTAACAAGGGAAAGACAATGCGCTTATAAAGAGTCACAGGATTCAGTCGTCGCTGATCTTCAGCACCGCCATAAACGCCTCCTGCGGTACCTCGACGTTGCCGATCATCTTCATGCGCTTCTTGCCCTTCTTCTGCTTCTCCAGCAGCTTCCGCTTGCGGCTGACGTCGCCGCCATAGCATTTGGCCAGGACGTCTTTGCGCAGGGCACGCACGTTGGCCCGGCTGATCACCCGCTTGCCCACGGCCGCCTGAATCGGCACCTCGAACATCTGGCGAGGAATTTCCTTCTTGAGCTGGGTTACCAGGCGCTGGCCCCGGTGGTAGGCATCATCCTCGTGTACGATCATCGCCAGGGCGTCCACCGGCTGCTTGTTAACCAGCACTTCCAGCTTCACCAGGTCACTGGCCCGGTAGCCGGCAAAATCATAATCCATACTGGCATAGCCTCTGGTTGCGCTCTTGAGGCGATCGTAAAAATCGACGATGATCTCCGCCAGGGGGATATCGAACTTGAGAACCACCCGGCCGGGTGCCGGGTACTCCTGCCCCACAAATTCGCCGCGCCGGCCCATCACCAGTTCCATCACCACCCCATAATAATCGTCGGGGGTGAAGATCTGCACGTGCATCCACGGCTCCCGGATCTCCTCGATCTCGCCGGGGTCCGGCAGGTCGTCGGGGCTGTCGATCACCTCCACCTTCCCGGTGTGGGCATACAACACCTCGTACTCCACACTCGGCGCCGTAGCCACCATATCCAGATCATACTCGCGCTCCAGCCGCTCCTGGATAATCTCCATGTGGAATAGCCCCAGGTACCCGACGCGGAAGCCGAAGCCCAGGGCGTTCGACGTCTCCGGCTGGTACACCAGCGAGGCGTCGTTCAACTGCAGTTTTTCCAGCGCCTCCTTGAGCAGGCCGTAATCGTCCCCCTCGGTAGGATAGAGGCCGGCGAAAACCATCGGCTTGACCGCCTGGTAACCGGGCAACGGTTCCGCTGCCGGCGCGTCCTTCAGGGTAATGGTGTCCCCTACCCGGCACTCGCGCACCGTCTTCAGGCCGGTGGCCACGTAACCGACTTCACCGGCGGTCAACGCTTTCACCGGCTTCATGCGCGGGCTGAAGATGCCCAGTTCCAGCGGTTCGGCAACCACCTGGTTCGACATCATCTTAATCAGGTCGCCGTCCCGGATCGTGCCTTCAAAGACCCGCACGTAGGCGATAACGCCTTTGTACACATCGTAATGGGAGTCGAAGACCAGGGCGCGTACGGGCGCGCCGGGATCGCCACTGGGTGGTGGGATGTTCTTGACGACCGATGCCAGCACCCGCTCCACGTTCGCCCCGGTCTTGGCGCTGATGGCAATCACCTCTTCGGCCGGAATGCCCACCAGGTCCTCGATTTCCTGGGCGACGTCGACGGGCAGCGCCGCCGGCAGGTCGATCTTGTTGACGACCGCTACCAGCTCCAGGTCTGCTTCCAGCGAAAGATAGAGGTTGGCCAGGGTCTGGGCTTCTATTCCCTGGGTGGCGTCGACCACCAGCACCGCACCCTCGCAACTCTGTAACGCCCGGCTTACCTCGTACGAAAAATCGACGTGGCCGGGGGTATCAATCAGGTTCATCTCATACGTTTCGCCGTCGCCGGCTGTGTAATCCATGCGCACGGCCGAGGCCTTGATGGTCACCCCCTTCTCCCGCTCCAGGTCCATGTCGTCCAGAACCTGGTCCTGCATCTCCCGCTCGGAGATGGTGCCGGTCGCCTGTAACAGGCGGTCGGCGAGGGTCGACTTGCCGTGGTCGATGTGCGCAATGATACAAAAGTTTCTGATCTTATCTCTATCCATACGCTCAAGTATAACAAAGGGGCGGCGAAAGTGTGAATCTGCAAATCCTTCTATCACTCTCTACCTAATTTGCGGAGCACGACCGGTTGCGCCACATTGTAAATTGGGCCACATCAGGGATAATTAGCCTATGTCTGACGAACATGAACACGATCCGCTGCAACCTCACAGCCATGACCCGAATCCGGAGCCGCCGGGCGAGGACGCAGCCTTCGTGCTTACCCGGCCGGAAGGGGCACCGCTCACGATTACGGTGGCCCAACTGCAGGCGCTCCCCGGCGCCGCCGTGCGGGAATGCTACATTGTCAGCACCGGGCACGGCACCTCCGGTCCCTTCACCTTTGGCGGGGTTACCCTCTATGAATTCGTGCAGAGCTACGTCGCCGGTGCCTGGTCCCAGGTAGAGGTAATCAGCGGGGACGGTTTTGGCACGAGGGTGGATCGCGCCGAGCTGTTGCTCCCCGGCCCGGCCGGGCCGCTTCTGCTGGCCCACACCATCGACGGACGGCCATTGACGCGGGCCGAGGGTCTGGTCCGCCTGATCGATCCGGGCGAACGCGATGATGCCCTGCGCCAGGTCAAGTGGATCGGCCGGATCAACATCCTCCCCTGAACGACGCAAAGTATATCCTATTTGTGCCCCATTCCTGTGCCTCACCTACAGGAAATTTGCCTCACGTCCTCTAGAATTAAGAGCATCAACTGTGTGCTTCCTCACGCAGCACATCTGATGAATTATGGAGGATAAAGAATGCAAAGTAACAAGAAACGGATTTACATTTCCTTCTTCCTGCTCCTGCTGGCGCTTCCGGCGCTGGCCTGCGGCAGCCTTTTCAGCGACCCTGAAGAAGAGCGGGCGGAAGAAAACGAACCCCTAACGGGCGATGTGGAATTCGGCGATGTCGTAATGGCCGAAGGCATCGGAGGCGACAACGAACCGCTGCAGGAGACTGACACTTTCAGCACTTCGCAGGACGTGATCTATGTCGTGGCCGAGACCAATTACATCGAGGCCGGAACCACGATGTTCGCCCGCTGGTACCGGGACGGAGAACCGTTCGAAGACAGCGCGAACCTCGAGGCTAATCAGGATTATACCGAGCCGACCTACGTGGAGTTCCACCTGGAGAACCTGGAGGCCGAGTTTGAAGAAGGCGATTACAGTGTGACAATCTTCGTCAACGGGAATCCCACCGTCGAAGAAACGTTTACCATCGAGTAAATTAAGGAGCGAAAGATAATGGACGACACTTTGTGGATTGTTCTGGGCGTGTTAGCCGTGGCCGCCTTTATCTGGTACATGCAAAATCGCGGCCCCGCTCCTCAAGGCACTTACGATGAGGAAGACGTGCGCAGCGGGGGCAGTATCGGCGGCGAAGACAAGAGTTACGACGACGAGGACGTGACAAGCGGCGGCAGCATCGGCGGCGATCGAGACAAGACATATGACGACGAGGAGCATCGCAGCGGGGGCAGTATCGGCGGGGACTGAGCCACACTGCCCTTCACAGGGTAAGGGAATGCTCAAAAGAAGTGCTCAGAGAAGGGTTCGAAGAATCTAATCTCTGAGCACTTCGTCGATGGCCCGGCCCGTGTTAAAGGCAACATCCCGCCCCGGGCGGAGCCAGACCAGAAACTCCACGTTTCCTTCACCCCCCTCAATCGGCGAGCGGATGAGGCCGGCCGGATTCAAACCGTGCTCCTCTGCCCAGGCCAGCGTCCGGACCAGCACGTCGCGGTGCACGGCCGGATCGCGCACGATCCCCCCTTTGCCCACCTGATCCTTGCCGGCTTCAAATTGCGGCTTGATCAGAGCCACAATCTCTGCTGCGGGCGCCAGCCACTGCTTCACGGCCGGCAGAACTAACTGCAGCGAAATGAAGGAGACGTCGATGGCCACAAAAGTCACCGCCTCCGGCAGGCTCTCCAGATAGCGCACGTTGGTCCGCTCCAGCACCTCGACCCGCTCATCCTGGCGCAATTTCCACGCCAGTTGGCCGTACCCCACGTCGATGGCATAGACGCGGGCCGCGCCCTGCTGCAGCAGGAGATCGGTAAATCCGCCGGTACAGGCGCCCACATCGGCACAGACACAACCGGCGACGTCGATGTCGAAGGTCTCCAGGGCGCCCGCCAGCTTGAACCCACCGCGGCTGACATACGGCAGCGGTTCGAGCACTTCCACCGCCGCGTCGATGGCGATCTTCGTGCCGGCCTTATCCACGCGCTCGCCTTCGACCAGCACCTCCCCGGCCATGATCAGGGCCTGCGCCCGCGAACGGGTCCGGGCCAGACCCCGGGCGACCAGTAGTTTATCCAACCGTTCTTTCTTCTGGGCCACGACTTCCTCTGCCCGTGCCAGTCACCCCGCAGACGGTCCCTCGTAATATAAGGTCGTACGCGGGGTGACTGGCACGAATGAGTTCAACTTTTATTTTCCGCCAGCTTTTCTAGCCAGTAGTTCAGGGTGTCGGCCAGCGAATCGCGCAGGTGGATCCGGGGTTCCCAGCCGGTATCCTCGCGCAGGCGAGCGTAGCTCCCGTAAAGCACGGGCGTATCAGACGGCCGCATCCGCTCTGGATCGTAGCGGACGGCAACGCCTACCTCCGCCATCTCCATCAATGTGTTCAGCAGGTAATGGATAGGCACCGGCTGGCCGGAGGCAATGATATAGGTCGAGCCCGGCCGGCCCGCCTCACCCAGCGCCCGGTAGGCGCGAACCACGTCGCGCACGTCGGTGAAGTCTCGCTCCGCCGAAAGGTTGCCCACCGACATCGTCGGCTCCTGCTGCCCCAGCTTGATCGCCGCCAACTGGCTGGCAAAGTCCGGCACCACGAAGCCCAGGGCCTGGCGCGGTCCGATATGGTTGAAGGGGCGAGCTTCGATTACGGGCAGGCCATAACGTTCCCAGTAGAGGGGGATCAGGCGGCCGGCCGCCCACTTGCTGACACCATAGGGATGGTGGGGATCTGGCTCACTGGCCTCGGTGATGGGCAACTCGTCCGGTTTTACCACCCCGTAAATCTCGGCACTGGTCACGGCCACAACCCGGGGCCGGCCAAAGGCGACGGCCGCATCCAGCAGATTGGCAGTGCCGCCGGTGTTGATGGCAAAAGCCCGGGCCGGGTTCTCCCAGGATGCTGCCGTCAGCGCCCAGCCGGCCAGGTGATAGATCAGATCCGGCCGGGCCTCGGCGATCGCCGCCTTCAAGGAAGCGCGATCCGACAGGTCACCCTCTATTGCCGTGAACTTTGGATCCTGGGAAAGATAACGGCGCTCGTCGGCCATATAGACCAGGCCAAAGACCTGATGCCCCTGGGCCAGCAAGTCGTCAACCAGGTGTGATCCGGCAAACCCTGTCGCTCCAGTTACAAATACGCGCATCGTCGCTCCTGCGTTGGGAAAAAATGACGGATGGTCGCTTTTCCGTGGGATAAGTCGCTGTCAGCAGTGTATTATACACGGGTAGAGATGAGCGAAAAGCATTTGCACCCGCTCCGGCAACGGCCCATAATTGACCGCCATGGTACAGGCAGCGATCGGTCGCGTTCAGGAGCTTCTGCAGAAAACGTTGGGGGAAGATCTAATCTCCCTCTACCGCTATGGAGGCATAGATACACCCGATTACCGGCCGGAACGTTCTGACCTTTATCTACTGGCCGTGGTTGCCGACGATATAGATCTACACCGGCTCAGAGCAGAATTCCTGCCTGTTTGGGCCGAGCCAGAGGCGCCTGGGCCGGCCCCATGCCGCCCGCCTCTCCTTATCCCGCACGCCGCCTTAAGCCGCCACCTGCTGTTCTTTCCTCTGTTTGCCCACCATCTGGCCACTTACGGGGAACGACTTGCCGGCGCCGCGATCGATGTGGGGGAATTGGAAGCGCCCGGCGTTGCGGAGCGCGCCGCCTACCTGGCGCACCAGGCAATGCTGGCCTCAAGTGTCATGGTACCGGAACTGCTCTCGCCGCAAGAGGCGGAGGCTGCGTCGGCCCGTCTGCGCAAAGTGGCCCGGCACCTCACCGGCGCCCCCCTTCCGGAAGCGACGCCGGTCGCGGAGCTGTTTGCCCTGGTTCAGCAGGGACTGCGCGAGCTACTGGAAAGCGTGCCCGGCCAGGCAACGGTCGCCGTTGTCCAGACGGTGGAGGCTCCCGCCGAACCTGAGCTGGAGGCGATCTACAGCGAAACCGACCACACCGTCTGCCTTATACCGGAGCTGAGCGCGGACCGCCTGCGCCAGGTCGAATGGGACCGGCTGGCCGGGCACCTGCAACCACACCATGCCTCAATCCAGGTGACCACCGCCAGCCAGTTGCTCCTGATTGTGCGCTCTGAGGCCGCGCTGGAATTCGCCCTGGGCCGCTACGAACATGCGTGGGGAAGCGATCCCCTGGATGGTTTCGAGGTATCGACCCAAGCGCTATGGCGCAATGCCGGCCGGGTGCCCTCGCGCCTGCTTGTGGACGATGTTCCGGGCGCTTACCTCACGACCGGCGATGAAGAGGCGTTACACAAGGTGGTGCACGATTACCAGAACGGGCTGCTGAATATGCGCCTGCGGCACGAACTGCTCTACCGGCTCCATGGCTTTGAAGCAGCAGTGCCTCCGGAGCCACTGCCCGGCCGGGACCAACCGCTGCCTGTGCGGATTGACGCCATTCTCGACCAGCTTGAGTGGTGGGCCGCCTATTACTTGCGGCAAATTCAGGCCGCCGAGATGAGCGAGAAGATCACGGCGCCATGAGGCGCCGGCCGTTCCCCATCCCGCCGCTACGCTGGCGCCCAGGGCTCTATCTCTTCTTGCTCCTGCTGATCGGCAACTGGCTCCAGCCACCACCCGCGCTGATTACCCCCGGTCCCCCACAGACGGTGCACACTTCCTATCCTCGCCTCGGCGTCCATACCCGCCTGACCGACGAGGTGGAGGAGTGGAAAATCCAGCGCACCTTGCAGATGGTGCGCGAAATGGGCGCGCCCTGGATCGTGGAGTTTTTTCCCTGGGCCTATTACCAGGGCGAGGATGGCCAGATTGACTGGCAACACCCAGATCTGGTGGTGGAACATGCCCGCGCCCAGGGATTGAAGGTGATCGCCCGGATCGGCCTCGTCCCGGAGTGGGCCCGGCCGGAGGACACCCCCCTTAATTATCTGGAGGCGGACGCTTACGGCGATTTTGCGGCCTTCGCCGCCGCCTTTGCCGGACGCTACCAGGGGCGCGTGGAGGCCATCGTCGTGGGAAATGAACCGAACCTCAGCTTCGAATGGGGCTATCGCCAGACCACGGCAGCCGACTACGTGGCGCTACTCCGCGCCGTCTATCCGGCGGTGAAGGCAGCCGCGCCGGAAATGCTGGTGCTGGGGGGTGCGCTGGCGCCGACGCTGGAGCCGGAAGGGTCTCCCTGGGGCATTAACGATCTTGACTATCTCGACGAGATGTACCGGAGCGGCGCGGCCGCCTACTTCGATGGTCTGGCGGTCCACGTGTACGGTCTGACCTTTCCCCCGGAGGCGGAGCCGGGGCCGGCATTGCTTAATTTCCGCCGCGTGGAACTGATGCGAGAGGTGATGGTGGCTCACGGAGATGAGGACACGAAGATCTATATCACGGAAACCGGCTGGAACGACCACCCCCGCTGGACGCGGGCCGTGCGCCCGGCGCAGCGGATCGTCTACAGCCTGGATGCCCTGCGCCTTGTGGAAACGAAGTGGTCGTTTGTGGAAATGATCGCCATCTGGGCCTTTCGTTACCCGGCACCGACGAGAAGCTATATGGATTACTACACGCTGGTTTCCCCGGACTTCGTTGCCCGGCCCCTCTACCACGAACTACAGACGTTTACGGGGAACTGAGATGAGAAATTCGGGATTGCGGGCAACAGGTGGCCGTTCGCTGGCCTGGCTTCTGCTGCTGGTTGTTTCCCTGGCAGGTTGCACCCCTCCGGCCGACGATAGCTGGGAGCAAATCCGGGAAACAGGCGTTCTCCGCATCGGCCTGGACCCGACCTACCCACCCTTCGAGAATGCAGACGGGGAAGAGCTGCGGGGCTTCGACGTGGATCTGGCCCGAGCCCTGGCCGCCGAGCTTGGCCTTGAAGTGCAATTCGCCTACATTGCCTACGACGGCCTCTACGATGCCCTGGCGACCGGACGGGTGGACGTGCTCATCTCTGCCCTGGTGATCCGGCCGGAACAGATGAAGGACTTCGCCTACAGCGACCCCTACTTTAATGCCGGCCAGGTGCTGCTGGTCCCGGCCGGAGAGCAGGAGATCGCCGATATGGCGGACCTTTCCGGTCGCAACCTCGCCGTCGAGTTAGGGAGCCAGGGCCACTATGAAGCAACTCAATGGCAGCGCCGGATCCGCGACCTGTCGATTGAAACGTTCAATTCGCCGGACGAAACGCTGGATGCTGTCGTCGCCGGCCGGGCGGCAGCCGGGCTGGTAGACAGCATCAGCGGTCGCCTTTACCTGCGCGAACACGACACCCTGCGCCTGGCCGGCCCGCCCGTGACGGTGGAACCTTTTGCTATGGTTGTCCGTATAGAAGATGAAAGATTGCTGGAGGCCATAAACAAGAGCCTGGAAGAACTTGAGGAGGACGGCCGGATCGAGCAAATCCGAGACCGCTGGCTATACAGCCAGGTCCTTTTTTCACTTTTTCTCTGATCTTCTCTATAATGGTAAAGGTTTGCCAGACGTTTGCCGATTCTCAATAAAAAACACAACGGTGCCCATACACTATGATTAGAAAACTTTCAGCCAGACGACTCTCCTTCCTCCTACCCCTCTTGCTCCTCCTCCTGTTGACCACCGGCACCGGCCGGGCGCAGGTCAAATCTTACTACTGGGAGCGCCTGGACGTAGACATCCAGGTCTTGGAGAACGGAAACCTGTTCGTGACCGAATACCAGACGCTGAGCTTCTCCGGTGCGCCCTTCACCTTCGGTTTTCGCAAGGTACCTACCGGCCGCAACGGCCGTAACGAGGGAATCAGCCAGGTTTCGGTCAGCGAAGGGGATATCACCTACGAGCAATCGAATTCCGAGCAACCCTACACCTTTTCGGTGGCCGAGAATAGCGGGGAAACGGAAATCTACTGGTATTTCCCGCCGGCTACCGGCACCAACCGCTATGCCATCAGTTACCTGGTGGAAGGGGCCATCCGGACGGAGGAGAGCGGCGACCAGGTGTTCTGGAACGCCCTCCCGGCCGACCTGGGCGCCCGGGTGCAAAACAGCCGGATGACGATTGCCCTGCCTGAGGGGGTCCAGGCCGGATCGACCATCGCCCTCTTTGGCGGCGACGAAAGGAATTTCCAGACGACCACCAGCGAAAATGGCCGCCAGGTCACCTTCGAGCTACTCCAGGCTCGCCCGGCGGGGACGGCCGTCGAGGTAGGCGTCCGCTTCCCGACCGGCCAGATCGATGCGCCGGTTCCGGGGTGGCAACGGGCGGAGCAAATAGCCGACGTCTTCAATGTGGTACTGCTGGTCCTGGGCCTGTTGCTGCTCATCGGCGGCCCCCTGTTGATCGTGATGCTCTGGTACTCCTATGGACGTGATCCGGACGTGGGGCCGGTGCCCGAGTATCTACCGGAACCGCCGGACGACACACGCCCGGCCGTGGTAGGCACCCTGGTGGACGAGACCGCCCACATCCATGACATCATGTCCACTTTGATCGATCTGGCCCGGCGCGGGTACCTGACAATGACGGAAACCGAAAAGAACAAGGATTATGAGTTCGCCCGCACCGGCAAGGCGCTGACCGGCCTGCGTCCCTTCGAAGAGAAGATGATTAAAGGTATCTTCGAGGGCCAGCAGAAACGGGACCTGGATAGCCTCCGTTACAAATTCTCCAGCCGCCTGCCGGCAATTCGCAGCGATCTCTATAAGGAGCTGGAGGAAAAGGGGTTCGTACGCAAGTCGCCGGAAGACGTCCGCAATCGCTACGGCTGCTTCGCGGTGGTCTTATTCGTCCTCGCCGTCATCGCTTTCTTCGTCATCCCCGGCTTCATCAGCGAAGCGCTGACGACCTTTTACTGCCCGAGCGTGGCCCTGGGAATAACGGCTGTCGTCCTCTTCATCGCCGGTCGCTACATGCCGCGCAAAACGCAGAAGGGGGCACAGGCGGCCGCTTACTGGCTGGCCTTCAAGAAATATCTGCAAGAGATTGAGCAATATACCAACCTGGAAGAAGCCACCGATATCTTTGAGCAGTATCTGCCTTACGCCGTCGCCTTTGGCCTGGAGCGGAGCTGGATTCGCAAATTCTCAGCCGTTCCCGGCACCCACATTCCCCCCTGGTACGTACCCTACCCCTATTATCGTACCGGCCGGGCCTATCCCACGGGCACTTCCGGTCGCGGTGAAGGCGGTGGCTTGCCCGATTTGGGCGATCTCTCCGGCGGGTTCAGTGGTGGCCTGGAGTCGATGTCTGGCGGCCTGACACGCATGTTAACCAACACCCAATCCGTCCTCCAGAGTACGCGCTCCTCCAGCAGCAGCGGTGGCGGGGGGAGCTTCAGCGGCGGCTTTAGCGGCGGTAGCTCTGGCGGCGGCAGTGGTGGGTTTGGATAATGGAGATTGGAGATTGGCGGTACAATCCAATCGCCGCTTTCATAATGCTAAACGCTCTTGGAGGAGTATGGGACGAACAATCGGCTTCATTTTGATCGGCATCGCAATCGCCGGCTTTCTGCTACTGGCCGTGCTCATGGGCGGCTACGTAGCCGACGACGAACTGGCCATCTCCACGGCCATCTTTGGCTTTACTATCTTCTCGGTAATCCTGCTCCTGCCCCTGGGTGCCGGCATTTTCATGGTCTGGAAAGGGGGACAGGAAGCAGAGGTGGCAGCCAGGGCAACAAAGCAAAGGCGTTTGCTGAATATGGTTAAGACCCAGGGTCAGGTCCACATCAGTGACCTGGCCATTGAGATGGATATTTCTCGAGACGACGTGCAGAACATGCTCTACGACCTGGTCGGCAAGGGCCTGTTTTCGGGCTATGTCAATTGGGATGAAGGTGTGTTATACTCACAACAGGCCAGCCAGTTACGCGAGCGTTCCACCTGTGCCGTCTGCGGCGGCCAGTTGGAGCTTGCCGGCCAGGGAGTAATTCGCTGCCCCTACTGCGGCACTGAATATTTCCTGGAGTAGCGAAATCACGACCGGCGACGTAAGGAAGCCACGACGAGACCTGCCCGGTCATCTTCTACGCTTGAACGATAGCAAACGCCAATTACAGACAAGGAGAAACCCATGCAAGATTCCTATAAAGACCCGTTGAAAGATCCGTTGAAGGATGAAACGTCTGTGCCAGACATGTTCGAGAAGATCGAAGAGGAATCGACGCTCCTGGGCCGCCTGGCGGACAAGATTCCCGGCTTCGGCGGCTACATGGAACGCAGCCGGCGGCGACAGGCGGACCAGATCTTGCGCGATACCACGGCCGATCGCCTGGAAGAGACACGGCTGCAACTGGCCAACGTTCACCAGGAGTTGAGCCGGGACATCATTAAAGCAATTGACCACGCGGAACCGCTGGGCCGGGCGGATAGCCGGTTGATGGGCCTGATCGGGAAGATCCGGGACGCACCCCAGGGATACGCCGCTTTCTTCGACGCCGTGAAGGTGGGCGAGGAAGATCTCGCCCGTCTCTATACATTCGACGAAAAGATGCTCGACCATGCCGAGGAGATCGAGGCAGATGTCAATGCGCTGCAGCAGGCAGTTAACGACGATGACGACATTAGCAGCCGGATCAGCGAGCTGGAAGCATCGATTCAGGATGCCGGCCGGGCCTTCAGCCGCCGCCAGGAATTGCTCAGCGGTGTCAGTTGAGCGCGGAGGTATTTAGCGGACACGGGCCACGACCTCGCTTCCGGCCAGATGCGCGTAACCAATCTCTAATCTCCAATCTCCAGTCTTACAAAGGAGTGTTATTATGCCTCAAATTTTAGATCGTGTAGCCGCAGAACCGTGGCTCAGAGATGAGATCGTCCAGAAAGTACCCCGGGGCGGGCCGGGTGACATCAAGCTGGGCTCCCCCCTGATCGTCCAGCCGGGTGAATCGGCCGTCTTTGTGCGCCAGGGTGAACCCCTGGCCACCTTCGGCCCCGGCACCCACGTCCTCAGTACCAACAGCATCCCCATCCTCGGCGACCTGATTGAACGGGGGATCTTCGGCGGCAAGAATGTCTTCACCGCCGACGTTTTCTTCGTCAAAAGCACCGACATGACCCTCAAATGGGGAACGGCCCAGCCGATTATCGTCGAGCACTTTAACCGGCCCCCGGGGGCCAGTGCCATCGTCGGTAACGGCACCTACGTGGCCAAGGTTAAGGACCCATGGCGCTTCCTGAACGCGCTGGATGCCTTCCGCGATAGCGTGCGCCAGCCCCAGATCAAGGATCGCCTTGATCCCATGCTGGGGGTGATGATGCAGGATAAGCTGAGCGAGCTGGCTATCGCCCGCAACCTCGGCCCGGCGCAGCTCCAATCCTTTTCCAAGGACCTGAACGAATTGCTCGTCGGTCTGCTCCAGGGTGAATTTGACAGCATCGGCATGGTTCTGGTGGACTTCAACATCCGCATGGGCCTTCACCCCAAATCGCTGGAAGTGGTCACCAACATGGGCTACGGCACCAGCTATACCCAGAAGCAGATGGCGGATGCCACCGTTGCCGCTGCCGAGAATCCCGGCGGCAGCAATCTGGGCGAGATCGGCTTTGGCGCCATGGGCATGGCTGCCATGCAGCAGCAGATGGGCCAGCAAGGCCAGCAGCAACAACAGGGCCAGCAAGAGCAACAGGCGGCACCGGAAGCCGGCGGCGGCGAGATGCCGGCCGTGATGACGCCAGAGCAGGCTGCTGCCATCCTCCAGGTCTCGCGCGAAGATGTGATGGCCGCCATCGAGGCCGGGGATCTCAAAGCGCGCAAAATCGGCAATGCCTACCGCATCAGCAAGGCAAATATGGAAGAATTTTTAGGGGGATAGCGCGCCCCGTGTAAGGTTCGTTCAGGGTTCGTAGTAACGGCTTCAGCCGTCTGGTAATGCTCATCCACCGCTGAAAGCGGTTACTGCGAACCGGCGACCAGCGCCCGCTCCCACACCCTGGCTACCGCTTCCTGGTCCAGGCGCGCCTCCAGCAGCCAGCCAAGGAGGGAGGCACAATCAGCACAGAAGCGGGCGCTGTCACTTTTGTCTATCGCCGGAGGCCGTTGCCACTGGGAGCCGTTCCCGGCCATCTCTGGAGCCAGCACCAGGATCGCATCGTGGGTGAGGGCGCGCATGTTGGCAATGTGCACCGAGACCGGATTTTCTGAGTGGACCACATAGTGGTTTACCAACCGGAAGCCGGCCCGCTGCAAGGCCAGCGTGAGAGCCGTCCACCCGCGTGGTTTCCAGTTGTGAAAGGTGAAGATCAGCCGCCCCTCCGGCCGTAACACACGCCGGCATTCGCCGAAGATCTGGCTCAAGATCGTGGTGTATTGCCCATTACTATTGGCCAGAGAATCGACTGCCGATTGGGAGAGATCATAGTGCCAGCGAGCGGCTTCCGGCACCAGCCGCTGTAACCACAGCCGGAAGAAGGTCGCCAGGTCACTGTACTGCACGCTGTCGTAGTAAGGGGGATCGGTTACGACATAGTCGACGCTTCCCTCCGCCAGCGGCAAGCGGGTCGCCGATCTCTGCTGCAGGAAGAAGCGACGTGTTCCCTGGGCCAGTTCAGCCGGAGAATCCACCTCCACGCCCACATCCTGCTCGCCCTTCACCGCCCGGAAACGCGCTTTCTCTCCATTAAGATTGCGCTCCCGCGGTTGCAGCGCCCAGTGGCGCGCCCGCCGGATCCTGTCGTGGAACAATTTCTCCAGCGTGCCTGACGCTTTCTGCGGGAAGAGCGGGTTATTCTCCAGGGCCGTATAGGGAAAGGTATAGGCGTGGTAAGAAAAGGTGTGGCGGATGGCACCCGGGCGGTCCCCGGCACCGGCACCGCGCGCACCTTTGTAACCACACATCAGGGAATTGAACTCCAAAGACGTAGAGATCAGCAATCCCAGATTAAGCCGGACCAGGGGCGCAAATTGGGGCAGCAGGGCCATGGCCTGCTCCAGGTAAAGCAGTTGGCGACTGGAGAAGAGATCCAGGTAATTGGTCACACCCCGGCTCAAGAGGTCGCGCGATTTGGGTCCGGCGGCCACGGCAAAGGCCGAGCGCGGTCCCAGGGACAGCGCCGGCCGGCGGCTGTCCGCCAGGGCCAGTTGTGCGCGATCCGCGGGACCCGGCTCCACAAAAAAGAGACCGTGCCGGCTACATTGCCCAACGACGACCAGCGGTCGGTAGCGGGCATAGTAGGGAGTATCAATCTCCTCCTGATAGGCCTCACCACAGGTCGGGCAGGAATCCAACTCTTTCACCACCAGGGGTGCTTTCTCCATCACCGGCGGGCAGTCGCACGCTTCCTGGCCCCGAACCACCCGGTGGCAACGGGGACAGAGGCGGATAGTCCGCCCGTCACGCTCGCGCCGGAGCACCGTCGTATCTACGAGCAAGGCGGGCCCGCAGGCGCAGTGCCGGTGTGCACCGTAAAGGGTAAAGCGGAGGGGACCGGTTTCATCACAGTAGGGGCAACTAGTCTGGAACAGCGGTGCCAGCGCCTCCCCCAGCCCCCGGCGCAGCTCGGCAAAAGCCGCCTCCAAAAGCGGCAGGGTAACGTCGGAAAGGGTCGCCCGGGCCTGCACCACCGGAATCGGATCGATATCGATGCCCACCACGTTCGCCCCAAGGCGCAACGCCTCGTGCAGCGTGGTCCCGCCACCCATCATAGGATCCAGGATTACCTTGCCTTCCAGGCCACCCGGCGCGTAATAATCGCGCTGTTTTGGGTCAGCGACCAGGTGTTTCAGAATCAGACGGAAGGTGCTCCCGCAGCGGCGCGCCCACCATTTGTGCAGGTAGGTGTTGGGACGGTAATGGTGTTTGTTATACGATTCCAGGCGCGCGATCTCGTCGGCAAAGGAAACGTCAAACAACTGGTCAATAGGCAGCGTCCTACCCTCGACCACCGGCCGGGAGTGAGACACCGGCCAAACGGCCGGCAATTCTACTGGCACTGGCAGGATTCCCGTTATCTACTAATGATTCCGCCCCGGCCGGGGAATGCGCGCGAGGCGCGCAATGCGACCAGCGCCACCTGCACTCTGCACCAATCTATACAGGCAGCTATCCCCTCGCCCGGGCGGTCACTGTGGCTGAAAGTTACCTGCCCATTGTTTCGCAGAACGACGAAAGATGCAAGGGGAAAACAAGGGCGTCCACGATAAATGCCCGTCCTCTGTTAAACTGTTATACTAATCAGGGAGAGTGGGTGCAGGTCTGGCAACCGTGAGGAGATTGTCCAAAACATGGAAGAGATTCGAAGTTTCGCGGACAGGCTGATTGACAACGTGGAGAAAGTGATCATCGGCAAGCGCGACGTCGTCGAAAGGCTGGTGGTCGCTCTGCTCTGCGAAGGGCACGTTCTCCTCGAAGACGTCCCCGGTGTGGGCAAGACGATGTTGGCGCGGGCCCTGGCTATTTCTCTCGGCGTCTCTTTCAAGCGGTTGCAATGCACGCCCGACCTCCTGCCCAACGACGTGACCGGCGTCTCGGTCTATAACCAGCAGACAGAAGCGTTCACCTTCCTTCCCGGGCCGGCTTTTACCAACATTCTGCTGGCGGACGAGATTAACCGGGCCACCCCCCGCACCCAATCGGCCCTCCTGGAAAGCATGGGGGAGCGGCAGGTGACGGTAGACGGGGTGACCTATCCCCTGGAGCGCCCCTTTTTTGTGATGGCCACCCAGAATCCGATCGAGTATGAAGGGACCTTTCCCCTGCCGGAAGCGCAGCTAGACCGCTTCTTCATGAAGGTGAGCCTGGGATATCTGGACGAGGCGACGGAAAGCCAGATGTTGCTCAACCTGGGACGGGAACACCCTATCGAAAGCCTGAAACAGACGGTCGATGGCCACCGTGTTCCGGAGCTGGCCGAGCAGGTGTGGGACGTGCACGTGGACGACACGGTGCGCGACTACATCGTGCGCATCGTCTCTGCCTCCCGGCACCATCCAGATCTGCTGCTGGGGGCCAGTCCCCGGGGAAGCCATGCCCTTTACCGGGGCAGCCAGGCCTACGCCGCCCTGAACGGACGCGATTACGTGTTGCCCGACGACGTCAAAGCGCTGGCAGAACCGCTTCTGGCTCACCGCTGCCTGGTCCACCCGGAGAGTGCTCTGCGCGGGGCCCGGGTCTCACAAATTATCGCGACGCTGGTGGAAGAGACACCACTGGAAATTGGGGAGTTCTAGATGTTCCGCAACGAAGGATGTGGCTGATGAGCGACCTTTCGCTGCTGATTATCGCGCTACTGCTGGTGGCCGCCTTCCTGCGGGTGGATTTCATCTTTTACATCGTCTATGTCCTGGCCGGCATTTATCTCTGGTCGCGCTGGCACACGCCGCGCGCCTTCAAAAAGATACAATTCGGGCGCGCTTTCGCCGACCACGCCTTTCTGGGTGAGCGGGTAACGGTCACCCTGACGCTGCGTAACGAAGGCCGTCTCCCGGTCCCCTGGGTCCAACTCGAGGAAAGTGTGCCTGCCGAGCTGGTTATTGGCCAGCCGCCTGCCCATGCTGTCGCCTTGCGCGGCAAGGAGCGTGCCACCTTGACCTACGAGGTACAGGCCTCCCGCCGGGGATATTATCGCCTGGGGCCACTTTACATCCAGGCCGGGGATCTGTTCGGCTGGACTGAGTTGCAGGCACAATCGACGAGCAGCTATCTGACCGTCTATCCGCGCATCATCCCGCTGAGCCACCTGGGCCTCCCATCTCGTCTCCCTTTCGGCACCATCGCCAGCCGGCAGCGGCTGTTTGAAGACCCGGCCCGGCCGGTGGGCGTCCGCGAATATCGTTCCGGGGATAGCCTGCGCCAGATCAACTGGAAAGTGAGCGCGCATCGGGCCGGCACGCGCGGGAATCACCTGATGGTCAAGACGTTACAGCCGGCTATTTCGCTGGACACGGCACTGCTCCTTAATCTAAACCTGGAGGATTACGACCGCCGGCACCGCTGGAGCGCGCCGGAGTGGGCCATCGAGGTAGCGGCATCATTGGCTGCCCACCTGATTGAGCAGCAACAGGCGGTGGGCCTGATGACTAACGGGGTCGACCCCCTGCTCCGGGCCGGCGGCGAGGAACTGGCCTTTGACGAAGCCAGCGGACGGCTGTTGCAGGCAGAGACCGCGGAAGCCCCGGCTACACCCCCCAGAATTCCACCGCGCACCGGCCGGGCGCACCTGATGAAGGTGCTGGAACGGCTGGCACGCATAGAACCCCGCACGACGACACCTTTTCCGGCGCTGATTCCCCGGGCCTGCCACGCGCTCAGTTGGGGTGTCACCATCCCCACCATCACGCCCTCCGGCGACGAGGCCACCTGCCAGGCGCTACACCGCCTGGTCCGTGCCGGCTTCAACCCGGTGCTGATTGTGGTCACGCCCACCCACCGCTTTGGGCAGATCCGGGAACGAGCCCGCCAGTTGGGTTTCTCAGCCTACCATATTACCGGGGCCAAAGACCTGAATGAGTGGCGGCAACCGCTGGCGACCGGTGTCGTTCCTTGATGGCGGCTATGTTATGAAACAAGAGCAGCATCCGCTACGTGCCAATAATGAGGAACCGGCAGCGGCCGGCAGACCGCTACGGTTACCGACTTCTTTGCGCGCGTTCCTGCTAGCCGTGCTGGTCAGCGCGCTCCTCACCGGTTTGATTTCCGTGGTTCGCGCCGTTGCGCCCGGTCCGGCCTGGCGCTGGCTGCTGCCGGTGGTCTTTTTTGTGGCGCTGGAGAGTGTGATTACCACCCATTGGTTACGCCACCCTGACCGGCGACAGCTCAATCGTGGTGCCTATCGCCTGGCCGAATACGTGGTGATCGCCCTCGTGCTGCGACTGCTCACCTGGATGCTCGCGGGGGGGCTGCCGGGCCTGGAGGCCTGGCGGGGCTACCTGCTCTCGCCTCTCTCCTTCATCGACGGAACCTACTTCGTCTTTCTTCTTTCGGCCTTTTTTGCCTGGGAGCGGGGCATCACCTTCAGCACGCTATTTGACCGTCTGGCCCTCAGCCACGCCGAAGTTGCCTACTATTCGCTGCCCCGCCGGCAGCAGCGCGAGCGCGCTCACGATCGGCCGATTAATCTAGAGAGGTCTACCGTCTTTTCCTCGCTGATTCAGCAGTGGGTGGGCGGCGGTTTTCTGCTGGTGCTGGCCGCGGCGATGACGACCGTGAACGTAGCCGCTATCGTCAGTGAGCGCACGGTACAGAATGTCAGCCGGCTGGGCCTCCCCACAGAAATGCTCGCTGCCCTGCTGGTCTATTTCCTCCTGGGACTATGGTTGATCAGCCAGGCGCGCCTGACGATGATCCGGGCCCGCTGGATTGCCGACGGCGTCGAAGCACCGGCGGCCATCACGCGCACCTGGAACCGTGCCGTTCTCTTGCTGCTCCTTGCGGTAGCCCTGGTTGCCGGCTTCCTACCCATCGGCTCCACGTTCCCTATCGCCCGGCTCCTCGAACTCCTCATGGGCCTTGCCGTGGGACTGGTCCAGCTTCTCTTTTTCATTTTCTCATCGTTAATCTTTTTGCTCATGAGCTTGCTGGGCATGGCGCAGGAGGTAGAAAGTGAGCCGCCACCTCCCCCGCAGATGACGCCAGCGCCAGAGGTCGTCCCGCAAGCGGGTCCGCTCAGCGAGACCGCCGTGCTGGTATTGGGGGGGCTCTTCTGGATCGTCGTCGCCGTGATCGCCCTGCTGGCCCTCGCCTTCTTTTTACAGGACCGGGGCTACCGGCTCGAGGCAACGACGCTGCGCCGGTGGTGGAAACAGCTCCGCACCTGGTTGCGCACCTTCTGGCGGGGCGCTTCCCGGCAGGCCACGACGCTCACCCGGGCCGTCCGTGTCCGGCTGCGCCGGGGTGAACCAGGGGCAGGGAACCAAGCACGTACGCCATGGCGCTTCATCCGCGTGAACGCCCTGCCTCCCCGGGAACAGGTGCGCTACTTCTACCTCTCGACGGTACGCCGGGCCAGCGAGAAAGGTGTGGAACGCGCCCCCGGCGAAACGCCCAGCGAGTATGTCCAGGATCTTCAAGAGAATTGGCCCGAGGCGGAAGGGGAAATTGAGGCCCTTACAGGCGCCTTCCTCAGGGCGCGCTACAGTCGCCAGTCATTCTCCGGCGAAGATGTGAACCCGGTGAAACGGCTGTGGAAGCGGGTGCGCGCTGCGTTGCGCCGGCGCACCGATAGCCGATGACTCGCCCTGAGGCGCATCGCGACACAGTCAGGCTCTGCTGATCGACTCAAAGACAAAGAGCATCACCGCCAGCACGGCAACACCATAGAGAAGCAAGGGCAACGTTTCACCCAGGTAACTCAGCGTAAGCCAGAGCAGAACGCTGGCGATGACGCCGACGACAACGCCCCCTAATGCACCCAGGAAGGCCCGGCCGGGAGCCACAAAGGCCAGCGTCAAGACGCCACCCAGGAACGCCGCTCCCGCAATGCGCACCAGAGAGGTCATCAAGACCTGCGCGACCGTACCTGTGGTTCTCCCCGCGAAGAGATCGACTCCCCAGAAAGAAGCAAGCTGCAGTCCCTGGTAGATGGCCACTAACAGGCCCCCGGCCAGGGCCCCCACGACGATGTAATGAGTCCGTTCCGATGCCGACGCTGCGGTAAAGGTGATGATTCCGGCAAAGGCGCCCACAATCGAACCGATAATCAACGCCTGCGTCATCGTTCCGTCGAAGGTCACAAGTAGAAGCTCCATGATTCCTCACTTTCCTCCAATAATCGCGCCACAATGTAGCGCCCTTTTCACCCTGGCCCGGCTGGCCGGAGCAGCTAACTCCAGAAAGGAGAGATTTCCTTCCTGTCATTTTATCATTCTCACACCCTCTGTAAAGTAGCTCTCTCCTCCTTGCCCAGATCTGCTTCCTACTTTTGAAACCGGCCAATCTCGCTATAATCACAGAAGAGCGCGTCCTGAGACGCGCGGCGCACGGTGGAAGCGTGCGCAGGCAAACTATTGAAAATGCCGTAGATAGGAAAATGACCGCAACCCACTGATAGTGGCCAAGGAGACAAAGATGCAGAAGATCGTCGAATGCGTCCCGAACTTTAGCGAAGGGCGCCGCCCCGAAGTCTACAACGCGATTGCCGACGTGATCCGGGCCGTGCCGGGCACGCAGGTACTCAATGCCAGCGGCGACCCGGACCACAACCGCGCCGTGGTAACCTTCGTGGGCCACCCGGCGGCCGTGGAAGAGGCCGCTTTCCAGGCAATCCGGCTGGCCGCCGAAAAGATTAACCTGGACGAACACGAAGGAGAGCATCCGCGCATCGGCGCCACCGACGTCTGTCCCTTTATCCCGGTGAAAGGGGTGACCATGGAGGAGTGTGTGGCACTGGCCCGCCGCCTGGGCCAACGGGTGGGCGATGAGTTGGGAATTGCCGTTTACCTCTATGGCGAAGCGGCGACCCGGCCGGAGCGGGTAAAACTCTCGCATATCCGCCGGGGCGAATACGAGCAATGGCGGGAAGAGATTGGCACCAACCCGGAACGAGACCCGGATTTTGGCCCGGCCGAGGCGAAACCGTGGGGAGCCACCGTCATCGGCGCCCGCCCCTTCCTCATCGCCTACAATCTCTATCTCAATACCGGAGACGTCGAGCCGGCCAAGCGCATCGCCCGCGCCGTGCGGGCCAGCAGCGGCGGCCTGCAAAATATCCAGGCCCTGGGCTTCCTCGTCGAAGGGCAGGCCCAGGTCAGCATGAACCTGCTTAACTTCGAGCGCACGCCGATCCACCAGGTGCAGGAGCTGGTTCGCCAGGAAGCGGCCCGCCACGGGCTGGCCATCACCCGTGCCGAGTTGATTGGGCTCACGCCGCAAGACGCGCTGGTGCAGAGCGCGAAATGGTACCTGCAACTCCACGACCTGGAAGAGGAGCAGATCCTGGAATACCGGATGGTCCAGGTGGCAGAAGAAGAGGGAGCGCTGGCGGCAATTTTACCGCGGGACTTCCTGGCAGCCACTGCGGGGCCGGAACCCACGCCCGGCGGCGGTTCGGTGGCGGCCCTGGCGGGCAGCCTGGCCGCTGCCCTGACCGAAATGGTCGCCGGCCTTACGACCGGGCGCAAGAAGTACGCGGCAGTCGAGGAGGAAGTCGAGGAGGTGCTGGCCGAAGCAGGCCGCCTGCGCCACGAGCTGAGCGATGCGGTGCTGGCCGACGCTGCCGCGTTTGACGGGGTCCTGGCCGTCTATCGCGACAAATCCCTGGCCGGCGACGCCCGGGCAGAGGCGATTGAGCAGGCGACGATTGTCGCCGGCGAGACACCGCTGCGCGTGGCCCGGCTGAGCCGGGACGTGGCCCGCCTGGCCCAGACGATTACCCGCATCGGGAACGACAATGCCGTGACAGACGCCGCTGCCGGTGGTATTATGGCCCGCGCGGCCGCGCAGATTGCAGCCCTCAATGTCAAAATCAACGGAACCAGCCTCAAAGATCGGGCTCGCGCCCAGGCGTGGCAGCGCGAAGTAGATGCTTTACAGGAAGAAACGGCGTCGCTGGCTGCCGAAGCGGTAGAGATAGCGGCGACGCGTGGAGGATTCTAAATTTGCACGGTATGCCCGGACAGAGGCAACCGAAAAGTGAGCGGCATTTGTCAATGCCAATGATGAGCGACCCGGTGGGAGGCAGGCGCCCGGCCGGGCTGTTCTCTGCTGCCCTCTGGCTCCTGCTCCTCCTTCCCCTATGGGGGAGCAGTTGCCAGCAGGCGCCCGAGGCGGATGCTGCCCTGCCCACGGCGACGGTGACGGCCACGACCACAGCCACGGCGGAGAGCACGCAACGCCCGCCGGTCGTCGTGGCGGTCGAGCCCACAGCTACCGATCTCCCTTCATTCGCTCTCCAGAGTGCCGAGGATCTGCTCCCGCCGCCGGCGGAAATTACGGCTACCTTGGCGACCACGCCAGCGGTCACGGCCGGGGCCATGGCAGCGGAGGTGGTGGGGACCCCGGCTACCGCCGCGCCGGCGGCCGGTCCCACCTTCACGCCACCGGCCGCGCCGGAGGCGTCTCCCGGCGAGCATTACCGGTTCAACCGGCCGGTGGCCCAGGGCGGTACCGTCTGGACCGACAAGCATTATCCGTACGGGAGCACGCTGGGGGGACAGCTTCGCACCCATCACGGTGTCGAGTTCAATGTCGGCTATAACACCCAGATTCTGGCCGTGGCAGCGGGCACGGTCGTCGTTGCGGGCAACGATGCCGAGGTGGCCTACGGCCCTCATCTGAATTTTTACGGCAACCTGGTGGTGATTCGCCACGACTTCCAGCAAAATGGGCAGCCGGTTTTCAGCCTCTACGGCCATCTGAACGAAGTGCTGGTCAGCGAAGGACAGGTGGTCAGCGGTAGGGAAGTGATCGGCCTTTCAGGTGCCACCGGCGTTGCCGACGGGCCCCACGTCCACCTGGAGGTACGGGTCGGAGAGAATAGCTACACGCACACCCGCAATCCGCTCCTCTGGCTTTACCCATTCTCCGACCGGGGGACGGTCGCCGGCCGGGTTGTCTGGCCGGATGGGCAGCCGGCGATGGGGGCACCCGTCAGCCTCAACCGCGTGGACGGGGAAGCTCCTTATTCTGCCACCACCACTTACGCCGACACAAGCGTGAACCCCGATCCCACGCTGAACGAGAATTTCGTCATCGACGACGTCGTCGCCGGTTACTACCAGGTGATCGTCAGCGCCGGCAACAAGAAGTATAGGGTGGAAACCTGGGTTTACCCAGGCCGCACCAGCTTCGTCGAAATCGTGCTCGAATAATCCGGGGCGGCACCGGCCACACTGTCAACGGCCGGCCCAGGCACGAACCCGGCTGCGGGCCATGTCCCACATCTTGTAGCCAAAAGCCAGCACCGGATGGGTCCACTCTCCCACCGGTACACCGTCTTCCAGCGCCAGGAGCAGCTCCTCCGCACTGCGCACCGGCCGCTCTTCCACTTCGACCCACGCGCTACCGATATCGGCCAGGGTATGAGCATCAGAACCGGCACTCATCAAGATGCCCATGGTTTCGGCCCAGGCTACCGCTGCCCGATTCCAGCTCGGCCGGGAGATGCGGGCATTGAAGGTCTCGACAATGTCAATCTCATCCTCGATGCGGGCGCGCGCCGCTTCCTTCAGCCGGAAGCGCTTCAGCGGGTCAAAGCCGTGGGGTAACAGAACCAGGCCGCCCTGTTCCCGGATCCGGGCGACCGTTTCCTCGGGCGATAGCCCGGCCTCAATCTTCTCCTCCAAAAAGAGGCCCACGATTTCCCCTTCAGCCGTGCTGACTTCTTCGCCGACGATGACGGTCAGTGGATAGCCTTCTGCTTCGACCAGCTCCTTTAGCTTTTGCGCACCCCAGATCTCATTATGGTCGGTAATGGCCTGGACGCGTATTCCACGCCGGAGGCAGCGCTCCGGCAGCCGCCGGATGGGGGTGATGCAGTCGGATGAGGCTTCGCTGTGGCAGTGCAGGTCCATCTTCATACACCCGGGTGCCGCTGCAGCATCTTTCTCGGCCACGATCGCTCCCAGGGCCTTTATTTCTTCGATCTCTTGTGGCTCCATCTGCTCGACTTGTTCTCGTGCTGCGGCCTCTATTTGCGCTTCATCACGTTCAGTCACACTTATCAGACCTCCACAATCCTTGTCCCGGCAACATCCCGAGGGGCAGAAGCTCCCCAAGATGGAGAGCCGGGCGTACGTTACTTCTCGGGTGCATGGGGCAACCAGAAAGTCAGCGCCTGCGGGATGACTTCGACGATCACCTTCTGCTCAGCCGGTTTCTGCAACCGCTTGCGGGCGCTGGGTCGCAATTCTACGCGGGGATGGATTTCCCCATCAATATGCAGGGGAAAGCCGTACCACTTCACTTCCAGGCGCCGGCCCTGCGACGCCTCGACACTGGGCATCTCGTCCAGTTCCTCGGAGAACAGGCTCATCATGTAGCTCACGAAGCTCTCCCGCTCCTGCGCGCGAATGCGAATGATCTCAAATAGCCCATCGCCGGTGTCCGCTTTGGGTGCAACTCTCAGCCGCGGTCCGAAGGCGGTTGTATTGAGCACCTCGACCAGCAGATAGTCGCCAGAAATCTCTTGCCCGTCGACGAGCAGTTCAAAGGGATGGGATTCATAATCGGGAATCGTCCGGGCGACCGCGCCAATCGCCTTTAATACATTCTTTTCTTGCTGGGCTTCGGGACCCAAGGCATTCAAAGTATCGGCGTAAAACCCGAAACCGAGTGCCTCCAGGAAGTAATGTTTGCCCCACGGGGTTTCTACCCGGCCGATGTCAAATGCACAGTGGTAGGGATCGGCCAGCGCTTCCAGAATCTCTTCCGGGGGAGCCTCGATTCCAAAAGTCCGGGCAATGTTGTTGGCGGTCCCCAGCGGCAAGATTGAGAGCGGCACATCTCGCTCCAGAAGCCTGATGGCCACGGCGCGAATGGTGCCGTCGCCGCCGGCGACCACGACCAGGCCACCCTCGGCATCCGCCAGAGCGGAATCAAGATCGTGCACGCTCATGGTCGGCGTGTAGACCGGCCGGTACCCGGCCGCGCGCAACATCTCCTGGATTTCATCGGTGCTGATCGTGTTCGTCTGGCGCGCATTGGCATTATAAATCAAAGTTGCTTTCATTATTCCTCGCTGAAAAGACCGGGGCCGTTAGTAAACGGATTCTACCTCGATGCTACCGGGCCCCGCCACCCAGGGCAACGATCTTTGGGCATAAGTGAAGATACAGGCGGGGGCACATTTTGCCTTCCCCCCGAAAACCACTATGATCGCTGCACATTGACCTGAACACAGAGGCCCCAACCGGAGCCCCCACCATAGGGAATGAAACAACACGCATAATGAGTACAGAAGAAACAACCCGACAACGCTCATCCGAGGCCGGCACCACGCTTTCCACCTTTGCCAGCACAACCGGCAAGATTCTCGGTATTTCGTACCCGGTGCTGGCCCTCTCGACAGGTGCCCGCGCCCTCTACCAGCTCTTTCTGAAAGAGGGCGTTACCAATTACCTGGCCCCTTCACTGACAGCCGTCGCCGCCGCCGTCTACCTCATCGCCGCCGTTGGATTCACCGTCCAGAAAAAGTGGGCATGGTGGGTATCGCTTATCGCCCTCGCTTTTGAAACGCTCATGGTCTTGCTTGTGGGCACGCTGAGCCTGGTTATCCCGGACGTTATCGGCAGTACCGCCTGGGGCCATTTCGGCGCCGATTACGCCTTCTTTCCCCTGATTCAGCCGGTGCTGGGCCTGATCTGGCTGCTGCATCCACAGACGCTGCGCGCCTACCAGATCCGTAAGCGCTGATGGGGCCCTCCCGTAGAGAACGCAGGCGGGCAGCCATCGAACGGCAAGTTGAACGCCTGTCACGGCGGATAGCAGCGCTGGAAGCGACCAGCAACCGCTTCACCTGGCTGCGCCTGCTGGTCTTCATCGCCGGCTTTCTGGTCAGTGCCTTCGTCTTTTTCCTGCGAGGTCCTCTGCTCTGGCTGGCCGTCCTCGCCTTCTGGTTGATTCCCTTTGCCGTGGTGGTGGCCGTCCATCGCCGGCTGGAACAGGGCATCCGTCGCCACCGGATCTGGCGTGCCCGACAGCAGCGCCAGCGCGCGCGCATGGCGCTGGCCTGGGACAGCCTAGCGGACGTGCCCACAGTCCCATCCCCGCCGGGGCACCCTTTCGCCCTGGATCTGGATCTACTGGGACCGCGCTCTTTACACCAGCTATTGGACACGGCCGTGGCCCGGGATGGCAGCCTGCGCCTCCAGAAATGGTTACTCGATCCGGCGCCGGCAGCGGAGGCCATTGCCCGGCGCCAGGCGCTGGTGCGCGAGCTGCGCCCCCTCTCCCGCTTCCGGGCCAAATTGCACCTGCATGCCCGGCTGGCGGCCGGAGAGGAAGAGGAACCATGGGAGGCGACCCGGCTCTTACATTGGATGGAACAGCCCGCACCGGCCGGGTCGCTGCGCCTGCTCGTGGTTCTGCTCATTCTGCTAGCCGTGAGCACCGCGCTCCTCTTCTCCGGCGAACAGATCGGGGCCCTTCCCCGGCTCTGGCCCTTTACCTTTGCCCTATATGCCATCCTGTACCTGTCCCTGGGACGCGCGGCGAGTTCCGTCTTTGGCGAAGCTCTGGCGCTGCAGGCGGCGTTGGATCAGGTACGCCAGGTTTTTCGCTTTCTGGAAGATGCGCGCTACGGGCAGAATCCCCACCTGCGCGCACTCTGCGCGCCCTTTCTCCAGGCTGAGACGCGCCCCTCCGCCATGGTGCGCCGTCTGAACCGGGTGGTGAACGCTGCCGGCCTCTCGCAGAATCCGGTGCTGGCCCTGGTGATTAACGCCGTCTTCCCCTGGGACCTCTTTTTCGCCTACCGCCTCCACCAGTTGCGCCGGCAACTGGCCGGCCGGCTCTCCACCTGGCTCGACGTCTGGTTTGAACTGGAGGCCCTCTCTTCCCTGGCAAATTTCGGTTACCTGAATCCCCGGAACACGTTCCCTGCGATTACCGGGAACGAAGAAAGCGCAGAAAATCTGCCCCCTTTCAGCGGCCGGGCGCTGGGCCACCCCTTAATCCCGGAAGTGGAGAAGGTACGCAACGACTTCACCATTCCGGCCCTGGGCCAGATCGACATCATCACCGGCTCGAACATGGCCGGGAAGAGCTCTTTTCTGCGTACCCTGGGGGTAAATCTTTGCCTGGCCTACGCCGGGGGCCCGGTGGATGCGGATCACCTGGAGACGCGCCTTTTCCGTCTCTTCACCTGCATTCGCGTCACCGATTCGGTCACGGACGGCATCTCTTACTTCTACGCCGAAGTACAGCGGTTGAAGGCTTTGCTCAACGCCCTTAAAGCGGAGGACGAGCGCCCGCTCTTTTACCTCATTGACGAGATTTTCCGGGGGACAAACAACCGGGAGCGGCTGATCGGCAGCCGGGCCTATATCCGCGAACTGGCCGGACGGGACGGGGTGGGCGTCATCGCCACCCACGACCTGGAACTGGTGCACCTGGCGGAGGAGATCCCGGCCGTGCGCAATTACCACTTCCGCGACGCGATTGCCGGCGGCCGGATGGTGTTCGACTACCGCCTCCGGCCGGGGCCCAGCCCCACGACCAACGCGCTTAAGATTATGCGCAGTGAAGGATTGCCGGTGGACGAGGAGGGGGGCTGAATGATGGTCCGGCAATTTTCACAGCTTTCTTGTCGAGGAAGGTTGAGGGCTACCCCAGCAGGATACTGTAAAGGATCCGTCGTAGAAGATCCAGTAACAAGAGCGCAATCAACGGGCTGAAATCCAAACCGCTCATCGGGGGCAAGATCCGGCGGATTGGTTCCAGCACCGGCTCTGTCACCGTGTATACCAGGCGCACCAGCTCGTTTTGATAAGGGCTGATCCGTATAAAGGAGAGGATGACCCGGGCCAGGATCAAAAGCCAGAAGGCCCAGTAAATCAGGTCGATAATTCTAATGAGTATGTCCATTATTGATTGTGTCTCCTTGCTCAGCGTCGCTCGCCAAAAATCGCCCGGCCGATGCGCACGTAGGTTGCACCATAT
>Ga0207752_1000091_pt1 | contig 38474 bp, 34 predicted proteins | sample Pon2CUnioCityCA_6_FD_187272 | JGI IMG/M metagenome (GOLD analysis project Ga0207752, IMG submission 187272) | Marine sediment microbial community from Union City, CA, USA - Pond 2C Sediment 2 (SPAdes) | ecosystem: Environmental > Aquatic > Marine > Intertidal zone > Salt pond sediment ... | reverse complement strand
GGCCGGCCCTGCGGGCTCATGTAGATCACCCGCGCCGGATCGCGCTCGGCCGACGCCGCAGCGCGCGCGGCGGCGATGGCGCGGCGCAGCGGCTCGACCTTCATCACCATGCCCGGCCCGCCGCCGTAGGGGCGATCATCGACCGTGCGGTGCGGGTCATCGGTGAAATCCCGCGGATTCTGCGTGCCGAGCGCCAGCAGGCCGCGCTCGGCGGCGCGCCGCGGGATGCCGTAATCGATGACCGCGGCAACCAGCTCGGGAAACAGGGTGACCACCTCGATGTGCATCGCCTCGCTCCCGTCGACTCGCCGAGATGCCGACGCGCCGAGATTCAAAGTTGTGCGGTCAGAAATCCGCGTCCCAGTCCACCGTCACCACGGCGGCGGCCAGGTCGACATCGAGAATCACCGGCTCGACCTCAGCGGGCAGGTACTCGGCGTCGCGCATCGCGGCGCCGGTGGCGCTGCTGATCCAGGGAATCAGCCGCTCGCGCTCACCGCGCACCACCATCACGTCGTTGGCCCCGGTGGCGAACAGGTGATCGATCCGACCCAGCTCCACGCCACTGCGATTGACCACCCGCAGGCCGATCAGATCGGCCCAGTAAACGCCGCCCTGGCGGTCCTCGGGCAGCGCTTCGCGCGGCACCGCGATCTGTGCGCCAAGCCAGGCTTCAGCCGCTTCGCGGCTGTCGATGCCAGCCAGCCGGGCGATAATATTCTTGCCCTGCTGGCGACCTTCGAGCAGCTCGATCGACCGCCATTCGCCACGCCGCCCGAGCTGCCACTCGGGGTAGCCGAGGATGCCCTCGCGCGGGGCGGTGTGCGAGTAAATCTTGACCCAGCCGCGCACGCCGTGCAGGCCGTTTATCTGCCCCAGCACGATCAGCCGCCGCTGCTCGCCAGCGGCCGCATCCGGCACGGCCGGTGGCCTGGAGTCGCTCATCGCGGCGCGCTTATCCGGACGGCCGGGCGGATGATCGTCGCCGCCAAAGCGGCGACGGATCACTGCCGCTCGCCTCAGGCAGCGGCCTCATCGGCGGCCGGCTCGGCGGCCTGGGCCTTGCGATAGGCCTTGACCAGGCTGGCGACCCGCTCGCTCATCTGTGCGCCGGTGCCCACCCAGTGATCGATGCGCTCCAGATTGAGCCGCAGACGCTCTTCCTGACCGCGCGCCACCGGATTGAAGAAGCCGACGCGCTCGATGTAGCGGCCGTCGCGACGGCTGCGGCTGTCTTTGACTACCACCTGATAGAAAGGCTGCTTCTTCGCGCCACCGCGGGAAAGACGAATCGTCACCATGGGATGTAGAACCTGTCTCGACTGTGTTTGATCGACCAACAAAAGAAGCCGCCCAATAACGCGGCGCTCAGCCGGCTGCGGCTTGCAAGCCACGCCGACCGAAGGCTGCCATTTACCGGGGGCGGCCTCTGGCAAACGCGCGATTGTACCTCAATCGCTTCGAATGTGAAGCCCGTAGCCGTGGCCGCGCTTCACCGCAAACCGGGCTTGGGGTACGCTTGCCGGCCCCCTTCCACCGGATCGACACCACCTTATGCCTGCCGACCCGACCACCGCTCCCGACCACGGTCTCGCCGCTCGCGGCCTGGCCTGCTGGCGTGGCGAGCACTGCCTGTTCCGCGGACTCGACCTGCGGCTCGCACCCGGTGAGCTGCTGCACATCGCCGGCCGCAACGGCAGCGGCAAAACCACGCTACTGCGCATCCTCTGCGGGCTGGTGCAGGCGGACGAGGGCGAGATCAGCTGGCACGGCGAATCGATACGACACTGCCGCAGCGAATTCAACGCGGCGCTGATCTACGTCGGCCACCTCGAAGGTCTGAAGGGCGAGCTGACGCCACTGGAGAATCTGGCTATGGATCAGGCATTAAACGTCGCCCGCAACGCCGCCGACGCCAGCGCCGCGCTGGCCGGGCTGGGACTGGCCAATCGCGACGATGTGCCCTGCCGGGCGCTGTCCGCCGGGCAAAAGCGGCGCGTCGCGCTGGCCCGGCTGAGAGTCGCCGAGGCGCAGCTGTGGGTGCTCGACGAGCCGCTCACGGCACTCGACCCCGCCGGCCGGCAGGCGGTCGTGGACATGCTGGTGGAGCACGCGCGGGCGGGCGGCATGGCCATCTACACCACCCACCAGCCGCTGGAACTGGATGGCGTTACGCAGCGCAGCATGAGCCTCGACTCATGAACGAACCCGAACTGTTCCCAGCCTTCTGCAAGCTGTTGCGCCGCGATCTGCTACTCGCTGCACGAGCGCGGAGCGAGTGGCTCAACCCGCTGTTTTTCTTTGTCATCGTCGTCAGTCTTTTCCCGCTCGGCGTGGGCCCGGAGGCAAATAGACTGAGCATGATGGCGCCCGGCATCATCTGGGTGGCGGCATTACTTGCAACCATGTTGTCGCTGGATGGTCTATTTCGATCGGACTATCTCGACGGCGCGCTGGAACAGCTATTGCTCAGCCCGCATCCGGCCTCGGTGCTGGTGCTGGCCAAAGTGCTGGCGCACTGGCTGCTGACCGGGTTGCCACTGATTCTGATGTCGCCGCTGCTGGGCGTGTTAATGCATCTGCCCAGCAGTTCGCTGCCGACGCTGATGGCGACGCTGGCGCTGGGCACTCCGGTGCTGAGCCTGATCGGTGCCATCGGCGCGGCGCTGACCGTGGGCCTGCGCCGCGGCGGCGTGCTGGTATCGCTGCTGGTGCTGCCGCTCTACATTCCGGTGCTGATTTTTGCCGCCAATGCGGTGGCCAGCGCCGCGATGGGATTGGGGGTTGAAGCACAGCTTTCGCTACTCGGCGCACTGCTGGGTTTTTCGCTGGCGCTGGCACCGCTGGCGACCGCGGCAGCATTACGAATCGGCATGGAATAGCAATACTTAACCTGGTCGCAAGCATCTGGAACACGATAGGTTTTAACTTAAGGTCTCACGCAAGCGGATAGCTTTGAGCCAGCTCAAGCTGCCGCCCAGCCCGGCGCTGGTATCGTGGCGCTGACTTCAAACATCTGGCCGTCAATCCCGGCCTCAGCAACCTTATCGGGAAATACCTTGTTCGCCTGGTTTCACAAGCTCGGATCACCACCACACTTCTACAAACTCTCCGGCCGGCTGCTGCCCTGGGTCGGCGCGGCCTGCGCAATCTGCATGATCAGCGGCCTCTATCTGGGCCTGTTCGTGGCGCCGCCCGACTACCAACAGGGCGAAAGCTATCGCATCATCTACGTGCACGTACCCTCCGCGTGGATGTCCATGTTCATCTACATGGTGATGGCAGTTGCCGGCGGCATCTCACTGGTCTGGCGCATGAAGCTGGCCGATGTGGCTGCGGAGATGGCCGCTCCGATCGGCGCCTCGTTCACCTTTCTCGCCCTGGCCACCGGCAGCCTGTGGGGCAAGCCGATGTGGGGTACCTGGTGGGTGTGGGACGCGCGCCTGACCTCCGAACTGATACTGCTGTTCCTGTATCTGGGCTACATGGCGCTGCGCTCGGCGATCGAAAACCCGCAGACCGCATCGCGCGCCGCGGCGATTCTGGCGCTGGTCGGCGTGGTCAACATCCCGATCATCCACTACTCGGTCGAGTGGTGGTACACGCTGCATCAGCCGGCCACCGTCACCAAGTTCGACAAGCCGTCGATCGTCTGGGAGATGCTGCTGCCGCTGCTGCTGATGGCGCTGGCCTTCAAGCTGCTGTTCGCCTACCTGCTGATGTACAAGATGCGTACCGAGGTGCTGGTTCGCGAGCAGAAATCCGGCTGGGTAAAACAGCGACTGGAGGCGAATAACTGATGCGCGAATTTCTCGAAATGGGCGGCTACGCCGTCTACGTGTGGAGCTCCTTCGGCCTCACCTTCGCGGTGCTGGCCGCCAACCTGATTGCCGCGCGCAACAAGCGACGCCGCGTTCGCGAGCAGTTGCTGCGCCGACTGCAGAGTGAGGAACAATGACCCCAAAACGCAAGAAACGACTGATGCTGATCGGCCTGATGGTCGCCGCCGTTGCGGTCGCCGTCGGCCTGCTGCTCAACGCCTTCCAGAAGAACCTGCTGTTTTTCTTCTCGCCCACCCAGGTGATCGCGGGGGAAGCGCCGATCGGCCACACCTTCCGCATCGGCGGCCTGGTGATGCCCGGTTCGTTGCAGCGCGAAGAGGACGGCCTCACCGTGCGCTTCGACCTGACCGACAACGCCGAACAGGTGCCCGTGCGCTACACCGGCATCCTGCCCGATCTGTTCCGCGAGGGTCAGGGCATCGTCTCGATGGGCAAGCTGGATGAAAGCGGCGTGTTCACCGCCAGCGAAGTGCTGGCCAAACACGATGAAAACTACATGCCGCCGGAAGTGGCCGAAGCGCTGGAGAAATCCGGCCAGATGCCCCACGGCTTGAAAACGGGGGAAAACTGATGATCCCTGAACTCGGTCATTTCGCACTGATCCTCGCCCTGTGCGCGGCGATCGTGCAGGCAATCTTCCCGCTGGTGGGCGCACAACGCGGTATCGCCAGCTGGATCAACGTCACCAGGCCCGCGGCGCAGCTGCAGTTTCTGATGCTCGCTATTTCCTACGCCTGTCTGACCCATGCCTTCATCGTCCACGACTTCTCCGTGCTGTATGTCGCCAACACCTCCAACAGCCAGCTGCCGCTGCTCTACCGCATCTCCGGTGTGTGGGGTGCGCACGAGGGCTCGCTGCTGCTGTGGGCGCTGATTCTGGCGCTGTGGACGGCGGCGGTGTGCTGGTTCAGCCGCGGCGTCCCGAAGGCCATGGTGGCGCGGGTGATCGGCGTGATGGGGCTGATCTCGATCGGCTTTCTGCTGTTCATCCTGCTCACCTCCAATCCCTTCGAGCGCCTCTTCCCGGTGCCGCCGGACGGCCGCGATCTCAACCCGCTGCTGCAGGACCCGGGGCTGGCGATCCACCCGCCGATGCTCTACCTGGGCTACGTCGGCTTCTCGGTGGCCTTCGCCTTCGCCATCGCCGCACTGCTCTCCGGCAAGCTGGATTCGGCCTGGGCGCGCTGGATGCGCCCCTGGACCAACATCGCCTGGATGTTCCTGACCATCGGCATCGCGCTCGGCAGCTGGTGGGCCTATTACGAACTGGGCTGGGGCGGCTGGTGGTTCTGGGATCCGGTCGAAAACGCCTCCTTCATGCCGTGGATCGTCGGCACCGCGCTGATCCACTCGCTGGCGGCCACCGAAAAACGCGGCGCGTTCAAATCCTGGACTGTGCTGCTGGCGGTGCTCGCCTTCTCGCTCAGCCTGCTCGGCACCTTCCTGGTGCGCTCCGGGGTGCTGACTTCGGTGCACGCCTTCGCCACCGACCCGGCGCGCGGCGTGTTCATCCTCGGCTTCCTGGTCGTGGTGATCGGCGGTTCGCTGGTGCTGTACGCCCTGCGCGGGCCGAAGATCATCAGCACCGGCGGCTACGGCTGGGTCTCGCGTGAGGCCGGCCTGCTGTTCAACAACGTGCTGCTGGTGGTGGTCTGCGCGACGATCCTGCTCGGCACCCTCTATCCGCTGGCGCTGGACGCGCTGGGCATGGGCAAGATCTCGGTCGGCCCGCCCTACTTCAACAGCGTTTTCGTGCCACTGACCGTGCCGCTGGCGCTGATGGTCGGCGTCGGCGCGCTGGCGCGCTGGAAGAAAGACAACCTGATCGGCATTCTGCGCCGCCTCGGCTGGGCCGCCGGCCTGAGCCTGCTCGGCGCGTTCACACTGCCCTACGCGATGGGTGAGTTCGACTGGTCCGCGGCGCTGGGCATCGGCCTCGGGCTGTGGGTCGCACTGGGCACCGCGCAGGGCTTCATCGAGCGACTGCGCCACCGCAAGAACAAGCTGGCGGCACTCGGCCAGCTCCCCGGCGCCTTCTGGGGTATGTCGGTGGCCCATCTGGGCATAGCCATGTTCGCCGTCGGCGTCGCGCTGACCAGCGTCTATTCAGTGGAAAAAGACCTGCGCATGGCGCCCAATGAGCAGTACGAGATCGACGAGTACCGCTTCACCTTTGAGGGCGTCAAACAGGTGATGGGGCCGAACTATCGCGCCTCCCGCGGCTTTGTGCGCGTGGACAACCTCGATGGCGCCCCGGTCACCGAACTGCACAGCGAAAAACGCATCTATCTGGTGCAGAGCAACGCGATGACCGAAGCGGGCATCGACGCCGGCTTCACCCGCGACCTCTACGTCGCCCTCGGCGAGCCGCTCGGTGGCGGCAGCTGGAGCCTGCGCCTCTACCACAAACCCTTCGTGCGCTGGATATGGTACGGCAGTGCGCTGATGGCCCTCGGCGGCCTGATTGCCGCATCCGACAGACGCTACCGCCAGTTTGCGCGCCGGGCTGCGCGCGAGCGCGGCGACCACGCCGCTGTAACGGCCTGATTGGAAGCATATCAATGGGACGTTTTTTACTACCGCTGGCCGGTTTCGCACTGCTGGCCGTTCTGCTCGGCATCGGTCTGACGCTGGATCCGCGCGAGGTGCCCTCGCCGCTGATCGACAAGCCCGCGCCGGACTTCACCCTGCCGCAGCTGCACGACGCCGAGCAAACCATCGGCACCGCGGACATGCGCGGCGAGGTCTGGCTGCTCAACGTCTGGGCGAGCTGGTGCGTGGCCTGCCGCCAGGAGCACCCGTACCTGGTTGAACTGGGCAAGCGCGATCTGCTGCCGATGGTCGGCCTCAACTACAAGGACAAGCGCAACGATGCCCTCGGCTGGCTGCGCAATTTCGAGAACCCCTACAACGTCTCAGCCAGCGATCTGGACGGCCGCGTGGGTATCGACTGGGGCGTCTACGGTGTGCCCGAGACCTTTATCATCGACAAGCGCGGCACCATCCGCATGAAACACATCGGCCCGCTGACGCCCAAGGTGATCGAGCAGGAGCTGCTGCCGCTGGTCGAGCAATTGCAAGGGGAAGCCGCATGATGCAGCGCACGATGCAAGTTCTGTCCGCCACGCTATGCGCGCTGCTGCTGGCCTTCCCGGCACGGGCAGCGATCGAGTCCTACGACTTCGAAACGGCCGAGCAGGAGGCCGCCTATACCCGGCTGATCGCCGAGCTGCGATGCCTGGTCTGCCAGAACCAGAACCTCGCCGATTCCAACGCCGGCCTGGCCCAGGATCTGCGCCGCGAGGTGCACGAAATGCTGACCTCCGGCCAGAGCGCCGATCAGGTCGTCGACTTCATGGTCGCCCGCTACGGGGATTTCGTGCTCTACCGACCGCCGGTGCAGAGCAACACCATGCTGCTCTGGGGCGGCCCGTTCGCACTGCTCGGGCTGGGTCTGCTGGTGCTGATCCTGTTCCTGCGCCGACGCGGCCGAGACACCGCACCAAACATCGATGAACAGCAGCTCGCGCAGGTTCGCGAACTGCTCAACGACGCGCAGGACAGCGCGGAGCCGCCGAAAAAATGACCACTTTTTACATCGCCGCAGCAGTCATGCTGCTGATCGCTTGCGCCCTGTTACTGCCGGCCTTCCTGCGCGGCAGCCAACAGCCCGTCGATAACAGCCGCCGCGCACAGAACATCGTCATCGCCCGCGAACAGCTCGCCGAGCTGAAACGCCAGCACAGCGAGGGCGAGCTGGACGATGTGCGCTACGAACAGGCGCGCGAAAACCTCGAAACCCAGCTCGCCGACGACCTCGCCAGCGAAGAGCAGAGCGCGCCGGAGCAACGCGATCGCGGCCGCTGGGCCGGCATCGCGGTCGGCGTCGCCGTGCCGCTGCTGGCGGTTCTGCTGTACATGCAGCTGGGCAATCCGCGCGCCGTGCACATCGAGCCGCGCCCGGTGGTGGCACAGTCGCCGAGCTCGCACGAAGGCGCAGGCGCAGGCGATAAACCGGCCAACCTGCCGCCGATCGAAGAGATGGTCTCCCAGCTCGAAGCGCGGATGGAGAAAAACCCGGATGACCCACAGGGCTGGTTCATGCTCACCCGCACCTACATGGTGCAGGGTCGCTACGACGAAGCGGTGACCGCCAACCGCAAACTGCGCGAGCTGGTCGGCGAGGAGCCGGTGGTGCTGGTGCAGCTGGCGGATGCGCTGGCGATGCAGACCGGCGGCAAGCTGGCCGGCGAGCCCACCGAGCTGCTCACCAAGGCGCTCGAACTGCAGCCGCAAAACCCCCAGGCGCTGTGGCTGATGGCCATGTCTCAGGCCGAGCGCGGCTTGCCGGAAGAAGCCATCGAGTCCTGGAAGAAAGTGCTGCCGCTGGTCAGCGAAGACCCGAAAACCACCGATCAGGTGCACCAGCTGATCGCCCAGACCGAGCGCCAGATGGGCATAGAGCCGGGCGGCGAAGGCTCGGTGCTGGTGCCGGTCTCCCAGGGCTCGACCGGGGACGGCGCCGGCGCCGGAAGCGGGGCTGGCACCGCCGCAGCGGCACAGCCGCAGGCCGAGAGCAGCGCCGCTGCAAAGCCCGCAGACGGCGCCACGGCCGCGGTGACGGTCGAGGTCAGCCTCGACCCGGCACTGGCCGAGTCGGTCGCGCCGGGCGATGCGGTGTTCATCTACGCCAAGGCCACCAGCGGCCCGCCGATGCCTCTGGCCGCGGTGCGCAAAACGGTGGCCGAGCTGCCGCTGACCGTAACCCTCGACGACAGCATGGCGATGATGCCAGCGATGAAACTGTCGGCCTTTCCGCAGGTCACGGTGGGCGCCCGGGTAAGCAAGACCGGCAATGCCATCAGCCAGCCGGGCGATCTGATCGGCGAGGTGACGCCGGTGGTGGTCCGCGGCGGCGACCCGGTCAATATCGAGATCGCCAGTCGCGTGCCCTGAGCCGACGCGGCCAGCAAACATGAAAAAGCCCCGCCAGCGAGCGGGGCTTTTTCATGCGCCGAAGCGATCCGCTTCAGAAACCCATGCCCGGCGGCAGCCGCCCCTTCATGCCGCGCATCATCTTCGCCATGCCGCCCTTGCCGGCCTTTTTCATCATCTTGCTCATCTGCATGTGCTGCTTGAGCAGGCGGTTGACGTCCTGCACCTGCAGGCCCGAGCCGGCGGCGATGCGGCGCTTGCGCGAGCCCTTGATCAGCGCCGGGAAGCGCCGCTCCTGCGGGGTCATCGAGTTGATGATGGCGATCATGCGGCGGATCTCGCCGTCGTTGGCCTGTTTTTTGACCGCATCGGGAATATTGCCGGCACCAGGCATTTTCTCCAGCAGGCCGGCGATGCCGCCCATGCCGAGCATCTGCTGAAACTGGTCGCGCAGGTCTTCGAGATCGAAGCCCTTGCCCTTCTGGATCTTCTTGGCGAGCTTCTCGGCCTTGTCCTGATCGACCTTCTGCTGCACCTCTTCGACCAGGCTGACCACGTCACCCATGCCGAGAATGCGCGAGGCGACGCGATCCGGGTGAAAGGGCTCCAGCGCGGTGGTCTTTTCGCCGGCGCCGATGAACTTGATCGGCACGCCGGTGATCAACCGCACCGAGAGCGCCGCACCGCCGCGGGCGTCGCCGTCGGTCTTGGTCAGCACCACGCCGGTCAGCGGCAGTGCATCGCCGAAGGCCTTGGCGGTGTTGGCGGCATCCTGACCGGTCATCGCATCGACCACGAACAGCGTCTCGACCGGCGCGATGGCGCCGTGCAGCGCCTTGATTTCGGACATCATCTCGGCGTCGATGTGCAAGCGGCCAGCGGTGTCCACCAGCAGCACATCGATGAATTGCTTCTTCGCCTGAACAAGCGCGTCGCGGGCGATCGCATCCGGGCGCTGCATGGCGTTGCTGGGGTAGAACTCGGCGCCGACCTCAGTGGCCAGCGTCTGCAGCTGGTCGATGGCCGCAGGGCGGTACACGTCGCAGCTGACCACCATCACCTTTTTGCCCTGGCGCTCGCGCAGGTGGCGCGCCAGCTTAGCGACGGTGGTGGTCTTGCCGGCCCCCTGCAGACCGGCCATCAGCACCACCGCGGGCGGCTGCGCGGAGAGGTCGAGTCCGGCGCTCTCGGCGCCCATCACCCGCACCAGCTCGTCGTTGACCACTTTGATCAGCGCCTGCCCCGGCGACAGCGAGCCGAGCACCTCCTGGCCGAGCGCCTTTTCGCGCACGCCGCCGATGAATGCCTTGACCACGGGCAGCGCGACGTCTGCCTCCAGCAGTGCCATGCGCACTTCGCGCAGGGTGTCCTGGATATTCTGCTCGGTCAGGCGACCCTGGCCGCGCAGGTTTTTTACCGTGCGCGACAGTCGCTCGCTCAGGTTCTCGAACATGCCCTCAGCAACCTCGGGTTTTATCTGCGCGGAGTGCGCTGGAATGTGCGAATCGACGCCGCCGCCGGCGCCTGCCGGAACCGCCGCAACGACCCGATCCGGCCAGGGGCGGGATTATAACGTGAAAGTGTCGCCGCCACGCAGGCGCAGCAGATCAAAGCCGACGATGGCTTCCAGGCACTCGCCGTAGGTCTGGTCTTCGGCACCCGGCTTGAGGTGCGAGATGGCCACTCGCGGCCGATGGCGGCGCAACTTGGCCATGTCGTCGGCGAGCAGATCCGGGCAGTAGTGCTTGGAGACCTCGGCCAGCCAGCGATTGGCATTGCCGAAGCCGACTTCGACGATCAGCAGATCGAGGCGATCGCGGGCGTTGAGCGCGGCCCACAGGGTGTCGTTGGTGGTGGTATCGCCGGAGAAGCAGAAGGCCGAGGCGCCGTTGTGCACGTAGTAACCGGCGCCGGGCACCACGTGATTGACCTCGATCATCTCGATCTCGCGGCCAGCGACCTCGATGCTCTCGCCGGGGCGCATTTCTTCGAACACCAGCACCGGCGCCTGCTTGCTCGGCAGCTCGGCGAAGTTTGGCCAGATCGACCAGTTGAAGATGTGCTCGCGCAGGGCTTGCAGCGTCTCCGGGCGGGCGTGCAGGCGCAGCGGCGGGACGTCCTTACCGAACAGGGTGTCGACCATGAACGGCAGGCTGACCAGGTGGTCGAGGTGCGAATGGGTGAGAAAAATATGCCGCACGCGGCGCATCTCGTCGACAGTCATGCTGCCGACGCCGGTACCGGCATCGATCAGAATGTCATCGTCGATCAGCAGCGAGGTAGTGTCGAGCCCTCGGCCGACACTACCACTACAACCCAGCACGCGCAGATTCATCGAAAGCTTACAAGCCGTCAATATTGTGACGCACCATGCTATCACGGTAGGCCGTGCAGCCAAGCCGCACAGCCACCATTTGCGAGTGCATTCACACAACTTTTCAGAGCGTTCACGTGGCGCCCTTCTAGCCGGCACCAACGCTGTGAGATGATTACATCTGGACCTTGTCCATCACCCTCCGCCACCAAAGGAATGCCCCCGAGATGCTCCCCGCTATTCTGGGCCTGGGCAGCGCCGGCCTCTATGCCACTTCGGCCGGCCTGCTGTTCTATCGCCTGCAACGCCGCGACGGCGACACCGACCACAGCAAACGGCTGGCACTGGCTCTGGCCGCGCTGGCTGTCGCCCTGCACGCCTGGCTGCTGGCCAGTGATATCTTCCACGTCGGCGGCCTCGACCTGGGGTTTTTCAACGCCCTGTCGCTGGTCGGCTGGCTGGTCGCCGGCATGCTGGTAGTGCTGGCCCTGCGCCAACCCGTAGAAAATCTCGGCATCGGTCTGCTGCCGCTGGTGGCACTGGGCGTGATCGTGGAGCTGCTGTATACCCAGCGCGGCAGCGAAGCCACCGGCAGCCAGCTGGAGCTCGGCGTGCAGATGCACGCACTGTTCTCGATCACCGCCTACGGCCTGCTGGCACTGGCCGCCACTCAGGCGCTGCTGCTGGCGCTGCAGAACGCGCGGCTGCACGCCCATCACCCGGGCGGCTTCCTGCGCGCCCTGCCGTCGCTGGCGCTGATGGAGACGCTGCTGTTTCGCATGATTGGCGCCGGCTTCATCCTGCTGAGCCTGTCGCTGCTCACCGGCTTTATCTTCGTCGATGATCTGTTCGCTCAACATCTGGTACACAAGACGACGCTGTCTCTGGCTGGTTGGGGGGTATTCGCTGCGCTGCTGGTCGGTCGCGTGCTGCGCGGCTGGCGCGGGCGCCAGGCGGTGCGCTGGACGCTGACCGGCATCGTACTACTCATCCTGGCCTATTTCGGCAGCAAACTCGTACTGGAGCTGCTGCTCGGCCGCTGACGATGAAACCGCGCCGGCCCGAGCCGGCGCGGCGCATGCCGATCAGCTGACTGGAACTAACTGGTGAAGTAGCCGCGCTGATACCACATCTGGCGGTTCTTGAGCATGCTGCGCAGCAGTGTGTCGCTGTGCTGTTCCCACCAGGCAATGATATCGACGAATTCGACGATGCGCGCGCGGCCATCCTGAATGGTGACCACCGGCCAATTGCCCACCAGCGCGTTGTTGACGCCGAAAAAGCCATCGCCCCACCAATCGGCCTCGCCGAAGGCGTGCGGTGCGCGCCCCTCGCCCTTCATCGCCTGCAGCACGTCGAGCGGTTCGATGCTGCCGGCACGCGCGGCGGACTTGCTCCACAGTTCGAGAATCGAGGCGTACTCCCAGGAAACCGCCGACCAGGTACCGGGGTGGCGCTCGCTGTAGGTGGCGTAGAAGCGGTTCGGGTCCTCGAAATTGACGAATGACTCGTTGAGCGCCGGATCATCGAAATCCGGGAACTGAAAGATCATGTTCTCCATGAACTCCGCGCTGGTCTGGGTGATCAGCTGGCGGTAGTTGTCGCAGGTGCAGGAGATGATCTTGCCTTCGAAGCCCTGTCTGAAGGCCTCCACGGTGATCGCATCGACGTAGTCCGAATAGGCCGTATCCAGACACAGTATCTGGACCTGGGCGTCGAGCATGCTGCGCACCAGCGGCGCGAAGTCGGTGGTTTCAAAATCGAAGCTGATGCGTTTGACCACTTCGATATCGGCGGCATCAAAAGCGCCGATGTAAGTCGCGATGGAAATGTCGCCGAGCGAATCCGCCTGCGCGCAAATGCCGGCGCGCTTGAGCTCGGGGAAATTGCGCGCCAGCCAGTCGACGCCGGTGACGTTGTAAATCGGGTGCGCCTCACAGGGCGCCACCAGGTAGGGCGCGTCGATCGACAGATCGCTGGGCAGCAGTGTCGATGTGAGCATCTCGCGGCGATTGGCGTAGTCCTGCACCCCGCTCCAGGTATCGCCGCCGAGCATCATCACGAACTTTACGCCCTCGCCCTCGACCAGCTGCCGATAGCCCTGCAGTGCCAGCTCCGGATCGTACTGGTTGTCAAAGGCGGCGAGCTCGATCAGGTAGTTGTCTTCGCCGATGCTCACCCCGCCCGCGGCATTCAGCCGCTCGACCCAGATCTCGCAGCCGTACAGCCCGGGCAGTCCCCAGGCCGCGGCGTCGCCGGTCAGCGGCGCGCAGAAGCCGACCTTCACAGTGCGTTGCTCGGCGCGCACACCGAGCGGCAGCCCAATGCCGGCGAGGGCGGCGCCACCGACCAGCTGTTTGACGAAATCTCTGCGCTTGATGGCCACGTCGCTATTCTCCCTTCCGGGTCATTCCCGGATTTTGTCTTTGTGTGCACGGCTCCCGCCTGCCCATCCATTGCCCAGCGGCCCGCCACCTGCGAAAAAGCGAGGCCGCGCGCCGCGAGTATCAATCGATGAACTGGCAGTGACCCTTGCGTGATTCGCCGGACAGATCGCCGACGCGCTTACCGGGATGTGCCTGCGTGTTAGCGACGTAATCGTGGGATTCGAAATTACCGCTGCGCCGATCGACGACGAGCTTTTCGTAGATTCTGCCGCGCACGACTGGATCCGGCGCGTACTTACCGTAATAGAAGTCAAGTACCAATTGTTGTGGCAATACGCGCAGTTCAATGCGCCGATCGAAGCCGGCACGTGGCGCCTGCAACACTTTGCGGTTGTCGGTGTCGATCACAAACAGCGCTGGCAGGCCTTCGCGATAGCTGCCATCGGTGTCGCGCGACGGCGCGCACTGCATTTTCACCTCGGCCTCAACAACGCCCGGCACGCCGGCGAACAGACACAGAGCCAGCGCTGCGAGCGCCGCCGGATGGCGAATCGACCGCAATCCGGCAGTGCCGGTGCGCACCGGGGCCGGCCACACCGGGTGAGCGGCAGTGGCAGGGCAATCGTCGGGGGACATGGGAGGCGCCTCGCGGCAAGCCATATTCAGCACGCAGAGCACCGTGTGGGGGGATGGGTAAAGACCAGAATAACATGCCTGGCGCACGGTTCCGCAAGCGCAAAACCCGCTATTTGTCAAACAGATATGGGGGCGGCCGCCAGGATCGGGAACGGCGTCGCAAACGGATTCGTCGACGTTGTCACAGAAACGCCGCGCGGCGCGCTAGCGCACCAGTTCCGGCACGCCCAGCTGCTCCACCAAGCGCTCGGTCTCGCGCAGAACCAGCGCCATGTTGGAATCGCGCACCGTCGGCAGCAGCTGGCGGGCCTTGCGCACCTGGGCGTAGTCCAGCTCGGCGACGATCAGCTCCTCGTCCTCGCCGGCCACCGCCAGCTCGCGGCCGAAGGGGTCGATGATCCGCGAGCCACCCCAGAAGGTCAGCCCGCGCTCCTTGCCGCAGCGGTTGGCGAGCACCGTTGGCGCGCCGTACATCATCGAATAAAAGCGCGCTGCGAGCCGCCAGCCGCCGGGGTTGTCGAACTCCGCGCCGACCGCCTCGACGCCGGAGCTGATCGGTGTCAGCAGCAGCGTGGCGCCGTGCAAAAAGGCCAGATGGGTCAGCGCCGGATTCCACACATCGGCGCAGATCAGCAGCCCGGCGCGCCAGTCGCGATCGAATTCGCAGGTGTCGACAAAGCGCCCGCTGGCGTAGTGCTTGCCCTCGTCGAGCAGGCCGTAGTTGGGCAGGTTGACCTTGCGGTGGATGTAGATCACCTCGCCGCGCTGCAGGATCGCCGCGGCGTTGTAAAACTGCGCCGCCGGCCCCTCTTCGATAAAACCGAGCACCACGCGCATCTCGCCGGCGGCCTCGGCGAGTTGTTGCAGGCGCGGATCATCGCGGTGCACTGCGGCATCGAGCAGGCGCTCGGGGCCGTGGTGGCCGACCAGCGACAGCTCCGGCAGCATCAGCAGATCCAGCCCCTCGGCGCGGCCGCGGCCGATCCACGTAAAATGGGCGTCGAGGTTGGCGTCGATATCGCCGACTTCACTGGCGAACTGGGCTGCGCCGACGCGCAGTACGGAATGGCTCATGGGGGATCTCCACGGTGCAGGGGTGGGGCAACGGCACACCATAGCGCCGACCGGTGGAGGCTGTCAGCGGCCGGCGTGCCGCGCGTCGCCGTACGGCAAGCGCTGCCGCGCTCAGCGGGCGATGGCTGCGAAGCGGGCGGCGCACAGGCGCGCCAGATCGGCCGGTGCCAGTTCGATCTCCAGACCGCGCCGGCCGGCGCTGACGTGCATCGTCTCCAGCGCTTCGGCGCTGCTGTCGATGAAGGTGCGCAGGCGGTTCCGCTGCCCCAGCGGGCTGATGCCGCCGACGATGTAGCCGGTGGCGCGCTCGGCGAGGCGCGGCTCGGCCATCTCCACCCGCTTCACCCCGGCGGCACTGGCGATGGCCTTGAGATCCAGCTTCGCCGCGACCGGCACGACACCCACCAGCAGGCCGCGCGCGCCCTCGCCGCAATCCACCAACAGGGTTTTGAAAACAATCGCCGGATCGAGGCCGAGCTGCCGGACCGCCTCTTCGCCGTAGGCTGCGACTCCGGGATCGTGATCGTAGCGGTGCACGCGGTGAACCACGCGGGCGCGTTTGGCGGCGTTGATGGCTGGGGTCATGGCGGCGCAGTCTAAGGCGGCGGATCAGCGCGGATTATGCCGCGTCGCGATGCGCCCCACCACGCCCCGCCCCGCCCCGCCCCACCACGCCACAGGCAGCGCGTGGCGGGCACTGGCGGCAGGCGCGGCAGTGGCGAGGAAAACTAGGCAGACAGGGGCGCGGGCAGGGCGACGCCGTGCTGCTCGGCCAGCTGCTGCAGTTCGGCGATCATTTTCGCGTCCAGCCGCACGCCGTGCGCGGCGCTCTCGGCCATGATGCGCCAGCGCGACTCGCCGGGCAGACGCACCTCGCCGCCGTCCGGGCTGGCGGCCTTCACCTGCCCGACCAGCTCCTCCAGCCGCGCGTAGTAGCTGTCCATCGGCAGCAGCCGGGCGAGATCGATAGCGATGAAGCAGTGGCCGTTGTCGCCGTTGCCGCTGAAGTCGTTGAACATCGAGCGCACGCCGGAGGACAGCGCCGCGCCGCTGATCACCGCGGAGAGCAGCTCGACGAAGAACACCAGTCCCGCGCCCTTGGCGCCGCCGAAGGGCAGCATGGCGCCCTCGCCGGCCTTGGTGGGGTCGGTCATCGGCAGGCCCTGGCGGTCGACGAGGATGCCCTCGGGCAGGGTTTCGCCGTTCTGCGCGGCGCGGATCACGCTGGCGCCGGAGACTGCGGCGGTGGCCATGTCGAGGATGATCGGCTCGCCGTTGCCGCGCGGCGCGCCGATCGCCAGCGGGTTGGTGCCGAACACCGGGGCGACGCCGCCGAAGGGCGCCAGCTTGGCGATCGAGTTGCTGGTGGCGATGCCGAGCATGCCGCGGCGCGCGGCCAGATCGACGAAATAGCCGCCGGTGCCGAAGTGGTTGCTGTTGCGCGCGGCGATCACCCCGACGCCGCTCTCGCCGGCCAGTTCGATGGCTTTTTGCATGCCCAGATGGCCGACCACGTGGCCGAAGCCGCCGCCGCCGTCGAGCTTGCCGATGGACGGCCCGCCGATCTCAAAACGCGGCTCGCAGGGGCATTTGATCAGCCCGTCGACGAAGCGCTTGAGGTAGGCGGGCAGACGCCACACGCCGTGGGTCGGGCGGCCGATGCGATCGCTCCACAGCAGGGCCTCGGCGAAGATCCGCGCCTGTTCGCGGTCTGCGCCCTCGCCGCTGAGCACGGCGACGGCGAAATCGGTCAGCGCGTCGGCGTCGAAGCGGCGCGCATCGACGGCGGCACTCACGCCTTGCTCGCCTTGAGCTTGTGGTCGCGCTTGGCGAGGCCCAGACGCGCCATCGCCAGGCCGGCGAAGTACTTGATGTCGTCGGCCAGCATCGACAGGAATGGCCTGGGATCGCTGAGGCTGAAGTAGGGAAACACCAGCTTTTTGTGCGACATGGATTTGCGCCAGTCGCTCCAGCTCAGGCCGCGGGCGCGCTTCTCCTGACGGAAGGCGCGCAGGTCGGTGAGCGGCGACCAGATGGCCACCTGCGGCTCGCAGCCGGCGCTCGGCTCGACGTGCTGGCCGGTGATGTGCGCGTAGGTGATCAGCGCCGATTCGACACCGCTTTGCACCAGCTGCTCCTGCACCGCGGTGAAGCGGGTGTTGCACTCGATAACCTTCAACTGGCCGCTGCGCTCGTCGCGCTTGAACTCCAGATTGCCGAAGCCGCGAAAATCCATCGCATCGAAGAACTGTCGCGCGGTGGCTTCCACATCCGGTAGCACGTCGGTGATCTGGTAGGTGCCGCTGCCCTGGTTCATCGGGTAGCGCCGCACGCAGCGCTTGGTGAAGTGGAACAGCTCGCGGCCGTCTTCGTCGCGGTAGGTGTAGAAACTGCAGTTGTGGTCATCCGGGCCGGGGATCATCTCGCAGATCATGAAACCGATATCGCGCTCGATCAGCTCGTAGCCCTTGCGGCGCAGCTCCTCGGCGTCGTCGACGCGGGCGTACTTGCCGCCGTAGATGCGCTGGAACAGGTGCGAGTAGTGCGGCTTGAGGATCGCCGGGTAGACCACGTCTTCGCGCAGCGCGGCATCCACGTCCTCGCGGCGCGCAACGTCCCAGAAGGCGGGGATCGGCACACCGGCGTCGCGGGCGATCTCCAGCGTGCGCTGCTTGTCGAGCAGATCGAGAATCTGCTGCGGGTCGTTGCGTTCGAGCAGGTAATCCTCGGCCAGCGCGTCGTGGTTGCGGGCGACGTATTCGAGGGCGTCGTCGCCACAGACCAGCAGCACCGAGCCCTTCAGCTGCGGGTACTTGCCGCTGCGCAGCAGCTCTTCGAAGTAAGCCTCCGGCTCGCTGCCGGCGGGCACCGGGAAGACTTCTTCGCAGTAGCGCGACAGCAGCGCCGCGTGCGGACTCATGCAGGCGCGCACGGTGATGCCGGCGCGGCCGAAGCTGCGCATCAGCGACAACGCATTGGCGGCGCCGCCGAGAATCAGTACCGGCGCCTTGTTTTCGACGCGAATCCTCTCAGCCATTGACGATGCTCTTGGGGCTGGTCGCGGGCGCCCGCGGGCGCTGCGAAAAAATGTAGTCCAGGGCCAGCTGGCCCACCGGGCAGGCCCGGCCGCGCTCGGCGATCAGGTCGTGGTGGTGCAGTGCCGGCGTGGTATTGATTTCGTTGATGCCGCCGCCGCTGTCAGCCAGCGACACGCCGACATCCGGGCAGATCACATCGATGCCCAGCAGCTGCACGTCGAGCACCGACTGCACCTGTCGACCGAGGGCGTGATAGCTGGCGTGCACCCCGGCAAGCAGTTGGTGGTTGTCGCGCGAGCCGTTCTGGTTGACCGCCCCCTTGACCTCGATGCGCTGCTCCTCGGCGGGCACCGATTTCACGCTCAGCCCCTGGGCACTCAGGTGGTTGTCCACACCCGGATCGCAGGTCAGCGCCGACAGGCCGGTGTAGGGCGGCCCGCCGAGGCGCATCTGATTTTCCAGCGCGATCAGCGTGCGGATGTCGTGGCGGCCGTCGCCGATCACCGTTGGCGGGTCGCGACGGATGACGTCGATCAGCTCGCCGGCGAGATACAGAAAGCGGTAGTTGTCGCCCGGCAGCTGCTCCTCGACGAGGAAGCGCGTGCCGGCGCGCGCCGCGGCGAAAGTGGCACGGCGCAGCGCTGTGTCATCCTCGATGCCGGTGGTCACACCGCGCCCGCCGGCGCCATCCACCGGCTTGACCACCACCGGGCGGCCGAGCTGGCTGAGAAAGCGCTGTGCGGTCTCGATTTCGCCGAGATCAAAGGCCAGGTGGCGCGGCACCGGCAGGTCGATGTCGGCGATCAGGCGCTGCGACAGGGCCTTGTCGCCGGCGATGGAGAGCAGCACGTGGTCGTCGATCTGCATCTCGAAGCCGTTGACGTAGGTCAGTGCGTCACCGCGACGGATGCGCAGCCAGCGGCCGCCGAGCTCTTCGAGCTCCGCGCCCATGGCCTCGGCGGTGCGCTGCCAGTAGTCGCTGTAGTAGCGGGTGCGCAGGGCGGCGTAGTCGCGCCTGAGGCGACGGGCTTCGATGTTCAGGGCTTGTCGGCCGCGCTCGGTGTAGCGCAGCAGGCGCGCGAGATTGCGTTGCAGGGTGGAACTCATGCCTGTATCCGGCGCCCCGCTCAGTCGACGTTGACGCAGCCGGCGCTTTCCAGCGCGACGTCGACCCAGTCGTTGTTAAAAATGCCCTTTTTGACGTTCTCTTCGTAGCCGGCCGAATTCTGCTTTTGCCGGGTCAGGCGTTCGAGGGTGTCCTCGGCAAAATCCTGCCGCACCACCACCACGCCATCGCTGTCGCCGACCACCAGATCACCCGGATTGACCACGATGCCGCCGCAGCAGACCGGGAAGTTGATCTCGCCGGGACCGCGATGCAGCGGGCCGATGGGGGTGATGCCGCGGGCGAACACCGGGAAGTTGATGGCGCGGATGTCCTCCACGTCGCGGATCAGGCCATCGACGATGAAGGCCTGAATGCCGCGGTGCTGGGCCTTGGTGGAGATCAGATCGCCGACGATGGCGTTCATCTCGCTGGAGCCGGCGTCGATGACCAGCACGTCGCCGGGTTTGGCCACGTCCAGCACCTTGTGCACCATCAGGTTGTCGCCGGGGTAGCACTTGACCGTGGTCGCCGGCCCGCAGATGGGGGTATTGGTGGTCTGGTTTTTGATCTCCGGCCGCATGGTGTACAGCCGGTTGAGCATGTCGGAGACATCGGCCGCGGCGAACTGGCTGTAGGCCTCGACCATCTTCGCGCTGGGGCGCTCGATGTGATTGCGGATGCGAAAGCCCGGGCCGCGGTGCAGCTGGGCGGATTTCGGGGTTTCGGTTTTCGGCGCGGCGGTGCTCATTGAGTATCTCTCCGGGTTGATGACTGCGGCGGCCGCCGATCGGCGGCCGCGGAATGTAGCGTGGCGCCAGTCGCGCCGTTCGCCGTCGCCTCAGGCGACTTCGACCACCTGGCCGGGCTCGCCTTCGACCCAGGGGCCCTGGCGGATGCCGGTGTTGTAGTGGTCGCCGAATTCCCGGGTCAGCTCGCGCGCGTTGGGGATGTTGATCCACTTGCGCAACAGCAGGCGCTTCTCCTCCGGCTGATCCGAGTCGGTGAAGGCGGCGCGGGTGTGGAATACCGTGTGGTTGCTCAGCAGCAGCAGGTCGCCGGATTCGAGCATCACATCGGTGCCGTACTCCTCGCACACGGAGAGTTCGGCAACTTTGTTGATCGCGTCCTTCTCCAGCTGGCTGAGCGGCGGCACGCCCGGCAGCTGCTCGGCGGTGAGCATCGCCTTCTGATTGAAGCGGCAGCTCAGCTTGCCCTGGTGGTAAGAGTAGACCGGTACCCGGTGCGCGGTGATATCGGCGTACTTGCCCGGCGGGCCACTGCCGCGCAGGTTGTAGTGGAAGCCGGTGTACAGCGGTTCGAGATACTCGCGATGATTGGCGAGAATCTCGTTGTAGATCGCCATCGAGCTGGCCAGGGTGTTGATGCCACCCTGTTTGGCCTGGCGGACGCACAGCAGCGAGACGATGTCGCCGGAATCGCAATGCGGGGTCAACTCGGCGTTGGTGGTGTAGCCGCGCACGGCGATGTCGTCGTAGCTCATGCCGCGATCGGCAACGTGATCGATCAGCGTGCCCTGCGGGTCCTGCACGATCGAATGGCCGATATGCGCCGCAACCCCGGCGTACAGCAGCTCCTGCTGCTCGATGGTCTTGCCCTGCACCGGCATGCCCTTGAGCACGGCGATGCCGCGGCCGTCTTCGATCTGGTCGCGCAGCTTGCCCACCAGCGGGCCGATGTGCGGCAGCGGGAAATCCGCCTCGCGGATCTCGCCGTGCGCAAGCCCCTTCGCCTGCACCTGCTGCAGTGCGGATTCGATCTCCGAGATCTCCTCGGCACTCAGCTCGTAGACCCAGGAGCGGTCGTTTTCCATATCGGCCCGGGTCCACGCCGAAGCGTCGTTCACCGGTTCCAGCAACATCTCGTATTCAGCCATTTCCAGCAATTCTCCGTGTCCGGCTGCGCTTCGGCGCGCTGGCCGCACAGCCTCGGTTCGGTATCTTTGGTTCCGCCGACCGACCTGTGCAGGGGCTGCGGAAGTGTCCGGGCGATTCTATCCATTGCCACAGCGAGGTAATGCGAACTGTATCTTAACTGCCGCGGCAGACGCCCCGGCGCACCGCCAAGCAGCCGGCAAAGCCCACGCTATCAGCGCCACAGGCGATGCGCTAGAGTGGCGCGCGGCAGCAGAACCGACCGCCATCGGAACGCTCCAAAGACACAGCACAAACGCACCGCGGGAGGCGCAGCAGATGCAGTTTTCCAGTTTCGGCGAGCAGTTCACCGGCCCCTGCGGCACCGTGCAACTGATGGACGACCTCGGCAGCGCCATGGCCGGCGATGCGCCGGTGTGCATGCTCGGTGGCGGCAATCCCGGCCGCGTACCGCAGATCGAGGCGCGCTGCGCCGAACTGCTGGCCCGGCTGGCCACCGACGACAACGCCATCCATCGCCTGTTCGGCAGCTACGCCGGCCCGGCTGGCGAACAGCGCTTCATCGCCGCTCTCGCCGAACTGCTCGCCAGCGAGTATGGCTGGGCCATCAGCGAGCGCAACATCGCCCTTACCAACGGCAGCCAGAACGCATTCTTTTACCTTTTTAACCTGTTCGGCGGGCGCTGGCCGGACGGTAGCGAAAAGAAAATCCTGCTGCCGCTGGCGCCGGAGTACATCGGCTACGGCGATGTCTTCGTCGCCGGCCGCCACTTCATCGCCAACCGGCCGAGCATCGAAATGCGCGGCGACGGCCTGTTCAAGTACCACGTCGACTTCGAAACCCTGGAAGTCGGCGACGACATCGGCGCCATCTGCGTATCGCGCCCCACCAACCCCACCGGCAACGTGCTCAGCGACGCCGAACTGGCGCAGCTCGACCGCATCGCGCAGAGCCGCGGCATCCCGCTGATCGTCGACAACGCCTACGGCCTGCCCTTCCCCGGGCTGATCTTCACCGGCGGCACCCCGCTATGGCACGACAACATCGTGATGTGCCTGAGCCTGTCCAAATTCGGCCTGCCCGGTTTGCGCACCGGCATCGTTATCGCCCGCGAAGAGATCATCGACGCCATCAGCCGCCTCAACGCGATCGTCAACCTGGCCCCCGGCAGCGCCGGCGCCGCGCTCACCGCACCGCTGGTGGAGAGCGGCGAAATCATCAGCCTCGGCCGCGAGGTGATCCGCCCCTTCTACCAGCGCAAGGCCGAGCAGGCGCTGGGCTGGCTGCGCGAGGCGCTCGGCGACTACCCGGTGCACGTGCACGTGCCGGAGGGCGCGCTGTTTCTGTGGCTGTGGTTCGAGGGCCTGCCGATCAGCAGCGCCGAACTCTACCGGCGGCTGAAGGCGCGGCGCGTCATCATCGTCCCCGGCGAGCACTTCTTTCCCGGCCTGGAAGGCGACGACTGGCGCCACAAGCGCGAATGCATCCGCCTGACCTACTCGCAGGACGAGACCAGCGTGCGCGAGGGCATCCGCATCATTGCCGCAGAGGCCATCGCCGCCTACGACGAAGCCACCGGCTGAGGTGCCGCCAGCGTCGTCGGCAGCTGCTACAATCGCGCGCCCCGCAGCAGCGAGCCTCGCGCATGCCCCGCTTCGTCCCCGGCCAACGCTGGATCAGTGACCCGGAAACCGAGCTCGGCCTCGGCACCGTACTGCGCGCCGACGCGCGCACGGTGATGATCGTCTACCTGGCCTGCGGCGAGACCCGCACCTACGCCGCCGCCAGCGCGCCGCTGACGCGCGTCGAATTCGCCCCCGGCGACCGCGTGCGCCACCACGACGGCTGGACGCTGACGGTCGAAGCCACCACCCGCGACGGCGAGCTGCTGCGCTATCGCGGCCGCGACCAGCAGGGCCGCAGCGCCGAGATCGGCGAAGCCGAGCTGGACGGTGAACTGGCCTTCAGCGGGCCGTTGGCGCGGCTGCGCAACGGGCAGATCGACGAAGACCGCTGGTTCCGCCTGCGCAGCGCCACCCACGAGCAATTACAGCGCCTCGCGCAGAGCCCGGTGGCCGGCCTCGTCGGGGCGCGCATCGCCGCCATCCCCCACCAGCTGTACGTCGCCGACGAGGTCTCGCGACGCTACGCGCCGCGCGTGCTGCTGGCCGACGAAGTGGGCCTCGGCAAAACCATCGAAGCCGGCCTGATCCTGCACCGCCAGTGCCTGCAGGGCCATCTGCGCCGCGCGCTGGTGCTGGTCCCCGACGCCCTGCTCTACCAGTGGCTGGTGGAGATGCGGCGGCGCTTCAACCTGCACTTTGCGCTGTTCGATGACGACCGCCTGCAAGCCTGGCGCGAGTCGCAGAGCGAAGACGGCGACGCGCAAAACCCCTTCGACACCGCCCAGCTGGCGATCACCAGCCTTGCGCAGCTGTGCGCCGACAAGCGGCTCGCCCGCGCCGCGCTGGATGCCGAGTGGGACATGCTGATCGTCGACGAAGCCCACCACCTCGGCTGGGCGCCGGATGCGCCGAGCCTCGAATACAGCCTCGTCGAAGCGCTGGCCAGCACCACCCCCGGCGTGCTGCTGCTGACCGCCACCCCCGAACAGCTCGGCGAGCAGGGCCACTTCGCCCGGCTGCGCCTGCTCGATCCGCAGCGCTACAGCGACTACGCCGCCTGGCGCGACGAGGAGCAGGGCTACGCCGCCACCGCCGCACTGGCCGAGGCGCTCGACAGCGAGCAGCCGCTGAGCGAATCCGCGCTGGCCCGGCTCGGCGAACTGCTCGGCGAGCAGCAACTGACCGCGCTGCGCAGTGCAGCGGATGACGGCGCCGCCCGCGAGCGCGCGCTGGCCGCGCTGATCGACCGCCACGGCACCGGCCGCGTGCTGTTTCGCAACACCCGCGCCGCGGTCGCCGGCTTCCCCGCGCGACGCCTGCACAGCCACCCGCTGGCGCGCCGCGACGCCGACCACAGCCAGCCCTGGTGGCGCGACGACCCGCGCATCGACTGGCTCGGCGGCCACCTCAAAGACAGCTACCCGGACAAGACCCTGCTGATCTGCGCCGCCGCCAGCACCGCGCTGGACATCGCCGAAGCGCTGCGCCTGCGCTTCGGCATCGACGCGCCGGTGTTCCACGAAGGGCTCAACCTGATCGAGCGCGACCGCGCCGCCGCCTGGTTCGCCGAGGCCGAGGGCGGCGCGCGCGCACTGCTCGCCTCGGAGATCGGCTCCGAGGGCCGCAACTTCCAGTTCGCCCGCCACCTGGTGCTGTTCGACCTGCCGGAAAGCCCCGATCTGCTCGAACAGCGCATCGGCCGCCTCGACCGCATCGGCCAGCGGCACGCGGTACAGATCCACCTGCCGCACTTCACCGACGGCCGCAACGCGCGCCTGCTGCGCTGGTACCACGAGGGGCTGGATGCCGTCGAACACAGCTGCGCCATCGGCAGCGCGGTGGCCGCGGCGCTCGGCGAACGCCTGCCGGCGGCGCTGGATGGCGAAGCGCCTGCCTTCGAGCAGCTGCTGGACGAGACCCGCGAACTGGCCCGAGCGCAGCGGGCGCGCTTCGAAGCCGGCCGCGACCGCCTGCTGGAGCGCGCCGCCTGCCGGCCGCGGCGCGCCGCCGAGCTGGTTGCCGCGCTGGCCGCCGAAGACCGCGATGCGCAGCTGCGCGACTGGCTGGAGCTGACCTTTGACGCCTTCGGCGTGGACAGCGAGGAGCACTCCGAGCGGGCCTGGATCATCAGCCCCGGCAACCATCTGCAAGTGGCCAGCTTCCCCGGCCTGCCCGAGGAGGGACTGACCGCCACCGACGACCGCGCCACCGCGCTGGCGCGCGAGGACATGGCCTTTCTCAGCTGGGAGCACCCGCTGGTGCAGGGCGCCATCGATCTGATCTGCCACGGCGAGCGCGGCCAGGTGACCGCCTGCGCCATCAGCCACCCGGCACTGCCGCCCGGCGCGCTGCTGGTCGAGGCGCTGCTGGTGGTCGAGTGCCCGGCGCCGCGCCAGCTCGGCGTCGAGCGCCACCTGCCGCAGACCGCGCTGCGGCTACTGGTCGACGAGCGCGGCAGGGAGCGCTCGGCGCAGCTGGGCGCGGCGCTGGACGACGCACAGGCGGTGCCGCCGAAGGTGGCGCGACAGATCGCCGCGGCGCGCCGCGATGCCCTGCTGAGTATCGCCGAGCGCGCCCGCCAGCGCGCCGAGGGCCGGTTGCCGGCACTGCGCGAAGCCGCACTGGAGAGCATGCGTGAACACCTCGGCGCCGAGCTGGCGCGGCTGCGCGCGCTGGCCGCCATCAACCCGGCGGTGCGCGCCGAAGAGATCGAATACCTCACCGCGCAGCACAGCGCACTGACCGAGGCGCTGGGCGAGCTGCGCCTGCGACTCGACGCGCTGCGACTGGTATTCGCCCACTGAGCCCCCTCTGCCGCGACGCGCGGGCGGTAGCGCCGGCATTACAGCCCAATGAACGCAGCCACGGAACAAGCCATGAACATCGTCTCCTTCAACGTCAACAGCATCCGCCAGCGCCAGCACCAGCTGGAAAAGCTGGTGGAAAAGCACGCGCCGGAGGTCATCGGCCTGCAGGAAACCAAGGTCAGCGACGAGAATTTCCCGCGCGCCGCCATCGAATCGCTCGGCTACCACGTCGAGTTCTTCGGCCAGAAGACCCACTACGGCGTGGCGCTGCTGTCGAAAGCCGCGCCGCTGGCGGTGTTCAAAGGCTTCCCCGGCGACGCGGAGGATGCCCAGCGGCGCCTGATCATCGCCGACTACCCCTGCGCCAGCGGCGGCCACTACCGGGTGATCAACGGCTACTTCCCGCAGGGCGAAGCGCGCTCGCACGCGGTCAAGTTCCCCGCCAAGGAAAGGTTTTACGCCGATCTCGATGCCTACCTCGACGAGCACTGCGCGGCGCAGGACAAGCTGCTGGTGATCGGCGATTTCAACATCGCCCCGGTGGACGCCGACATCGGCATCGGCGAGGCCAACGCCAAGCGCTGGCTGCGCGACGGCAAGACCAGCTTCCTGCCCGAGGAGCGCGAGTGGTTCGCGCGGCTGGCGGCGCGCGGGCTGATCGACACCTATCGCCAGCGCTACCCGGACAGCACCGAGCTGTTCAGCTGGTTCGACTACCGCAGCCGCGGCTTCGAGCGCGAGCCGCGCCGCGGCCTGCGCATCGACCACATCCTCGCCAGCCCGGCGCTGGCGGCGCGGGTCGAGGATTCGGGTATCGATTACGAGATCCGCGGCATGCTCAAACCCTCCGACCACGCCCCGGTGTGGACGCGCTTCTGCGCGTAGCGGACAGTTGAATCCGCGCAGCCGCGGCGGCAGCACGCGCCGTCCGGGCAGGTCGGGAACGGGCGGATTCAGCCAGTCGGCGGCCGCTCGTCTGGCGGTCGCGTCGTCGGCTGCGCCGGCGCGCGGCTGGCCTCCCAGCCGAGCAGCGCCAGCTTGCGCGCCTCGCCCCAGTGGTAGCCGCCGAGCAGGCCGTCGCGGCGCAGCACGCGATGGCAGGGGATCAGCCAGGAAATCGGGTTGCGGCCGACCGCGCCGCCGACCGCGCGCACCGCATCGGGGCGGCCGAGCTGCGCGGCGATCTGCGAATAGCTGATGCAGCTGCCGGCCGGCACCCGCAGCAGCGCGCGCCAGACCTGCAACTGGAACGGCGTGCCGGCGAGCAGCAGGCGCAGCGGCGCGCCGTGGCGATCGTCGCCAACCCCACCGAGCCGCCGGCACAGCGATTGCGCATAGCCTGCGGTGGCCGCTGGCGCCTCGCGGTAGTCGGCGCGCGGCAGCCGCGCGCGCATATCCGCAAGCGCCGCGGCACCGCCGGCCGAGTCGACAAAAGCCAGCCCGCTGAGGCCGCGCGACGTGGCCAGCAGCAGCGCCTCGCCGAAGGGCGTCGGGTGGTAGCCGTAGTCGATCTGCAGGCCGGCGCCGCGGCGCTTGAACTCGCCGGGGCTGAGCGCCTCGGCGCGCACGAACAGATCGTGCAGCCGCGAACCGCCGGACAGGCCCACATCGGCGCTGGCCTCGAACACGCTGGCCGAAGCGGCGAGGCGGCGCTTGGCTTCGTCCAGCGTCAGCGATTGCAGGAATTTCTTCGGGCTGACGCCGACCCAGCGCGAGAACAGGCGCTGAAAGTGATACTCGGAGAGCTGCACCGCGGCGGCGATCTCGGCCAGATCCGGCTGGCGGCGAAAGTGCCGCGCCAGATACTCCAGCGCGGCTTCGATGCGCCGGTAATCGGCGCTCTGCTGTGCGATCTCTTGCATGCCCGCAGGCTAGCCCGCCGCGGACTCGCCGGCCACCCGCTTGTTGCGCTTCAGCCCGCCGCGGCCGCGCATCGACGGCGCATCGGCAGCGTCGCTCAGCTATCCACGCCGGCCATCGCCAGGTATTTGATTTCGAGGTAGTCCTCGATGCCGTATTTGGAGCCCTCGCGCCCCATGCCCGACTGCTTGACGCCGCCGAAGGGCGCCACCTCGGTGGAGATGATGCCGGTGTTGAGCCCGACCATGCCGAAATCCAGCGCTTCGGAGACGCGCCACACGCGGCCGATATCGCGGGTGTAAACGTAGGAGGCGAGGCCGTACTCGACGTCGTTGGCGGCGGCGATGACCTCTTCCTCGGTCTCGAAGCGGATCAGCGGCGCCACCGGGCCGAAGGTCTCCTCGCGGGTGATCAGCATCTCGGCGCTGACGTCGCCGAGCACGGTCGGGCTGAAGAAGTTGCCGCCCAGCTCGTGGGGGCCGCCACCGAGCAGCACCGTCGCGCCCCTGGCCTGGGCGTCGGCGACGTGCTCGGCGGCCTTCTCCACCGCTTTGCCATCGATCAGCGGCCCCTGATTGACACCATCCTCCAGCCCGTGACCGACCTTCATTTCGCGCACCGCGGCGACGAATTTCTCGGCGAAGGCATCGTAGATCCCGGCCTGCACGTAGAAGCGGTTGGCGCAGACGCAGGTCTGCCCGGAGGCGCGATACTTGCTCGCCAGCGCGCCCTGCACCGCGGCATCCAGATCGGCGTCGTCGAAAACGATGAACGGCGCGTGGCCGCCCAGCTCCATGGAGACCTTCTTCACCGTGTCGGCGCACTCGCGCAGCAGCAGCTTGCCGACCTCGGTGGAGCCGGTGAAGGTCAGCTTGCGCACCACTGCGCTGCGCGTCAGCTCGCCGCCGATGGCGCTGGCGCTGCCGGTGACCACGTTGAACACCCCGGCCGGCACCCCGGCGCGGTGTGCCAGCTCGGCCAGCGCCAGCGCCGAAAAGGGCGTCACCCCGGCGGGTTTGAGGATCATCGTGCAGCCGGCGGCCAGCGCCGGCGCGGCCTTGCGGGTGATCATCGCGTTGGGGAAATTCCACGGCGTGATCGCCGCGCAGACGCCCACCGGCTGCTTGATGGTGACGATCCGCCGGTCATTGGACGGCGTGGCGATGGTGTCGCCGCAGACCCGCTTGCCCTCTTCGGCGAACCACTCGACGAAGCTTGCGCCGTAGAGGATCTCGCCGCGCGCTTCGGCCAGCGGCTTGCCCATTTCGGTGGTCAGGATCATCGCCAGATCATCGGCGTGCTCGATCATCAGATCGTGCCAGCGGCGCAGCACTGCACTGCGCTCCTTGGCGGTCTTCGCCCGCCAGGCGGGCAGCGCGGCCTCGGCCGAGCCGATCGCGCGGCGGGTCTCGTCGGCGCCCATCATCGGCACGGTGCCCAGATCGGTGCCATCGGCCGGGTCGCTGATGGCGATGGTGGCGCCGTCGTCGGCGTCCAGCCACTCGCCATCGATGTACGCCAGGTGGCGCAGCAGGGCGGGGTCTTTGAGTTTCACTGATCATCCCTCCATCGGCTGTTCGGCGGCGCCGCTAACGGCGCCGGCAAAAGGCGCACTCTATGCCCGCGCCCGGCGCGCCGCAATCGCCGGCACCGGGCCAGCGGCGAGCCGTCGGCTGGGCCAGTCGCAGCATTCGCCAACGCTGACTGACGGGGTGATCGGCGGGGCGATAGCGGCTTTGCGCTAGTCGGCGCGGCGCACCCGCAGGCGCTGGATCAGGCTCGCGGTGGAGCCATCGCGCTGCTCGCCCGGCTCGCCGCGATACAGCGCCGGCAGCAACTCGTCGGCGAGCTGCTTGCCCAGTTCCACGCCCCACTGGTCGAAAGGGTTGATCTCCCAGATCACCGACTGCACGAAAACCTTGTGTTCGTACATCGCCAGCAACGCGCCGAGACCGGCCGGGTCGAGGCGCTCGAGGACGATGGCATTGCTCGGCCGCTCGCCCGGCATCTGCCGGTAGCCGGGCAGTGGCTGGCCATCGGCGTCGCGCTGGCGACCGCGCAGCAGCGCCTCGCTCTGGGCGATGAAATTGGCCGCCAGCAGCGGCTGGTAGCGATAGTCGCTCTCGCTGCCGGGATTGGCGCCGGGGTGGTTGCCGGAAATGGCCCCGGCCCGCTCGCCGGCGATGATCAGATCCGAAGGCAGCAGGTGGCTGCCCTGGTGGATCAGCTGGTAGTAGGCGTGCTGGGCGTTGCAGCCGGGGCCGCCCCAGACGGTCGGTGCGGTGGGGTAGTCGAGCGGCGCACCGCAGCGATCCACCGACTTGCCGTTGCTCTCCATCTCCAGCTGTTGCAGGTAGCTCGGCAGGTGGCGCAGGGCGTAGTTGTAGGGCAGCAGCAGGTGCTGGCGGGCGCCGAGAAAATTGTTGTACCAGACCCCGAGCAGGCCCAGCAGCACCGGCAGATTGGCCGCCAGCGGCGCCTCGCGGAAGTGCCGGTCCATGGCGTCGGCACCATCGAGCAGCGCATCGAAGTGGTCGATGCCGAGGTAGAAGGCCAGCGGCAGGCCGATCGCCGACCACAGCGAGTAGCGCCCGCCGACCCAATCCCAGAACTCGAAGACCTTGTCCTCTTCGATACCAAAGCTGCGGGCCAGATCGGCGCGCGCGGTGACGGCGATAAAGTGCCGCGACAGATCGGCGTCGTCGGCGTCCATCCGGGCCAGAAACCACTCCCGCGCGGCGCGCGCATTGTGCATCGTCTCGGCGGTGGTGAAGCTCTTCGAAGCGACGATGAACAGGGTGTTCTGCGGCTTGATGACGTCGAACACGCTGGCCAGGTGGCCGAGGTCGATGTTGGAGACAAAGTGCACCCGCAGGCGCTGGTCGGCGTAGGGATAGAGCGCCGCGCAGGCCATCAGCGGGCCGAGATCCGAGCCGCCGACGCCGATGTTGACGATGTCGCGGATCGGCTCGCCGCTGCAGCCGCGGAAGGCGCCGCTGCGCACCGCGTTGACCAGAAAACGCATGCGCCGCTGCACGCTGCGGATCTCCGCGATCACATCCTCGCCGTCGACCAGCAGCGGCGTATCGGCGCGCTGGCGCAGTGCGGTGTGCAGCGCCGGGCGGTTCTCGCTGGGGTTGACGATGCGGCCGCTGAACAGCGCCTCGCGCCAGCCTTCGACATCCTGCTGGCGGGCCAGCGCCAGCAGCAGCTGCAGCGTCCGGGTGCAGATCAGATTTTTGGCATAGTCGAGGTGGATGCCGGCGGCGCTGGCGCAAAAGCGCTCGGCGCGCTGCGGATCGGCGGCGAACAGCTCGCGCAGTCCGCGGCCACCCCGCTCGACGGCATCTCGGCTGGCGTGCTCACGCAGCGCCCGCCAAGCCGGGCTGCGGGTCAGCCCGGCCATGTCGGCGGGTGGTGCACGGCGGGCGCTCAGCAGGCCTGGGTGTGCACCGCGGCGCGGCCGGCGGCGAGATCGGCGAGGCGCCGGCGTACTTGTAGATTGTCGATCAGCCGGGCGCGACCCAGCTGCGCGGCGGCCAGCACCAGCAGATCCTCGGCGGCATCATCGACGTGCGGCGTCTGCAGATCGGCGAGCCGGCGCACGGCGATGTATTCGCTGACGAAGCCCTCGCGGTTGAGCGCCGCGGCGGCGTCGCGTTCGAGCAGCAGAAAATTGCGCTCGCCGTCGAGCAGGTGGTCGATCAAGCGGCACAGCTCGCGGTAGATGGCGCCGCCGCGCTGGCGCTCCTCGGCGCTGAGATAATTGTTGCGCGAACTCATCGCCAGACCGTTGGCCTCGCGCGCGGTGGGCGCGCCGACGATCTCCACCGGCAGGTCGAGATCGGCGGTCATGCGCTCGATCAGCAGCAGCTGCTGGTAGTCCTTTTCGCCGAATACCGCCAGATCCGGCTGCACCAGATTGAACAGTTTGGTGACCACCGTGGCGACGCCGGTGAAGTGGCCGGGGCGGTGCTCGCCCTCCAGCGTCTCGCTGACGCCGGGCACTTCGACGCGCGTCGCCAGCTCCATGCCGTTGGGGTAGACCGCCTCGGCGGCCGGGGCGAAGAGCAGATCGACCTGCATGCTTTCGAGCTGCGCGGCGTCCTCTTCAAAGGTGCGCGGGTAGCGGCCGTAATCGTCGGCGCAGTTGAATTGCATGGGGTTGACGAAAATGCTGGCGACCACGCGATCACCGCGGCGGCGCGCCTGCTCGACCAGCGACAGGTGGCCATCGTGCAGATTGCCCATGGTGGGCACGAAGGCGATGCGCTGCCCGGCGCGTCGCCAGCCGCCGATGGCGGCGCGCAGTGCGGGGATGTCGGCGACGATCTGCATCGGTGCGATTCCTTATTGTGTGGCGCGATTATCTGGCGCGATTGGCCGGCGCGGCGCCGGCAATCGGCGCGGCTGACGTTTATTCAAAGGCGTGGGCAGCGGTGGGGAAGCGCCGCTCGCGCACCTCGCGCACATACTCGCCGATCGCGCGGTGAATGCTGCCGGTGTCGGCGATGTAGTTTTTGGAGAAACGCGTGCGCTTGCCCGGGGCGATATCGAGAATGTCGTAGAGCACGAGAATCTGGCCGTCGACGTCGCCGCCGGCGCCGATGCCGATCACCGGCACGCTGGCGTTGGCGGCGATCTCGCGGGCCAGTAGCGCGGGCACGCACTCCAGCAGCAGCAGATCCGCGCCCGCCTGCTCCAGCGCGCCGGCGTCTTCGAGCATCTTCACCGCGGTGTGGTTGTCGCGGCCCTGCACGCGATAGCCGCCGAGCTTGTGCACCGATTGCGGAGTCAAACCCAGGTGCGCGCAGACCGGGATGCCGCACTCGGTCAGGCGGCGCACCATGTCCAGCTGTAGCGCGCCCCATTCCAGCTTGACCATCTGCGCGCCACCCTCTTTCATCAGTCGGGTGGCATTGCGCAGCGCATCGTCGGCGGTGGCGTAGCTCATGAAGGGCATGTCGACCATCAGCAGCGCGCGGTCGAGGCCGCGGGCGACCATCTGGCTGTGGTAGATGATCTCATCCATGGTCACCGGGATGGTGGTCTGGCGGCCCTGCACCACCATGCCCAGCGAATCGCCGACCAGCACCACGTCCACGCCTTCGCCGTCGAGCGCCGCGGCAAAGGCCGCGTCATAGGCGGTCAGGCAGGCGATGGGCTCACCGGCTTGCTTCATCTTCTTCAGGCTGGAGACGGTCACCGCCCCACGGTTTTCACTCTGCGCGCTCATCTCGCACCCCGTGACACAGACCCATGGGGCGGCGCACCAACAGCGCGCCACCGGGCCGGGGCGACAAGATTAGCCGCGCCGATGCTGCAACGCAACAAGGCGGGGCGAGGGGGAGGCCTGCGCCGCTGGGGGGGGCGCAGTGGTTACGAGCAGCGGCGCTGCGCGGCTTCAGTCGCGCAGCAGAAAGCGCAGCGAATGGCGACCGACGTCGATCTCGTCGCCGTCGTTGAGGGGCTTGCGGCGCACCGGCGCGCCATTGAGCAGCGTGCCGTTGGTACTGCCCAGATCCTGCAGGTAGAAGGTCAATCGGCCATCGTCGAGAGCCATTGCTTCAAGCACCGCGTGCTTGCCGCTGACGGTAGTGTCGGTGAGGCGGATATCGGCGCGCTCGGTGCGGCCGATCAACAGGCGCCCCGCTTCTAGCGGAAAGCGCTCGATTTCCTCGCCGCCGGCGAGCAACACCACATTTGCCATCATCATGTCTCCGTATTCCTACCGTGTGGCGACCAGAATCAAACGCCGCGATGCTAGCCACAAGCGGTGCGTAACGCCACCGAACGCGCTGCAGTTAACTGCTTGGCAAGCATCTTCAAGTGCTTGATTTGACATTCCGTGCATCAATTGTCGGCGCTACGCGGGCAAGCTTTAGACAAGCTTTCGACCGACGCCCCACTATAGCCGACGAAGCGCATACATCCCCACCGGCTAGTGGCTGTCGCCACCGCCAGCGGTGACAATCCGCGCCATGCAATACCTCAAACGCAACGTCCCGCTGCTCGCCCTCTGCCAGGCGCTGATGATGAGTGCCAACTCGCTGATGGTCACCAGCGCCGCGCTGGTGGGCTTCGCCCTGGCTGACGACAAGTCACTGGCTACTCTACCACTGGCGGCACAGTTTCTGGCCACCATGCTGGCCAGCGCGCCGGCCTCGCTGCTGATGGGGCGCTTCGGCCGCAAGCCGGTGTTTCTGGCCGCCACGCTGGTCGGGCTGGCCGGTGCGCTGCTGGCCACCTGGGCGATAGTCCACGGCAGTTTCTGGCTGTTCTGCGCGGCCGCGGCGCTCACCGGCGCCTTCAACGGCTTCGGCAATTACTACCGCTTCGCCGCCGCCGAGGTGGTGCCGGTCGAGCGCCGCGCGCGCGCCATCTCGGCGGTGATGGCCGGCGGGGTGATCGCCGCGCTGGTCGGGCCGAACCTGGCCAACTGGGCGCAGGATCTGATCGGCGATGCACGCTTCGCCGGTGGCTTCGCCGCGGTCGCCGGGCTGCAGTTGATCGCCGCCGCGGCGCTGGCCGCCACCCGGCTGGCGAAGCCGGTCGTAAAGGCCGCCAGCGGCGAGGCACGGCCGCTGCTGCAGATCGCCGCGCAGGGCAGATTCATCGTCGCCGTGCTCTGTGCGATGCTCGGCTACGGGGTGATGTCGCTGGTGATGACCGCCACTCCACTGGCCATGCAGCAGCACCAGCACCCCTTCGGCGACACCGCCTTTGTCATCCAGTGGCACGTGCTCGGCATGTTCGCGCCATCGTTTTTCACCGGCCGGCTGATCGAGCGCTTCGGCGTCGATAACGTGCTACTGGTCGGCGCTCTGCTGGCCGCCGCCTGCCTGGGCATCAACCTCTACGGCCAGCAGTTGTGGCACTTCTGGAGCGCGCTGCTGGCGCTGGGGGTGAGCTGGAACTTCCTGTTCATCGGCGGCACCGCGCTGGTCACCGAATGCCACAGCGCCGCCGAACGCCCCAAGGTGCAGGGACTCAACGACACGCTGGTCTTCACCACCGTGACCCTGGCGGCGCTGTCCGCCGGCGCGCTGCAGCACAGCTTCGGCTGGCAGGCGGTCAATCAGGGAGTGATCGCGCCGGTGGTGCTGATGCTGCTGGCGGTGATCTGGCTGAAGCTGCAGCCGCGCACGGCGGCGGTCTCCGGGTAGATCGCCACGGCCAAACGCAGCGGGGCCGGCAAATGCCGGCCCCGTTGTGCGGTGGGCGGGCCTGAAAACAGACTCACTTTTTGACGATATTGTGCTCCGGCCCGTAGGGGAATCCGGTGATGTTCTCGGCGCCGTCCGCGCCGACCACGAGGATATCGTGCTCGCGATAACCGCCGGCGCCGGGCATGCCTTCGGGCAGCATGATCATCGGCTCCATCGATACCACCATGCCCGGTTCGAGCACCGTTTCGATGTCTTCGCGCAGCTCCAGCCCGGCCTCGCGGCCGTAGTAGTGGCTGAGGGTGCCGAAGCTGTGGCCATAGCCGAAGGTGCGGTACTGGAACAGATCGTACCGGTGGTAGATCTCGTTCAGCTCGGCGGCGATGTCGCAGCAGCGCGCGCCGGGCTTGATCAGCGCGATGCCCGCCTCGTGCACTTCCACATTGATATTCCACAGGCGCAGGTGCTCGTCGGAGCACTCCTCGGCAAACAGGGTGCGCTCCAGCGCGGTGTAGTAGCCGGCCGGCATCGGGAAGCAGTTCAGGCTGAGGATGTCGCCGCGCTCGATGCGGCGGCTGGTGACCGGGTTGTGCGCACCGTCGGTGTTGATGCCGGACTGAAACCAGGTCCAGGTATCCATCAGCTCGACGTGCGGGTTGTGCTCGCCGATCTCGCGCACCATCGCCTGAGTGGCGTGCAGCGCCACTTCGTACTCGGGCACGCCGACGGCGATCGCCTCGACGCAGGCCGCGCCGCCGACATCGGCGATCCGCGCGCTCTCTTTGATCCAGGCGATCTCCTCGGCGGATTTCACCATCCGCATGCGCATGGTCGGCTTGCCGGCATCGACGAACTCGCTGGTCGGCAGCGCGCCCTGCAGCTTGCGCAGGTTTTCCAGATTGATGTGGTCGTACTCGATGCCGACGCGCATGCCGTCGCGGATCAGCCGCTTCACCGCGACAAAGTAATTGTCGCGGTGCCAGTCGGTGTAGATGACGTTATCGCCGAAGGTCCGCCGCCACGGCTGGCCGCCGTCGATGTTGGCCGAGATCGTGGTGCTGGCATCCTGGGTCACCACCAGGCCGTAGCTGCGGCCGAAGCTGCAGTAGAGGAAATCGCTGTAGTAATTGATGTTGTGGTACGAGGTGAACAGGCAGGCATCGACCCCGGCGTCGGCCATCCAGCCGCGCAGATCGTCCAGCCGGCGCTGCATCTCGGCGGCGGAGAAAGTGCCTTTGACCTTGTCACCATTGCGAATGAATTTGAGCTGTTCCACCTGTGCTTCTCCACTGTGCCCGGCAGCCGCGCTGCCCGGGGAGGTTGCTGTCGATCTGTGTTGCCGCCGCGGCCCGGGCCGCCGGCGAGCCGGGCGGATGCTAGGCGCAGCCTTCCGCGGCGCTTTATCCAGCCGCGACGCGACAGCGCTTTACGGCTCGCCGGAGCGCGGAGAAAAACCCAAACAAGCCATTTAAAAACAACGGGATAGCGCTTGCCGGATCGCGTCAGCGAGAGGCTCGTCAAACGCCCTGGGAAGCCGTCGCGCGGCGCTCGATACGGTATTTTTTCATCCGCTCGCGGAAGGTGCTCGGCGCCAGTCCGAGGCGCCGCGCGGCGCCCTGCTCACCCTCGATGACACCGCCGCTTTCGCGCAGCGCGGCGCGAATCATGCGCGCCTCCACCTCGGCCAGAGTCGCCGGCGCAGCGCCCTCATCGGCCACCGGCGCGGACAGTGGCGCGGGCGGTGGCGCGAGCGGTGGCGCACTGGCGAAGCTCTCGTCGATGCGCAGCACCGCTTCGCCGCCGAGCACCACCGCACGCTCGATGACATTTTCCAGCTCGCGCACATTGCCCGGCCAGTGGTAGGCCTCCAGGCGCGCCATCACCGGCTGCGGGATCTGCTCGATGCGCCGCCCGGCGCGCGCCGCGTGGCGCGCGGTGAAGTGCTCGACCAGCAGCGGAATATCCTCGCGGCGCTCGCGCAGTGGCGGACAGTGCAGCGGGAACACATTGAGCCGGTAGTAGAGATCCTCGCGAAACTCGCCGGCGGCGACCATCCGCGCCAGATCGCGATTGGTAGCGGCGATGATGCGCACGTCCACCGCCAGCGTGCCGCTGCCGCCGAGGCGCTCGATCTCGCCCTCCTGCAGCACGCGCAGCAGCTTGGCCTGCAAGGCCAGCGGCAGCTCGCCGATCTCATCGAGAAACAGCGTGCCGCCATCGGCCAGCTCGAAGCGACCCTGCCGGCGCGCCACGGCGCCGGAGAAGGCGCCCCGCTCGTGGCCGAACAGCTCGCTCTCGATCAGATTCTCCGGCAGCGCCGCGCAATTGACCTTGACCAGCGCCCGCTCGGCGCGCCCGCTGGCACCGTGCAGCGCCCGCGCCAGCAACTCTTTGCCGGTGCCGGATTCGCCGAGCAGCAGCACCGTGGCCTCGCTCGGCGCCACCTGCTCCAACTGGTGCAGCAGGGCCAGCATCGGCTCGCTGCGGCAGATGATCTCGCCGAAGTGGCGCTCGCTGCGGATCTCCTCGCGCAGGTACAGATTCTCCGCCTCGACACGCTCTTTGAGCGCCGCGATCTCGCCCATCGCAGCGCGCAGCTCGGCCTCGCTGGCCAGGCGCTCGCGCTGGTCGCGGGCGACGATCAACAGACAGGTATCGCCGGCGCACTCGATCGGCGCCGCCGACAACTCCACCGGCACCCGCTCACCGGCGCGCGTCAGGCAGGTGAACTCGGCGCTGCGCGCGCCGCCGCTGCGGCTGGCGTCGTCGCGCAAGCGGCGCAGCGCGGCCAGCTCGCCGGGGTGCACCGCGGATATCGGCGTGGCCAGCAAATCGTCGCGCGGGTAATCGAGCAGCGCGCAGGCGGTGGGGTTGGCATCGACGATGCGATCGCGCTGCGGATCGACGATCAGAATCGCCTCGTTGGAGCATTCGAACACCGCTCGGTAGCGCGACTCGCTCTCGCGCAGCGCCGCCTCGGCGCGCTCGCGCTGGCGGATATCCTCGCGCAGCGCGCGGTTGCCGGCCAGCTGGCGGCGGGTGCGCCGGGCCAGGCGCAGACGCAGCGCGCGCTGGCGCCGCTGCAGCTGCCAGAGGGCGCCGAACAGGGCCAGCGCGAGCAACAGCGCAACACCCAGATAAAAGCCCTCGGCAGCGCTCAGAGTGGCCGCGCGATAGCGCCCCAGGCGCAGCGCCACGGCGTAGTCCAGCGGCGCCAGCGCGGTCTGCTGCAGCAGCGCCGGATCGACCTCGCCGGTGCGCGCCAGCGCCGCCAGCTGCTCGCCGCCGGCGTCGACCACCTGCACGTGGTAGCGACGGCGCAGATTGGGTGGCAGCACCTCGGCGAGCAGCGCCGGCATGGCATAGCGCAGGCCGAGCACCTGCGCGCCCGCGCCGTGCCAGTCCGTCGCCGGCAGCGGCAGCCACAGCTGCAGTTCGCCGCCGGCATCGAGCCGGTAGTGCGCCCGCCCGGCGAGCAGCGCACGGCGCGCCGCCGCCGCGGCCAGCGCATCGCGCCGCTGCCGACCGGAATTCCCGGCCGACTTCCCGGCCAGGCGGCGCGGCGCTGCATCGCCGGACTGCCACAGATCCAGCGCGAGCAGCTCAGCGCGCTGCGCCAGCAGCCGCTGGGCGCCTTCGCGCCACTGTTCATCGAGCACCGCCTGCGCCGGTCGGCGCGCGGCCAGCAGGCGCAGGCGCTGGCGGTCCGCAGCCAGTTGCGCGTCGAGCATGCCCTGCCCCAGCTCGACGTCACGGCGCAGCTGCTGGCGGCGCGATTCGCGCTCGCGG